>Ga0190359_1002327_pt1 | contig 11361 bp, 11 predicted proteins | sample 48721823_MG_FD_161269 | JGI IMG/M metagenome (GOLD analysis project Ga0190359, IMG submission 161269) | Hydrothermal vent microbial mat bacterial communities from Southern Trench, Guaymas Basin, Mexico - 4872-18-2-3_MG | ecosystem: Environmental > Aquatic > Marine > Hydrothermal vents >...
CCTGTTTGAAATACAAGGATCACTGTTTAAACTTTTCAAACCTAAGGTAACATACCATGTTGATATAACAATGTACCCTGGTGTAAAAATTGAGTTACCTGATAATCCGCCATTTGGCTGCAGAAATGCAACTTTTAAGCTGACATGGGATAACCCAAATGTCAAGCTTGGTTTCACACTTGTGGGCCCTGGTAATGAGGCTATTTTCACAGAAGTATGCGATGATGAATCAGATAATGTTGAAATGAAAATAAAACAACTAGGGGAACTCTTACCCGGTGAGCATTATTCGATATCTGTTTTCACGATAGATAACACATATCAACCAGTTAACTTTGAAATTGAATATAACTGGGAACAAGAAATATCTGAGGTGCAGGCAGATGCTTTAACTTCAGCTACAGAAGGAGCAGTTCTAGCTAGTTCTATTAACTCACCACTTCTATATGTTAAACCAGACACTCTACCTCAAGAAACAAAGGAAGCATTGTACAAACTTGGAGTTGAAAACATATACTTAATCAACATTGGCGGACATCTATCAAAAGAAACCAGAAACCAAATCAATAATATAGCAAAAATATCTGAAGAATACACAAAACTAGATGCCATTTACAAAAAGATACGTAGCATCTCAAATACTAACACTATCGTTTTCACCACTATAGCTCCTTGGACCTATTGGTACGCTGGTGAACTTAAACCTGCTGAAGAAACCAAAGCAGGATATTACATTGGCCCTTCAGCTTATGTCGCTGCTCATCATGGAACCCCTGTGATTATTGTTGATAATCATCCTCGTCTTTCCTCAGCTGTTGTTTGGCCTAATGAATTCTGGAGGCGTTTCTCATCTGAACGAGCAAAACATATCCCTTCTACTGCTGAGATGTATCTAACAGGCACTAGGATATATGATTTCCTGAAACACTATGGTTTTGACAAAGAAGGCGAAGAAACAATATTAACTGTTGCTGGGCAATATGAAATAGGGCTACCATGGGATAGGATATTTGTAGGAGTAGCAAATCCTGGAAGGATATGTGGAACACCAGTTGACACATCAACATGGATATCAAGAAGTATGTTCTACCCCGCGCTTATATTCGAAAATCCTGCATTAAATGGACCTATAAAACTTATAAATGGTAGCAAAAGCGAGCGTAAAGGAATACGGGGTTTGTTTCAGAAACCATTTTTGAACACATTAGTAGTAAAAGACGGTGGTTTACAGGAGTACAACTACCCTGTTCTCTGCTCATTTGTAACACATAAATACCGCTTCAATGAACGAGCCAGTAAATACTACGGAACTGTTTACCAATGCGCGGATGGATACATACCCGGTGAAACAAAAACAATGTCTCCAATAGATCAAGGTGTGAACCAGAAATACTACGGTGAACCTGGTGCTACATTCCCAGATATAACAGAAAGCGAGGTTGTTCCATTCTATCTCAAGAGAGGTGGTTTTGACACTGTTTTTTCAACTAAACTTGAATCAGTTGCACAAAACCTCAACAGTGGTGTTATACTATGGGTCCACACATCACATGGATACCATGAGGATTATGGTAGAACACTGTTCTGGGATCCACAAGAAGGATTCAGTAAACATAAGATAGCAGGTATATTCGCAGGTGCTAAACATGAGGAAAACCCATGGCGGGGATACGACTGGGAGTTAGGTTCAACAGAGGAACCTGATACAATGTCCCTCGATATAAAAGGCGCCATACCATTCACAAATCATGTATCTTTACTACTGCCAGCAACAGGTATGGATTGGCTTTTATCAAGAAAACCAATCAGAGAAATGATAAACAAGATATTATTCCCAAGAAATAGTGACATCCCCTTCGACGTGGACAATCTATACGATGGATTAACAGGAACAATCGCATTCTCAAAATACCCACTAGTAGCAAAAAATGCTACCCAAATTGAAGCATTACTAGAAAACCTCCACTCAGCAGGTTTTATAACAAGTATCTGCCAAACATCAAACACATATCTACATCTCATGCTAGTTAGACATGGCTCAGTATTCCAGGTACAAGACCCATGGCCAACATCTTGGTACGGAGCTATATGGCGTCAGTCAATACCACGTGACATAATACTTGGAAAAACAGTAGGACAGGCATACTCACAGGGTATAAGCCATGTAGGATCATTATATCTTGGGGGAGGAAAAGATGGCGGACCACAATGGTGGTGGGATGATGCAGAAAACGTAGTATATTTCGGCGATCCGAATATTCGAATGTACGTTCCAGATACAAAATACAGCAGTGAAAACCACTGGGAGAAAAAAGACACTACACCTATAGCATATGATACAGAGTTATCAATAGACGGCCATACCCCATTTGGAGCAATGAGCCATCCAAATGAAAAACAACCAGTAACATTCCTCGATGAATACTACTTGGTTATATTAGCATTGATAGCAGTGCTTATACTACTAATCATAATGTTTGCAATAATCAAGAAAAAATAAACACTTTTTTCTCTTTTTTTATAAACTATATGGAATCCCATATTTTTTACAAAGAAATATAATCCTATCATTCAGCTTATTGATGTATCTTTCATCTGGCGTGTAGCTCTCCTTGTACAGTTGTGTATACTGTTCCACAAGATACGGATAATGTTCTTTTAAAACATCCATAAAAATTCTTTTCTGATCGCCTTTTAACTCGAGAGGCTTGAATAAGAAATAACGAGAGCCATAATTTTTAGATTGTTTTACGATGCCCTCCAGCTCATTTTCAACTATAAACGGCAACAGAGGAATCAATGCAACCCCTGTCTGAATACCATGCTTATTCAATTCTTTAACAACATGCATACGCAGCTCCGGAGAGGGAACATTTTTTTCAAAAACCTGTGAAACCTTTTGATCAAGCGAGATGATACTAACTGTGACTTTACAGTCTCCAATATCTAACAAAACATCTAGATCTCTTAGGATGAGATCTGATTTCGTAAGTATATGACAGCTGAAACCATGTTTCATAATAATCCTTAGAAGCTTCCTCGTCAAACCTGTATTTTTTTCCACTCTTTGATACGGGTCATGAACTGATCCAACAATTATCCTTCCTTTTTCAATACCCTTCAACTCTTTTTTAAGTACGTCTCCTGCGTTTTGTTTTACATAGATTGTTTTTTCAAAAGATGAATCACAGTATAAACATCCAAACTCACAGTTTTTATAGGGATCTAACGTGTAATTACCAGAGAAAAGAGCATCCTTTGTTTGTATTTTATTCAACAGTGTGTTAACCTGTATATGTTTATACTGCATTTCTACATTTCCTCAGGTGCAGCAATGCCCAGAAGATTTAAACCATTTCTGATTACAACTCTTGTTGAATCAACCAATAAAAGTCTTGCATTTCGTAAATCTTTATTTTTTTCATGTAGGACTGGGCAATCTCTGTAAAACTGATTAAATAAAGAAGCAACACTAAAAAGATAAGCCGCGATGAGATGTGGTTTAAACCCAGTATATGCTTCTTCAACGGCTAATGGAAACTCTGCTAGTTTTTTTATAAGGTTTAGCTCAGAAGGATGGGTCAGAGCAGAGGCATCAACTTTGCTTATTTTTTCTTTGGTCTTAGACAAAATACTACATGCTCTCGCATGAGCGTATTGTATAAACGGCGCTGAGTTCCCATCGAAATTTAATGCTTCTTCCCATTTGAAAGTAATACCTTTTTCAGGTTGAACTTTTATAATGTTGTATCTTAACGCACCTACACCTATTTTTTCTGCTATTTCTTTCATCTTTTTTTCTGATAACTCTTTCCCTCTTCTTTTTTTAACTTCATCATATGCTCTTTTTATACATTCATCTGTAAGTTCATCAAGATAAACAACTCGCCCTCGACGAGTTGACATTTTTCCTTCAGGTAGTGACACAAATGAGTAAAAAATAACAGTTGGTAATTTCTTAGCACCAATTATCTTCAGTGCTGCTTCAACCTGTTTTGATTCAAGTTTATGATCCTCACCGAGTATATTTATTAAAACATCTGCCTGTTTGTTTTTCCAAAGGTGGTACGCTATGTCCCTTGTTGCATAAAGAGTTGTACCATCTTTTCTTAAAAAGAAAAACTTTGTATTGCGCCCTTGGACACCAAATGGCTCCATATCAATGTAGTATGCCCCATCTTCAACACTGCAGTACTCTGATTTTTTAAGTTTTTCAACTACAGTATCAACGGTTTTATCTTTAACAAATTTGGACTCAGGTATAAACCGGTCAATGGTGATGTTTATCCACTTCATGCTTTGTTTAATACCTTCTAAAACAGGTTTATATGCAGTATGAATAAGCTTTAATGTTTCCGTATCTCCTTTTTCACTTTTTCTGATGATTTCATTAATCTCTTCAGCTATTTTCTCGTCTTTCTCCATGAGCTCATTTGCTTTTTGGTAGAAACCAACTTTCTGATGATCAGCTTTTTCATAATCTGGTTGAGGAACCTGTTTTGGATCAAGATTATTAAGGCCCCATGCTAGGATAGCTACTTGTTTGCCCATATCATCTAAATAAAACTGTGTTTCAACATTGAAACCTGCTGTTTTATAAATCCTGGCAATTGTGTCACCGATAATTGGGTTTCTTGCTCTACCTACGTGGAGTGGACCGTTAGGATTAGCTGATGTGTGCTCCACTATTACTTTTTTGTTTTTTCTCTCTAAAAAACCATATTTTCCCCTATTGTTAACAATCGATTCTAATGTTTTAGATGCTATCTTTTTTTTGTCAATAAAAAAATTTACATAAGCCCCGTTTCTTTCGATTTTTTCAATCCAACTCGTTTTTTTTATTGTTTTTGTTATATCTTCTGCAATACTATCTGGAGATTTCTTTGCAGTTTTTGCAATAGAAAAACACGGAAATGCGAAGTCACCCATTTTTTCCTCAGGTGGGATTTCAAGTTTTATTTCTGCTTTGTATTTTAGATTAGAAACTGCTTTTTGAAGTATGGATATTATCTCGTTTCTGGCTTCGTATAATGGATAATACATCGAGTATGGAAATTACAAATATGCTATAAGGATTTTTGCACAAAAAAAGAAAAAATTGTTTTTTAGAGGATTGTGCTTAGAATTGATAGAAGCATTAGTAATGATACTGCTGCTATTGTAACACGTTTTTCAAATGGGTTAACTATGAACTCAGGTATGGTTATTTTATGTTCTTTAAGATATATCACTGGTACAACTATTATAGTTAGAGTTACTGTTGCTGATAACAGATGCCAGAACATAAATGGAAGAGCATACGTGTAGCATAGTACTAATCCTTCAAATGTATGTGTGTACCATCCACCAAGCCATGTTCCAAAGTTTGTCCAGATGTCGTATAGGAGGATGCCTCCAACGCCAACACCAAGTACTTTGGGTATCTTTTCTATTGTGAGACTATTACTTGTTTTTAGTAAATATCCGAGTAAACCTAACAATGCAAAACCGGACCACGTGAACAGTAATATCCAGTTGTTGCCGATGATTAGATCTGTTAGTACCATTACTGAGATTGGAACTATGAACGTGTAATATCCACCTAATATCAAACCACTCAGTATAGAAATCACTGCTACGACAAAGAAAAGATCAAGCATAAACATAGGCTGAGTTATCCCATTGATTGTAATATAAATCGATGGTGAACCTGGAAGATTATTATGTAGTAAAACTCTTAGTATCACCCCGACTACTACTAATAATATTCCTAGCATTATCCTATTTTTGTTTAATAACACATTTTTCATTATTTAATCCCCCTTTCAAACTTCAACTCGTGAATATTATATTTCTATATTAAACTTGTTTTTTAACTTAAAATTCCATGAATTTCCATTCTACTAAATCATTATCTTCTACAATCTGTTTATCAGCTCCTTGCATCCCTGGTTCTCCGTTTATATAGTATGCCCAGTAATGATTAGAATCAGATTCATATCTAACACCGTTGTAGGTTATACAATCTACAACAATGCTGTCAAAAGACTCCCAGTATGTTGATTCTACTTCTATTTCATTATTTTCTGCTGCTTTAAGAAGTAGATCATAAACAGTAGTGTTAGCGGGTGTTTTAATACTCTTTGAGTAAATAGTTTCATTGTTGAAGTAAACTGTAAGCATTGCGGTGATCTCTCCTTCTATGTTTTTTTTAGGCGGCTCAAATGTTACCACTCCTGCATATATACCACTTATAAAAAGAATGACAACAACTATTATTGGTATGAGGAGTTTAGAAACGTATACAATTTTCCATTTTGTGTCATGACCCATGCTGGAAGAGATGTTCGTCTTTTTTATAAATTTTTTTCAAAAAGGTTTATATTATGGTAGAATATAATGGGACAAAGGTGGAAACGTATGGCTATAGGATTCGTATTAATTAGCGCAGCACCCGCACATGAGCATGATGTATATAATAAACTTTCAAAAGTACCAGAAATAGTTGAGTTACACCCACTTTTTGGAGAATACGATTTGATAGCCAAAATAAAAGCAGATGATTTTGAAAAACTAGGTAAAATCGTTGTTGATAAAATACGATCTATAGAGGGTGTAATTGATACAAAAACGTTAACTGGAACTAAATTTTAAATGAGGTGAAAAGGAAATATGGATATTGTAGCTCAATTTCTTAGTATGTTGACGCTAGTGTTTGCTATTGCGAGTATCATAGCTGGAGCATTTACAGCATATTTCGGATCAGGAAAAAGCCGAGCTGTCGGAGCCATATTAATCATTATCGGGTTAATCGTATTCGGTGTGTTTCTTTATGGAGCGGGTTTAATAGGTTCTGTATCTGCTGGTAGCATATTGAACTTCAAAGGAACAATAATACAGGGTATAGTAGCAATAGTAGGCGCTCTTGTTGGAGCTGTAATAGCACTTGGCATATTCCTATTAGCAATAATGAAGGCATAAACATTTGTTATTTATTTTTTTAAGCCTTCATTTCCTTCATTTTTAATTGTTTTTTAGAAGATTCATCTATTTAATAAGTTTTAAAAAATATTTATGTATACGTAAATCCTCTGTTAACTCTGGATGAAAAGAAAGAGCTAAAATGTTACCCTGTTGAGCCATCACGATTTTGTTATCTAACTTGGCTATTGGTTTGCATCCATCCCAGGTTTTCTCGATTACTGGTGCTCTAATGAAAACAGCATAAAATGGTTTTGTAAAATCAGTTATATAGATATCTTTTTCAAATGATTCTCGTTGTCTACCGAAAGCATTTCGTTTAACCTTCATATCCATAAACTTCAACGTTTTTACCTCTTCAGCAGGATCTGATATTTCCTTAGCTAGTAAAACGCAACCAGCGCAGGTCCCCATCATGGGTATCTTCTCTTTTTTTACAATTGAAGAGATTTCTTTGTAGAGCCCAGACCGGTGTAAAAACTTTGAAATAGTAGTACTTTCACCACCTGGTAAAATAAGCGCATTAATATTTTCCAGATCACGTATTTGTTTTACAGCAAATACTTCACCAGGTATTTTCTCATCTTTAAGGGTTTTCCTCATACTATATATATGCTCAGAAACAGCACCTTGAAAACCTACAACGCCTATTCTTAACCTGTTTACCATCCTCTCTCCTGAAGAAGTTGTTCTTTAGGTATTGATTCGATTTCTAAACCCTGCATGGGTTCACCAAGATTCTTACTTACCTCAGCGATCACATCTGGTTTATCATAGTTAGCTACTGCTTCAACTATAGCCTTTGCTCTTTTACTCGGGTTTTTTGATTTAAAAATACCAGATCCAACAAAAACTCCATCGCTGCCTAGTTGCATCATTATAGCTGCATCAGCGGGTGTTGCAACACCCCCTGCAGCGAAGTTTACAACAGGTAACCGTTGAATTTTTTTTGTTTCTTTTAAAATCTCAAATAAACCCTTTTTTACATCATCGTAGGTATAATCATCGAACACAGGTACGTTATCATCTACTTTTCTTCCAGTTAGAGTTTCATAGGCATTTACATAACTCTGAGAGTATTTCTCAGCTAATTTTTTTAACTCGGCGTCACTCATGTCTTTAAGTTTTTTTATCATACTTGTAACCATTCTTTGATGCCGTATTGCCTCAATGATGTTTCCAGTTCCTGCTTCACCCTTTGTCCGTATCATTGCGGCTCCTTCCCATATTCGTCTTATTGCCTCGCCAAGATTTCTACATCCACATACAAAGGGAACCGTGAATTTATGTTTGTTTATATGATAAAACGGATCAGCTGGTGTCAACACCTCTGATTCATCAATCATATCAACACCTAACGCCTCGAGAGCTTGAGCTTCAACAAAATGACCTATACGTGCTTTTGCCATAACAGGAATGCTGACAGATTCCATGATTTCTTGTATAACAGTTGGATCAGCCATTCTTGCTACCCCTCCATGGGCACGGATATCTGCTGGTACTCGTTCTAATGCCATCACCGCAACAGCGCCGCTTTCTTCAGCGATCTGAGCCTGTTCTTTGTTAGTGACATCCATGATAACACCGCCTTTCTGCATCTTAGCGAAGCCTTTTTTTAATCTTTCTGTGCCGTACTTCAGGTTTCTAATATTGAACTCTTTCATCTGATTCAAAACCCCCGATAATATGATGGATTCAAATTTTGGAATATGAATCTACTTATTAAGAGCTATGGTTGCATAAAAACTTTACTAAAAAATGTTTCTCTATTTATCGTTCAGAGATCGTATTATCTCTTTACCAAAAGAGGTTAAACCATATAGTTTTATATTTTTTCCACCTATTTTCTCTTCTATGATGTTGAGGTTGATTAACGATTCTTCTTTTCGATATCTGTTATCCATTCCACGAATAGCGCCTATGACGTTTGTTGGTGTGGTTTTAACATTATAGGCAATATCCGAAGTGTAGCTATAACTAGGTGATATTTCAAAAAGATACTCTGCGATTTTTTTCCGGATGGTGCTTCTCCGTAAGGCTCTGATAACAATAGGTCTTTTGAGATCCAGCGATGTATCGTTTTTTCCCTCTTTGTTCATCCCATCACCCTGATTTTGTTTATAATATTTCTCATGGTTAATATAGATATTGTACGATGGATAATCAGCTACATATACACTTGTTTATACTACCATATATATACTGTATCATCTGGATATTTTTTAGTAGGATTATCTACATATTTATTTACACATTCAACTGCGAAAAAACGATATATAAACATAAAAAGTTATTTTCTTGGATGTTTTAGGATGTGGATGCAAAAAAAACCAAGACTGCTCAATTATATCTTTGATACAGAGGCGTCTATAGGAATCGGAGCTATGATCGTTTTTATCGCAATGGTTTTGGTTGCGGGGATTGCCGCTTCTGTTCTAATTCAAACATCAAACACTCTTGAAGCACAGGCTATGAAAACAGGTGCTGAAACAAATGATGAAGTAGGTGCAGGAATACGCGTTTATCAAATCATAGGGCAGCATAGTAATAGAAACATCAGTGGAACCTTTTATAGTAGGTATCACAACATGTCAATTATGATTACACCTTGTTCTGGAACTGATGGTATAGATCTTTCCAATGTTGTTATAACTCTTGCAAATGATTCAAAGAAGTGTATTTTATCTTATGGAAATGTTTTTGCATCAGCTCCTTCTCAGAATGGTATGTTTTCGACATCTGGAGTTTTTGATTTAAACGCTGGTGAGTTCGGTATCATACGTGTTGATGATATGGATAATTCATGTACTGCTAGTAACCCTGTTATAAATCAGAACGATAAAGTTCTAATCACAGTTAATCTTTCAGCATGCTTCAATGGTTTACCTGGTGGAGCAGATATTCGAGGAATGGTTATAATCGAAAAAGGAGCACCTGGTATCTTTTTGTTTAGAACACCATCATTATCAAGTAAAACTGTGGTAGAGTTTTTCTAATGAGGAGGCATCTCAAGTATGATAAAAGAATGTAATTTTAAATCGAAAATACAGTATCATAAATCACCAGGATGCTGGCTGACACCAAATGAGGAAACTTGTCCTGGGGAGGATAATTGTATTCTGTATCAAATTTACAAAAAGATATCGGAGAAGTAAGCCGGTTTTACATTATTCTCTCTATCATTTCTAATACAAAACCATCGCTGTCGATTGCATAACGTGCGATACCTATTTTTTTTGCATAATTTTTCATTTTTTTAACAGCTAGAAAACGCTCAAATGTAGAACCTTTCTGCATTACTTCAAGCTCTATTACACAATCGGCGATTCCTTCCAGTTTACGTTCAAAAACGTTACCGTGTATTCCTCGTGTCATAATTAAAAATAAAACACCTTTGTTTTGAACATTGCATATCTTTGCCGCCTGTATAGTTCTTATCACTTCTTCCTGTGTGTACTGGTTTAGAAAAAAGTCGAGGGAGTTAACTATTATTTTCTCAGATTTTGTGTTTTTTATTTCATTTGATAAAATAGCTAGAAAATCTTCATTGCCTTTGCTAATTGGCGGCGTCCCTGATGAACCGATTTCGATTAGTTCTTTAAGTCCTATTTTTGATCGTTGTTCGTATACACTCACTCTCTTTTGTTCCCCGCTTAGTATAGACTTTGAATATTCAGATGCGATGTCAACAATTTTTATATTTGATGTTTTCCAACTGAATCTTTTCATTGTTTCTGTAACTTCTGTTTCAGTTTCTTCTGTTGTGATATAGAGTACATTGCCTGATGTCGCTAGTTGTTTGCTAAGAATCTCTATACCACTTCCTGGGCCTCCGAGTAAAAGAACAGAGTAACCTCTAGGTGTTCCACCTTCTAATAGTTTATCTAGTTTTTCTATTCCTGTGCTGATAAATTCATCCGTTGTCATGCTTATGGATTACATCCTAAAACTATTTTTTCATAGTCATCCATATCCTTTAATCACTGTTTTTTGATTAGATGAATGAGTCAACGATTTTTTCTATTTTATCGGTTAGGTTGATCAGTTTTTTGATTTGTTTATCCGCCTCTTCCTCTTCGATCACAAGATATGCACTATGAATCGATCTAGATCTGGTAACATTTACAAGGTAGTAGAAAAATTTTGTAACAATATCTGGATTATTGTAAACCATTAGTGTACTAAGTGAATCCATTATTAGGAATTTTTCTGCTTTTTCATCAGCTTCTTTAAATAGATTTGTTATTTCTAATCCTAGTTTTTCAAGTATTGTTGGGCTTTCGATGTATACACAGTTTGGATCTGTTTTTGAGATGCCTGCTATCCGTGATACACAGTCTATGAATTTTATGTTTTTACTGTTGGTTATTAATTCGCCATATTGATTTACAAGGCTGCTGT
>Ga0190359_1002328_pt1 | contig 11360 bp, 10 predicted proteins | sample 48721823_MG_FD_161269 | JGI IMG/M metagenome (GOLD analysis project Ga0190359, IMG submission 161269) | Hydrothermal vent microbial mat bacterial communities from Southern Trench, Guaymas Basin, Mexico - 4872-18-2-3_MG | ecosystem: Environmental > Aquatic > Marine > Hydrothermal vents >...
AGAAGCATCTTCAATCATTCATGCATAATTTGGGTTTATCTCCCCCACATAGATACATTCATATTTGTATGTCCTCCAAAATCTCTCTATATAAATGTTGTAAAGCATTCCCATAGATTTTTTAAATGGTTGATTTTCATTTTAAATTTGACATTATTTATGAATTTAATTCGAAGAGTAATTTATGAGTAAAATAATTTCTATTATTTTACCTACCTATAATGAAGCAGAAAATTTATACTTAATTATACCAAAAATCTTTAATATATTGAATAAGTCTAAAATCTATGCAGAACTCATTGTTGTAGATGATAATTCGCCTGATGGCACAGCAGAAGTGGCTAAAAAATTTTTAAATAAATATCCTGTTAAAGTTTTTATTCGGAAAAACGAGAGGGGATTAGGTACTGCCATTTTAAAGGGACTTGAAGTGGCAAAAGGTGAAATATGCCTAGTTATGGATGCAGATTTAAGTCATCCTGTGGAAGCTATTTCAGATATGGTTAAACCTATTATAGAAAACAAAGCAGATATGACCTTAGCTAGCAGATATATTAAAGATGGTGAATTTGAAGGAATATCATTTATAAGAAGAATAATAAGCAAAATAGCAGGATTATCTGCTAGGGGTTTGACCAATGTTACTGACCCCACTAGTGGTTTTATGGGTATAAAGAAATCTCTTTTAAAAGGAGTAAATCTTAAAGCTGCAAGCTGGAAATTACCATTAGAGATAATTGTTAAATGTAATCCCTTAATTAAAGAAGTACCTATTGTTTTTGTCAACAGGCATAAAGGTAAAAGCAAATTTGGTTTAAGGGCTAGTTTTAGATACCTTCAACATTTACTTGGTCTTTATTGTTATAGATTTCCTGCTATTTTTGAATTTATCAAATTTTGTATAGTAGGTCTTATTGGATTAATTATTGACACAGCGGTGCTGGTTAGTGCTGTTGAATTATTCTCTTTAGATCCTCGTATTGCAGCAATTTTTGCATTTATGGTAGCGGTTACTGTTAATTATTTTTTGAACCGTTTTTGGACATTTAAAATAGGAAAATTTACTATTTTTAGATGTAGTTATCCTGCTTTTGTTTCTATAAGATTGCTGGGATTAGGAATAAGGATAGTAACCATGGACATTTTGATGGTATTTGCAGGTATGGGAAAAGGCTACTTATATCTTCTTGCAAGTATTATAGGTATTTTTGTAGCTACTATTTTTAATTTTATTGGCAGCAAATACTTTGCATTTTCAAAGTTGTTTTTACATAATTCAAAGGATGAATTTGAATAAAATAAAGTACAAACAGATTGTTTTTATTTATTCCTGGCCATTGCTAGGACCTGTTTTCCTGAGACATCTACCATTTTAATGGATTTTGTAAAAATTTAAAAAAATTTAATGGATAAAAATCAAAAATTTTTGATATTAATAATTCTATTTTCCATCTTTATCCGCATTCCTTATCTAAATTGCCCACTTCAGCCAGATGAGGGCTTTTTTGCCTATATAGCGCACTTCTGGCTGAAAGGCATTAATTTTTACAAATCGTGTTTTTTTAATATGCTTCCAGGCTTACCTTTGCTTTATGCCTTTATTTTTAAAACCTTTGGTACTGAAGTTTATGCCTTCAGGCTCTTTTTGGCCATCTGGAATGCCATTAGTGTTTTATTTATCTATCTTATTTCATGCAGACTTTTAGATGAAAAAAAGGCGCTGGCCTCGGCCTTTATTTTTGCTTACCTCTCTTGGCTTCCCACCCTTCAAGGCATTACCCAAAAAGAACTTTTCATGCTTCTTCCCTATCTTATTGCCCTCTATTTATACCTGTTTTACCAAAATAAAAGATGGGGTTATCTCTTTTTTTCAGGTATCTTTTTGGCCTTGGCCATTGTTATACGCCAAACGGCTACTCCCCTTTTATTTCATTTTCTATTATTCATTTATATTCAAAGTAAAAGGAAGGGAAAAGATAGCCTTATCCTTCTTATAGGAGTTTTTTCTCCTTTAATTTTGGTTATGCTATATGGATATACCACTTTAGATGGGATGAATTTCCTTTATCAAATAGCAGGATACCGATTAACTGCTGCCTCTATATTTGTAGGCCCTTGGTGGTGGCATCTGCTTCGTTTTTTATATTCTAGTGCTGTTACAGGGATTATATTTTTAATCTTTGCCGCTTTGTTAGGATGGCCATACTTAGATAGAGAAAAAAATTTTAATAAATTATTTATTATCTCTTTTTTTCTCTTTTCTCTCTTTGGAGGGGTAATGGGAGGACGCTGGTTTTTCCATTATTATTTGCAAATTACCCCAGCGCTTTCTATATGGCTAAGTTGGTGTACATTTTGTATTTTAAAACAAAAAAGGGTTATAAAGATAATCTTTTTTATACTTTTATCAATTCCTTTTATCTTTTATATTTTTGCCGTTTGTTATACAGACGATTTCTATCTTAGCCATGAAAGAAATTATGAGATTACTAAACAGGTAAGCAGATATATAAGAACCCATTGCAATCAAAATCAAGAAATATATGCCTTCTTGTATCACAATCCCGGTCTTTACTTCCTAGCTAGAAGAAAGAGTCCCATCCCTTATCTTTTCAGAAGCAAGGTGCTATTTTCTCCTAAGGTGCTTCAGGAAGTGAAAAGAGCTATTAAGCAAAAAAAGATAGATTATTTGATAACTTATGACCTTCCATATAGCCTTAAAATTGCTGAGATGAGCTGTGGAGACAATGCCCACAATTTTGCTAAAGCAATTAAGATATGCTTTTCATCTAATTTTGCCCCCTTTTGCAAAAATTATCCCATTCAGCTCTGCCTTATTAAACAGGTTTTTAAGATCATCCCTAAATATTATGTGCCGGTGGAAATTATTCCATTTAATGATACCAAAGTCATTATCTGGGAGAAAAAGGCATCAAAAACTCACTAATTTTGTGCATGTCCACCCATCATGCCTCAGAGAAAAGTAAATATTGGACATTCCCCAAGATTTAGAGATTCTCACAAATACCCCGATTAAGGCATTCATGAGCCTTGAATTATACACAAGAAAAGGGTGTTGCCGAAATCAAGCAAAAGATTAATAAAAACATTTACTTAATGCAGAAAAGCCTCTATAATGGATGGTGTTTTTAACCCAAATACCTATCCAAAATGGAGGCCTTCCATGCATCATAAGAATATCAAGAAACAATGAGCCATCTTTATCGTGGTAAGCCTCGTCGGCTGTAACAAGTTGAATATCAAGTCCCATGGCTTGACCCAGCTTTATAAGAAAGGGCAGAAAATGATTTTTAGCAATATCTTCATGAGTTATATCCCTGTATTTACGCACCGTTTTGCGGTCTATCCCTGATTTCCTGCTTATCTCTGAAATGAAATTGCCTACTTCAAGCTCCTTTTTGATTTTGTTTATCACTCCCCACTCCTTCATCCTTAAATACCCTCCTTTTTGAAAAATGATTAAAAGGTAGGGCATTCTAATTTAAAATCTACTGAATTTCCAAAACTTTTCTTGCCTTTAGGTGGAGAATTTTATTGGCCAGTGATAGTATTTAGAGGCCTTTGGAAAATGCCCGAAAATCTACATTTTATGTTTCAGTTTCCTCAATTTAGGACAATTTCAGGCAAAAACCGGGCAGGGATACGGCAAAGTAGTTTAATTAGAATAGATAAAGAGCTAATTTTTGTAGCACAAAAGGTTTTTTAAATAAAAAAGATAATTAAAAGATTAAAAAAGCAAAGTTAAACACTATTTCAACATACTACCCCTGTAGCATTAAGTAGAAAGAATTTTGAATAATTAATTTAAATTCCTATAACTTTTAAGGCGTCTTCAATATGCATCATAAAATATCTAATCCCCTCAGGCACATATCTAAATCCAAGCAGTCTAAGGATGCTAATTACTAAATTCCTTAAGCTTGCCATTACCTTTGCACCATTCTTTTTGCGAATTTGACTTCTATCTTCATCAAATGTAACATCTCGCACCCAATGCAACCGATTCTCTATCTCCCAGTGAGAACGATTTAATTCTAAAAGCCTCTTAGCTGATGCCTTCTGTTTGTTAAGACTAGTAATATTATAGGCATATTCTGTAGTTATTTTGCCCTTTTGTTCTCTTATTCTCTTGACCATAAAAACCTGTTCTGCATAAGGAAAATCTATATAACCCTTAAGTTCATCACTTACCCAAATATACCTCTGCTCAATCCTGCCATGCCCTTTATCTATTTCATAATAATCAAAGGGTTTTTTTTAAAATCTAAGTCCTTTATGTCTTCTAAAAGGGTCTTCTGATTCTCTTTGACTGTAAATACATAGTCTGCCCCTTTTTCTTCTACTAAAAATTTGGCATTCTCCCTTTGACAATGCATCGCATCAGCAGTTACAACCGCCCCATTAATTTCTATATCTTTAAGTAATGGCTTAAATGCCTTAATCTCATTTGTACCTTCTCTTATCTCATTTTGTTTTATAATTATTCCTTCTTTATGCACAATCGCTGAGAGTAATTTAAGTCCTCCACCACGCAATACCTTACCATCTACCGCTAAACCTTTGCCTTTAAAACATTTTTGGCTTATTAACCAATTGCTAATCCTTCTATCAAATTCATCTGCATCAATACTGTGTATTGTCCTTCTTATAGTAGGTTCACTTGGTGGCTCATCTCTTCTAGCACCAAATCTCTTTAACGCCTCCTTTGGTAAACCCTTTGCCCATTGCCCAATTGCTAAAAAACTCCTTGCCCCACACAGCACAGCACAAACACTAATCCCTAAAACCACAACCAAAGGATGTCTTATACCCCTGGGCTTCCTTGGATCTGTTATCTTGCCTATCTCAGAAATAAGGGACTCTATAGGAAAATTCCTTAAAGCCTCCATAAAATCCCTCCTGTATAAAAGATTGAAATCATATGGCAAAAGCTCTGCCTTTAAAAGTGCTTTTGCATCCTTAAAGAGTGGATAAACAAATACCCCTTTGGGATGATTATTTGGATAATAATGCCTGTTTCGTTTAGAAAATCCCTTTGTCTTACCAAGATATATCCAATTAGCTGCCCTGTAACAGGTGCCTTTATAACCAGATAAATCCACAAAAGTCTCTACTAAAACTACGGGATGACCATAGAGGAGTTTAAAATCATTGCTTAGTCTCTTTAAATTAAGTGAAAGTATTTTTGAAGCCAGGTTTTTTATATTAATCCAGGGGAAAATTAAAAAACGCACATTATTTGCCAAAAGAAAAAGTCTCTCAAGCTTCTTTTTTTCATCCCAACCTATAAAGTCATCTCGGACTTTGCATTTTAGTGCTGCTGAACCCCAGCCCAAAAGTGCTACCCATCTATCCCTTAAAGTAGCAACATAATGAATATTTTTCCCTGGCATCCGTTTATAACCAAGATAGTGATATTTATTCATCAATTCCTTCCATAGAGAAAACTCTTCTTTTCTAATAGGCCTTATTTTTACTTCACGCAAAATATTCTTTTCACCCATTAATTTACTTATAACACAAAGGGGAGGAAAAAGTCAGAGGGTTTTGATATCTGTTAAAAAACAAATTATTTCGTGACTTTGACGTGGTCCTGTGAGGAAGTTCCTGTTATATTGACTAAAAGTCAATTATGTGGTACAAGTTTTTGCTAGTGTCTGAAAGAAGGCGTTATCCGAGAAAAAAGACTCTAAATTTAGTATTTTACAACGATAGGGGTATAGGTAGAACTCGTGATCTAAGTGTAAAAGGGGCTTTAATAGAAACAGAGAAAAAGCCGCCATCTTCTATGTATTTAGACTTAGCAATTGGGGTAGAAAGGTTTTATGTATTGACCGCAAAGGTAGTTTGGGTGCAAAAAGTAACTATAAACAAGTGGCATTTTGGAATTGAGTTTGATAATATACAGGAATTTCCTGCTTTAAATATTAAACAAACTTTTTAGTGCCTTCTAATAAGATTAACAACTTTATGTTTCTCCCATGAGCTACTTTATTCAGCGGTTTTATCGCAAATCAAACATAAACCTGAGCTGAAATGATAAAAATCCTCTTCTTTCAATTTGAAACAAATGAAGAAAAAATTAAGCCCTCTTAAGGGCTTTATCCCATTAAGAGGGCTTCCTCAGATAATCCAAATATCCGTGCAATCTTTTCTATGTTTTTTCTTTTAGGTATGGATTTACCTTTTTCCCACATATTAACAGTAATCCGTGCACATTTGAGCCGTTTGGCTAAATCCGTTTGAGTCCATCCTTGAAGATGCCTCAATATTCTGATTTTCTTTCCAATTTCCCCTTGACGACAGGCACGACGATATCGGGCATCAAAAGTGCGTTTTATCATTCTATCCAACAATTTCCGACAGATTCTTACTACCTTAGCACTTTCTGTTCGTTTGCGGCTAAAATACAACTGTTCAAGGAGTACAAAAGTTGCACAGGCTACTGGTAAAACCTCTTTAAAATGCGTTTCAATTTGTTTTTTTATTTCTCTTCTGCGTAAGAAATTACCTTTGTCGTCTTTAAACAAAGGCACAAGATGCCTTTCCACATACTGTTCAACCAATTCTTCCCAATTTGGAGTTTGGAGACTTCGTTGTGCCTTTAGTAACTTTTGCCTCACTCCCTCACGCGTCATCCCATAGTCTTTTCCAATTTCACTTAATGTTTCACCATAAAAATAACGCCTGACAAAAAATGCTCTTTCCTTTTCAGGGATATACCTAGTCAGTTTTTGTAGTATTTCTGTAAATGGAGTATTTAAGAAATCCCTTTCTATTTCGTGCCAATTTGTAACAAAGTGTGCCAGTTTTTCCATTAAGCTTTCCGCAGACCTGTGCCATAAGTTCCTAATGGCTAATGCCTTACTTACTGGAGTTTCTGCTAAATTACCCAAAGTTTTAATGTTCAAAAAGGTACACAATTTTGCTTCTCGTTCGTTAAGTCCTAAACACTCCACCGCATAATCTTTAAAAGGGTGAAGTTGTTTTAAAGTTATTTTTTCTCCAAATTTTGCATCTTTTTTGGCAACTGCTTTCATACTTTACTTTCTCTCCTTTTAACTTTTTTATTTACATATAACACATTTTTTATCTATATGCAAGAGGTGTGCCAAATTTTTCTTTTCAATTTGTTAAAAACTTTAAGGGAAAGCGTTTTGGAGGCGCAGGGAAGGAGAGAGTTATTATGAGTTAAGGGTTCATTGATTAAATCATATTGACTATTAGATACGGCCTTATTAAAAAGCTTTGTGCCTGGGATAGGAGAATACTCAGCCAGACGAGGAGTGATGCCTAATTTTTGGACAAAGGTTACAGTTTTTTCTATTTCTGAAAGAGGTTGTTCAGGCAAGCCTATTAAGATGTAAGCTCCAATTTGTCTTGGAGTAAAACCTGCTTCTAATAGATAATGTATAGCTTGAATAAATTCCTCTTTGGTCAATTTTTGGTCATATCTTTTAGGACTTGATGTCTCAAGACCCAATCTCACTGTTTTTACCCCAGCTTGATACATCAACTTAGCTATTTGGGCAGTAATAAAACGGGCATGAAGGCCGTTAGGGGTGTGAAAGTTGGCATTTATTTTTTTCTTTATGAGCATTTTGAATAAGGGGATGGCATGCTGTTCGGAATTTACCAAGAGAGCATCGTCATAAAAGGCGAATTCTTTGACATTAAATTTCTGGTGCCAAAAAAGAATTTCTTTAACTACATCTTTTGGAGAACGCTGGTAAAAAAAGGGAAAAAGAAGATTTGATGCACAATAAGCACAGTGAAAAGGGCAACCCCGGGAGGTTAAAATACAAACATAATCCAAAGGTGAAAGGAGGTCAAAGGCAGGATATAAAGAGTCAGAGAAGCATTCCAATTTAGGATAACTCAATTTTTCTAAAATAGAAGGTAGAGTTATTTCTGCAGGTCCTTTAATTACAAAATCGGCCTTAGAATATTTAACTGCATGGTCATGGCACACAGTAGCATAAATACCACCTAAAATTACAGGTACATGTGGCCACTTTTTTTTACACGCACCAATGGTAGCAAACACTCCAGGATACCAATAAGTCATGGCTGAAGTAACCAGAATTACATCTGGGTTTGGTATCCGATTTAGTTCTTTTAAGAAAAGTCTATAAGTAAGTCCATAACGATAATAATTTCTGGGTATATGCTGAAAAAAGCTAGGTTTAGGAATTAATTGACGAAAAAATTTACCTGTGCCATTATGCTTACGGATGGCCCGTCGAACCCCGGGTTCAAAGGGCATTTGGGGATGATGGGGATTGAGACAATCTATAATATAGACTTTCCAGTTATTTGCTCTAAGCCAGGCCGCAATATAGAGTAAACCAAGGGGCTTGGCCCAAAAATCATAAGCAGCAAAATCATATATCCAAGGATTGATTAAAAGACAATTGGGTTTACTCATGTCCTTTAAATTTAGCAAAGATTTCATATAAGCAGACGGCAGTGGCTACAGCAGCATTTAAGGAAGCAATGCTGTTTTGCATAGGGATAGTGATAAGAAAATCACACTTTTCTCTAATGAGTCTGCTTAGACCCTTTTGTTCCTGCCCAATTACTACCACCAGAGGGGAAGGAGGGTTAAAATCCCACAATGGTGTACCATCTTTAACCACTGTGCCCACAATCCAGAACCCCTTGGTCTTAAGTTTATTTAGGGTTTGAGCCAGATTTGCTATCCGTACCACCGGCATGTGTATTACTGTCCCAGCCGAGGCTTTTATAACAGAAGAGGTAATACTTGCTGACCTATCCTTGGGTAAAATGATTCCCTCCACCCCAAAGGCACAGGCACTGCGAATGATGTTTCCTAAATTTTGGGGGTCTTGAATGTGGTCTAAGGCAAGCAATAGGTGAGACTTTATGACCGTTTCTAATTTAGAGTAGGGAAACTCTTTTAAAACTGCTATTATTCCCTGATGAACAGGTTTTTGGGCAGTTTTTTCAAGTAGTTTGTCTAAATATATCCGTGGACGGATTTTTACGGAAACAGCCTTTTTTTGGGCTAGCGTGAGCAATTTTTGTTTCTTGCCTGTTTTTATTTCTTTGGCTAAAATCAGCGTTTCTATTTTTAGAGGTTGAAAGGTAAGTATTTCTACCACGGGATGGAAGCCATAAACATAAGTAACCATTTATAAAAACTCTCCCCATTTTTCTAGTTTTTAAATTTTTTTGTGAAACTTAAGCATGTTTATTGCCGAAAATCAACATTACCTGCTGCCTCAAATTTGACAAGATATAAGAGATTTCTTATAATTTATTGAAGCCGGAGTGGTGGAATGGAAGACACGGGGGACTCAAAATCCCCTGGGCTTTATGCCCGTGTGGGTTCAAATCCCACCTCCGGCACCATTAAAGAAGGCTATTTTTCAATTATGTTAATTGTTTTCTCCTACTATTTTCAAAAATAACTCTACCAATTGTGGGTCAAATTGGCTGCCTGCACCCTTTTTAATCTCTTCTAAAGCCTCTTGTTTTGACATAGCCTTTCTGTAAGGGCGATCACACAGCATGGCACTATAGGCATCTACAATGGTTACTATTCTGGCCAATAGTGGGATTTCTTCTCCTTTTAACCCTTTAGGATACCCCTTTCCATCCCACTGTTCGTGGTGATAAAGAATGTCTTCAGCAATAGGAGCTAATTCTGGAATGGCCTTCGCTATAGTATAACCTATCTCACAGTGGGTTTTCATAATCTTCCATTCTTCAGAAGATAACTTTCCTGGTTTGTGCAATATTAAATCGGCTATACCAATTTTACCAATATCATGTAAAGTAGCCAACAGTCTCACTTCTTTTATTTTATCTGATGGAAGGCCTATTTCTTTGCTCAGGGAGGTAGCAAAAAATTGCTTTTGTTCATAATGTTTTAGGGTATATAAATCCCCTTTAGCCAACATAATCTTAAAGGAATCAATTAAGTGTTTTTGTGCAACTGTGTCGCCAACTAGTTTATTTCTATACATATATTGATCTGCTTTTTTTAATACTTCTTCCATATTTTTATATTGTCCATATTGTATAGCGTATCCCAAAGAAACGCTCACCTTTAATTCAGATTTATAGTTGCTCTCCTTACAAGCATCTTTAACCCGTTTACAAAGAAATTGAACAGTTTCTTCATCAACGTTTGGCAAAATGATAACAAACTCATCACCTCCTATGCGAGCCACCACATCTTCCTTGCGAAATATAGAGGAGAGGATGTTTGCTAAACGCTTTAAAAGTTCATCTCCTTTGGTATGGCCGAAGTTGTCATTGACAAACTTGAGGTTATCAATATCTACCATAATAACACCTATAGGGTATTTCCGCGGAGTATTGAGCCGTTTTATTTCTTCTTCAAAATAGGCCCGATTGTATACACCAGTTAAGACATCGTGGAAACTAAGATACTTAATTCTTTCTTGTGCTTTCTTGTAGTGAGTAATATTTTTTGAAATTACACCGATAGCCGTTATTTGGCCGCTTCTAGGGTTTCTTATAGGGCTTAAAGTGCGGATGTAATATTTGCCATCTCTTATACTTTTATATTCGTAAGATAGTGATTTCCCAGTTTCTAAGACTTGGTGAACCTTTTTGGTAAAATCTTTTGTTTCTTGAGGTGTATGAAATGCCCCGTATGGTTTACCGACAATTTGCTCATTTTTTAGGCCAAGCCTGGATAGGTGTTTTGAATTCATGAATAAATAGTTACAATTTCTATCTATTAAATATATATGGTCTTCACTGGATTCCACTACAGAAGAATATTTTTCCAGTGTTGCTTCCAATTCCGCAATTATTTGCTGCATTTTTTTCAATTCATTTATGAGTTGTTTTTTGGTCTTATTTTCGTTTTTCATAATTTTTATTTAAAGCAAATTTTGTGCCATGTTTATTTTATTACTGTATTCGGGGAAAAACAATATTTAGCTAACAATTTTTGCTTGTTTAGTGACAAATTATGTTATTTAGGACTATTAAAAAAACTGATTACCACTCTTCAGACCCATAAAGGGAAGAAAAGAAATATCCTTAATTTCTTTTTAACTACCTATAAAGTGCACAGGACAATGTAGTTAATTTGATATCAATTATCCTCAAGATATCTAAGTGATGAACATTCCCCAAAATTTAGGCGTTAATCTTTAAAAACATTGATGAATTAAGGATTTTTGGCGTTCAATAAGTGGAATAAGAAAAAAGCACACTTTAACTTTCACCAACCTATTTATAGCTTAGCAGATTGCTCCGTTAAGCCATCAAGACCAAGCCCTTTCAGGGTGGCTTTCGCCAGTCTTGATGGCACTCCGCAATCTGCTTTTTAAAAA
>Ga0190359_1002330_pt1 | contig 11360 bp, 9 predicted proteins | sample 48721823_MG_FD_161269 | JGI IMG/M metagenome (GOLD analysis project Ga0190359, IMG submission 161269) | Hydrothermal vent microbial mat bacterial communities from Southern Trench, Guaymas Basin, Mexico - 4872-18-2-3_MG | ecosystem: Environmental > Aquatic > Marine > Hydrothermal vents > Microbial...
CTTACTGTTTTTGGACTGTTTCTGGCTTATGTAAATACCTTTTATAAGTTATGTTTAGTCGTTTAAGAAACGTTAGAAAAAACCATCCTCCAGAAACTGGAGGAAGATCTAGAAACTATCAAAATCATGGATGATTTGCCTGGTAAAAATGGCGTCATCAAAAAGTTTATCAAACACTTAACTATAGCGACTGTTACAGAAAGAGCTGACTCAGCATCTAGGTTGGTGGAAGTGAAGGAGCACGGTGTTAACGGAATTACAGAACCATGGTGTAGAAGACATTCTAATTGCCTGTGTGGATAGTTTAAAGAGATTCCGGGAAGCTGTTGAAAGTATTTTCCCACAAACCCGTGTCCAGTTATGCGTAATACATCAAATACGCAATAGTGAAGAGTAAATGGGAGCATCTGCAGCATTGGAGAAAATGCTCTACCTGGCTTATTTAGACATCTCAAAGAAATGGAAAAAGCTACCAGAAACTGGACAAAAATTGTTGCCCAGTTGGCTATCCATTGCAAAGGAAGATTGAACCTGGAATTTTGATGAAAAAGGCATCTATACAAAAAACGAAACAATCTCAACTTAAATAACTCTTCTATGTGAAGCTCTTCTTATAACTATACCTATGATAGATTTTAATGTTGTACTTAATTCTTCGGGTAAGTCTCAACACAGGAGTTTTTCTAGACGCAATTAAATCTACACTACCCCTCTAGCTATACAGTGGGCATAGAGCATTCCCAACGACAAAGTCTCACCTGAGAATTTTTAATAATAACCCCTTTTATAAATCGATAGTAAACATTCGATAGTACTCTCAGCGCCAGAATTCAGATTTACCCCACTCTCATCAATACCATCGTAACATCTTCCTGTTTCTTCGTCATACATTTTAACCCCTACAACATTATTCCCCTTATACCAACCAAAAACTCTTTCTGCCAGACTCTGATATTCTTCGTTATTGGAAATCTCATAAAGCGATTTTAAACCTCGATAGATACTATTTATACCATAAGCAATATCTGGATAATCCTTTATCACATATGTACTATCACTAAAAAGTTTTATTTCATTAGGATAATCTTCATCAACGACAAATCTCACAAAGTTATCAGCCCAAACTTTTACACTACTGAGATATGAAGCGTCGCCGATTATTCTAAAAGATTCTGTCAGAGCATATGCTTGATTATTCCCCCAGCAGTGCCACAGGTTTTTCCAGCAAAAATACATGCCATTTAATGGATGACAATCATCTCTAAACTGTGTTAATACAATTGCCTCTGAAAACTTCCTTATATCATCATAATATTCTGTAAAACCAGCCCTGTATAGCTTCGTCAGTGCCAGAATCAATTCTGAAGTTACATCAGAAGCATCATTTATAAGCCACGCAGGTATTCTACCAATATCTGTATTTTTGTATTTTCCATAACTTACCAGCCTCTTTCTCCACTGAGATTGAGAAACAAAAATTTTAGCCCTTATATTTTCCAAAAGTGTATCATCCTCATCTACATGACTGAATATATTATAAGCCGAGGCCAACCCTCTTAATCCTCTAACTGCCCACCAACCAAAACTCGCTATACTGTTTTGATGAGTTTTGTTTATATTTCCATTTTTATAAATAAAATTATACCATAACCCATCTTCGGTACACATCCTCAACAAAAATTCGGTCATTCCCTTAGCAACAAACTTCAGAGAGTCATTTCCCCAATTCAGAACCTCATGTTCCAGTACCTCAAGCATCCTTCCCACATCATCCACACATGATACACCCTCACCAGAAGCTATAGCCGGTTTATAATCGGGATAATTGGAATATATGTATACGAAAGTAATATTCTTTCCATCTACCTTCACACTGTCTACAAGGCTTAATACATGGCTAAGATTAGCAGGAGAAGTAGGCTCACTCTTTACATCCTCTCCCCAACAACCGGAACTGCAGCATACAAAGAAAATCAATCCGAAGGTGTAAAATACCTTTCTAAACAAGCCAATCCTCTTTTTCAAATACAACCTCACTTTTCTTAATTGTAGCGGCACCAATCACTGTGTCAGCACCAGCATAAATTACAAGATAGTCATTTTCTCTTTCTATCGTAGCACAACTAAAGATTACATTGGGCACAAAACCTTTCTTTTCCCACTCAAGCTCTGGCTCAATTATCGGATAGCGGTGCCTGGCTAAAACTCTCCTGGGATTATCATAATCAAGTAATGCCGCTCCCAATCTATAAGTATTATTCTTATCAACAGCATGGTAGATTAATAGCCAACCCTTCTCATAGTGTACGGGAGGCCCAGCTATTCCAATTCTAACGGACTGCCAGGTGTCCGGTATCGGTGACATTATCTTTGTATGGTTATAAAATTCCTTCATATCTCTGGTAGAGCTCACCCATATATCAGGCATTCTTCTGTGTAACAGAAGGTATTCACCTTTTATTTTCTCCGGGAAAAACGAAGCATTTTTATTTTCCTCATCAAGTAAAACTCCCCGTCTTTCCCAGTTAATGAGATCTTCACTAACAGCAAGACAGATTTTATAATCCCCGGGGCACCTATCTGCAAACCCCACATAGGTCATATAATAAACACCATCGATTTTGACAATCCTTGGGTCCTCAGGACCTCTTAATTCTTGAGGAACATCATTCTCCAAAACAGGCTTGCTCAGCCTATGCCAATTAAACAAATCCATGCTAACTGCATATCCAAGAGAATTAATATATTTGCCATATCTCTCATGTCCTCCAGTATCGGTAGCCCTATAAACCAGATGATATAACCCTTTTTCATACACAGCCGCCGCGTTGAAAACTGCCGCCCTTTCCCACCTATGAGCTGGATTCGGCTCAAAAATGGGCCTATCACTAATCCTAGTTAACCTCATCACAACCTCCTTTAAGTTACAGTTCAACCTTACTGTATTCCAGCAACTCATCAAGTTCAGGCAAACCTTCCGTTGCCCCACACTTCCTCAGGCAGAGAGCTCCTGCAGCATTCGCAAATATCCCCATCTTGACCCCATCCTGGAAACCATTTGGCATACCTTTTTGCAAAATATAATAAATAACAGCTGCCATATAAGCATCCCCACATCCAGTAGTATCAACAACTTTTTCTTTAAAAGCTTCTATTTCAAAAATATTATCATTTGTACTAATTATGCTACCGTTTTCTCCCATTGTAACTGCGAGAATTTTAACATCTAACTCCCTCTGAACCTCCCGAATACAGTCAATCAATCCTCCCCTTCTACAAAAAAGCAGAAGTTCTTCCTCGCTGAGTTTTACAACATCCATATGCATCGCAAAATCTTTCAGAGTGGCATAAGCCATCTCTTTATTTTTCCAGAGTTTATTCCTATAATTCACATCAAATGTTAAAATTGGTCCCGAAGAAATAAGCCTCTTTTTCAACCAGAACACAACTTCCCTGGACTTTCTGTCTATAAGTGAAAGAGAGCCAAAGTGTACAAGGCGAGCCTGAGCAAGACGCTCTATTGGAATCTCTTCTTTTCTAAAATTCGCATCTGCCGGGTTTCTCTCCCAAAATTCAAAATCTCTTTCACCCGCCTCTGAGAGGTAAATAAAAGCCAAGCGAGTCTTCCGACGCTTATCCAGGACCACAAACTCTACATTGACTCCATGGCTTCTTAAAAATTCAATAATACTTTTTCCAAAAGGATCATTCCCCACTCTACCAACAAACCCAGTATCCACACCTAATCGAGAAACTCCAACCGCTACATTCAGCGGCGCCCCACCCACGTGTTTTTCAAAAACTTTTGTCTCAGATAGGGACTTTCCCGCTTCTTTCGATACAAAATCAATCAATGCCTCGCCGACACAATATACATCAGCCATCCTCTCTCTCCGGTCTCATCAAAACTTTTAAATACTTTCTCTCTCTGGCAGCCTCGAAAGCTTTCACATAATCCGAAAGAGAAAAGACTCTATATTCAACACTCGAGTAATCCATTTTCCCCGAATTAATCAAACAAACAGCCATATCAAATGTAAAAGGATTTACAAACGATCCAATTATCTCCACCTCCTTCCTGAATATATCATATAGTTTGATACTTACCTGTTCTTCGAATGGAGCTACACCAAAAACAACCATCCTTCCACCACGCCCCAGGAGGCTAAAACCCAGTTCAAAAGCACCAGAACTCCCAGCACACTCGACCACAACATCTGCGCCCTCTGATAACCAACCCACCGCTTCCCTAACATCAACCTCCTGAGGATTAAATACATTCTCAACACTTAACCTCTGAAGCATCTTTACTCTCTCTCTGACAATCTCAAGAATAGCATAATTTGAAATACCCATAATCTTAAGCAACTGCCACAACGTATACCCAATTATACCCCCACCAATTATGATTACTCTGTCACAAACATCTATTTTAACGCGATTAAAAATATTCAAGACACACGAAAGCGGTTCCACCATTACCATATTAATCAAGGCAACATCTCTTTTAAGTTTAAACAATTGCCTTTCAGGAACGATACAGTATTCAGCAAATCCTCCATTGATATCAACACCAATAGCTGTCAGATTTTCACATAGATTTGGTCTCCCTGCTCTGCAAAACCGACACTTACCACAGCAAATGTTTGGGTCAACCACCACCCGGTCACCCGGGGAAACACTTTCAACGTTCTCTCCAACTTCTTCAACAACTCCCCCAAATTCATGCCCCAATACAACAGGAGGACTGGAGCCCGATTCTCCTCTAACAATCCTCAAATCGGTACCACAAATTCCACATGCAAGTACCTTTACTAAAACCTCTTCTCTCCCCGGTTTTCTCAGGTCAAACTCCTCAATTTTCAGTATCCCATCACCTTTGTAAACCAGACCAAACACTACCCCTTCAGCCCCGTCGTTGCCATACTTTCAATAAAATACCTCTGAAAGAAAGCATATGCCACTACTATTGGTAAAGCCAGAAGTGTAGCAGCAGCAAGCTGAGGTCCAAGTTGACCTTCAGCTTCTCCACCGATGGAAAACAGCGTTACAAGTTGAGGCATGGTCATAAGCTCCCGCGTCCTTATAACAAGCATCGGCCATAATACATCATTCCAGGTAGCCATGAAGGAAAATATTCCCACTGTGATCATCACCGGCTTCGAAAGCGGTAAGAAAATCTTAAAAAGTATCTGAAAATCATTACAGCCATCTATCCTAGCTGCATCTATAAGATCTTGAGGTATATCGAGAAAAAACTGTCGAAACAACAGTATCCCAAAGGAACTTATCATACCCGGTACAATCAAAGCCAGGTACGTATCCACCCAACCAAACTTTACCATGAGAATGTACATCGGTATCAAGGTTATCTGAAAAGGAATAACCATAGTAAAAAGGATTACACCTAAAATTAGACCCTTTATTTTAAACTTTAACCTCGAGAGAGCATAACCAACAACCGAGCCAAAAAAAATAACGGATGCTGTAACCGACAGAGAAACGAAAAGGCTATTAAACAATGCCCTCAATATAGGAATTCTTTTAAAAACAATCTCATAATTATGCAGTGTCAGGCTTTTCACAAAGAGCCCGGGATAACCTATATCTATTTCTGAGCGAAACGTTGCCATTATCATCCACAAAAACGGATAGAAGAAAATTACCCCACCAACAATCAAGACCAAATAAACAACAAACTTTTTCACTTTCTCTCCACAATTTTCCTCTGTATAATAATAACCACAAAAACAATCATGGCGAAGGAAAACCCAAGTGTTGCCGCATATCCCATATGTCCAAAATAGAACGCCTGATTGTAAATATACAACATCGCAGAAAGAGTGCTATTCATGGGACCACCGCCTGTCATAACGAAAGGCTCAATAAACAAAGAAAAGCCCCCTATTGTCGACAGTATAATCACAAGTACCATAGCACTATTAAGAGACGGCAACGTGATATAAAAGAATTTCTGAAGTCCGCTTGCCCCATCAATTTCAGCTGCCTCATAAAGGTATCCTGGGATATTTTGTAACCCTACAAGAAAAATAACTATATAAAGACCCACATTTTTCCACGTTGCCATAATAGCGATGGAAGGCATTGCCCATGAAGGGCTTATTAACCATGGAACTCTTTTCAGTCCCAGTTTCGACAGTAAAACGTTCAGAATTCCAGCATCATAGTTATACAATTGCATCCATAGTATAGTAACCACAACCCCGGAAACAATAACAGGCATAAAATAAATGGCCCGGAATAAACCCTTTGCTTTTATTTGTTGGCTCAGCAGCGTGGCAAACAACAGTGCTACCACAATCTGGAGAGGAATATGTATGAGGAGAAATATAACCGTATTCCTCAGCGCCTTGAAAAATTGAACATCATGAAATAACCTTTCGAAATTACCTAATCCTATGAATTCCATAGGCGTTATAATATTCCATCTATGAAAAACAAGGATGAAGGAAAAAATCAGCGGAAATGCTACAAACAAACAAAAATAGACTACATAGGGAAGGGACATTAAATACCCGCTATGTTCCTCTTTTAACAGGAAACCTGTTTTTCTCACTGTCTATTCCACTCCATCACCACTTTTGCATTACGCTCTGCATCCTGTACAGCCTTACCTGGTTCCTTAACTCCATAAATGCAACATGCTTCATACTCAAGAGAAACTATGTGAAATATTTCTTTCAAGTCAGGAACTCCATCCACACCTCTGGTATATGGAGCCTGCTCTGCAAATTTCCTGATTTTGGGATTCTCCTTAAAATACTCCTTAAAATATTCATCTGTAACCAAATCTTTTCTAACCGGAATCTGCGTACATTTTCTAAGCAATGCCAGATCATTTGCCTTCGAAATCAAGAACTTAACAAACTCCCACGCATATCCCGGATGGTGAGTCGTGCTGAATATAGAGATATTTTTGGGATCTCCATAGGTGTAAACAGGTCCCCTATAGTCATCAGGCACAGGCACCGGTGCAATATCATATTCAAAATCCTCACGTTTAAATCTTTCAATATATGAGACAATCCATGTACCACTGAACTGAACCGCTATGTTGCCAGCAAGGAATTGATCCCCTTGAAGGGTAGACCTTGGAAAATAATTCTCCATATACAGCCTCTGAAAAAAACTGAATACCTTCACTGCAGCAGGATTATTCAAAATCAGCTTCCCTTTTTTAAAGAGGGTCCCACCACCAGTTGCAGCTATATAAAACGGATAAAAGTCGAACAATCTTTGCCACCAAATTGGCTTTATATCTCTGTACCCCATCCATCTATCCGGCTTACCATCGCCATCAATATCCTTGGAAATTTTCCGAGCCGCCGCAAGAAATTCAGAATACGTAGCAGGAGGCTTCTCAATTCCCGCTTCCTTGAAAAGTTTTACATTGTAAACCATCATTACAGGATTACACTTCCACGGCACCTGATAAAAATGGCCGTCTTCAGCTCGGAAGCTTTCAAGTAAATCATCCGGTACTCTGGATAGCATCACATCATAAAAGTCCGGAAATGTATCTAAACAGACTAATCCTCCTGCTTTTATAAAATCACTCATCGCCCCCGGCCACATGTTAGAGCAAATATCAGGGGTAGTTCCACCTGCTATCGCTGCAAGTAAAACCTCCTCAGATGATTGACTGGCAGGTATAGGCTGAAGCCGCACTTTAACACTATCGTGTTCATCATTCCAAATTTCAACAACCTTCTGGGCAAGCTCAATTTCCTGCTGATTTGGGGAACACCAATAGGTCAAATAAACCTCATTTACCTCAGATGTGGAATCACCCACATCGCGAACACAGCCTACAACAAACAATAAAACAGATAGAAATAATATAGTTCTTTTTATCAAGCTGTCGCTTATCGGATTCAGATTATATACCAAGTTCCACAGAAAAACTATGAACATATCCAAGATCTCCAAAATCCTTAAACCCGTAGTCGAATCCGGTATTTATCCTAACCTTCGGGGGTAGCCTCAGACCAAACCCCGCTCCCAAGGAAACTTTCTCATCCCGCAGAAAAACTCTTTCCACACCCACTCTAATCAAGAAAATCTTATTAAATTCAATCTCCGTTCCAAAATCAAGACTCTCATAGTTGTTATTCGGATGCCTTGCATCAATCTCAAGAGTCCACCTTAGAGGAGAAGTTCTGACAATATCGGTACTCACGCCAAGCTTAAAACTCAAAGGCAACATCCATTTATTGGTAACATACCCCGATATTATATTCTCATTATTTCCATCCATCGTCTCGTCAGGATCATGATAATGATAAAGATCTCTTCCATTCATTTGCATTTCAGTTCCATAATTTCTAAGGGAAGTCCCTATTCTGATGCCATTCCAGATATCAATCGTAAAAATACTGCCAAAATCAATCGCAAACCCATTAGCCACACAATGCCATATTCTCTCCTGAATATATTTAATCGTCCCTCCAATGGCAAAATGATCTGTCAGATTCCTTGCCACAGAAATACCTATCACCATATCTCCTGCACTAAACATCTCCCCTGTACCGTTCTGATAATATTCCGTGCGAACCTTCATATCTCCCATGGACCAGGTAGATATATAGGCTCCCACTGTCAGAAATGGAGTTGGAACGACAACCGAAGCATGAAAAAATTTCGTATCAACAAGATAGGGCATACTTACAAACCTCACCGTAATCCTGTTTATTCTTGTTGCCAGAGCGGGATTCCAGTAAAGAGTCGAAGAATTAGGATTGTTATCAGCAATCACTGCACAACCCATCGCAACTCCCCGTGGATCTACAGGTATTTCGAGTGCAATGGCGCTGGTTGTCCCAACCTTTGACAGATCCTTACTCCCGGCATAAATTCCCGGAAGAAAAATCATAAATATTAATGCCAGGGAACAAACTTTTTTGATCCTATCAACAACCATTACCTCCTCACTTAATAACAGCAAGTTTACCCACTTTCGTCTTGCCGTTATACTTAACCACATAAAAGTAAATACCGTAGGCGATCTCCATTCCATCTTTATTCAACAAATCCCACGCTTCCATTCCCCCAGAAACTGAATTCCCATGATGATATATCCTATCTACAACATGCCCCGACTTCGTGTATATCGTAATCTCACACTCTGGAGGCAAATTCATAAAATAGATTCGCCTTTCTCCTCTCCCGGTTTTATATGGATTTCGGGGTTCAAAAATTGATGTCGCAATGTAAGGGTTAGGAACAACATACACAGAATCCAGCAATTCCTCAGAAAGTTCTTTATTAATTCTCCTACCCCGAATACTGAATTCATAGTACTCCCCTCTGCGGAAAGGTTTTAGAGTCTTTATATAAATTGCATCCCCAGCGGAAGGAGGAATAGGCTCAATAGAAGAATCATCAGGTGGAAACAAATAGACTGCCCAGCCAACCGTATAGTGAGGATACTCAGGTTCTACCCACGCACTATCACCACTAAGAATGAGTATTGGCTCATTAACTTCCCACTTCCTATTATAGAATAAAGTGTCAGGAGGCAAGACTTCCACCACACCAGCTGTCATGTATTTACCCTCTGTAATGTTAAAAATTTTGAATGGCACTTCCGTAGGTTTCCTTAAAATAGATAGCTGAAGAGTAGTATCCACAACCTCGTCTTCAAAAGTTATGATAAAATCTGCAGGGTATGGAACACTTCTATTACCAAACTCTCCCTTCAAGCTTTCATCTTCGTGCACTTTCCTGACTTCGATTTTATAATTGCATTTCGAACCCGGCAACCACCTTATAGAATCAATAACAACTGAAACTATGGAATCATTGCTAACAACCCCCATCAAACCATCAAAATAAGGTATTTCCTGATCCTTGACGTTAATCTCCGTAGTATCAACTACAATTTTATTTTCCGTCAGATCCTTGATATAATATTCAGGAGTAGGATCGTTAAAGTGGCTTGAATTATCCACGAAGACAAGCCGATACTTATGCCCATCTTTCAAAGAATCCTCATCTATTATGTCAAATTTCACGTATCCAGTAGCAGGGCCACTATGAATTATAGTATCAAACGAGGCAGGGACATATCCGAGATAATCAGGTCTGGGAGTAACAACTCTTGTATTCACATCTATCACGACATTCCCCGAAATATCCATCTTTATATTAGCTGTACATTCGGAAGGGGCAATTCCTCGAGGGTGTCCGTATTCATCAACTACATAGTTTGAATCGGGATCCAACGCTATACTTCCATGATCATAGGCAACCAAAGCATAGTAATATGTAACACCATTTACAATATCATCATCCACATAAAAATGCCTCAGCCCTGTGTTTGATCCAAGATAAAACTGTACTCCTTCTACTGAAACAGGATGAAATCCTTTGTATCCATTTTTTAAATCACATTGAAAAATAGGTTTTCTAAACATCTTCTCACCGTATCCATTGGTGATGATCATATTCTCAAAGAAAAATGGCTCCGTGCTCCTGTAAAGTTTATACCCTTCAAAATCATACTCCTGTAAAAACGGATCATAAGACAATTCTGAGTGGGTATCCCAATATAATATGACTTTTCCATCACACGGAATTGCATTCAATATCGGCTTGGAAGGCGGAGTGGCAAATCTATAGTCCGCATTATATATTTGTTGAACGGTTATTTTCTTCCTGGCCAGTGAGCTATTCATAAACTGCTCATCCGTAGGAGCATCCGGAAAGTCTTTGTTAGCAAAAATCAATGCCATGGAAAATCTTTCTGTCTGGCCAGCGAGCATGGGAAAAGGGCCAGATGAGAAAAACATACCGAGATTACGCCCACCCTCAAGGTACACATCCTCAGGAGGTTGAAGCTGAGTGAAAAGTTCTCTCCAGTTCTCTTCGTCATTTATCAACTCATAATCATGCACATTAAACACTTTGAAGCCAGTAAGACCTATTTGATCTGATTCATCTTTATCGGTCTGACCATAATTTGGTTCCCCTTGAGTGGGCATTCCATCACCTTCTCCCTCGTCAGGTCCCGGATAGTCTGGATTGTACGGTCCCAGCCCATCTCTACCAACATCATCATTCAGGGGTTCATCGGAATCCCACACACCATTGTCATTTAGGTCTAGATACGGTCTCCAATCCATATCCTCGTCACCAGTGTACCAATATCCGATAATATATGGATACCTTCTCTCAACAGGGCCATAATACTTCTCAAATAACTCAATGTCGTAGTTCTTTTTGATATACTCAAGTATTTCATCCTGCCCCACAAGCAATATCCCTGGATCGTCCTCTCTTATTTCATCAACAATTCCATCCTCGTCGTTATCCAAACCATCTGTGTGATTACCGGGACT
>Ga0190359_1002331_pt1 | contig 11351 bp, 9 predicted proteins | sample 48721823_MG_FD_161269 | JGI IMG/M metagenome (GOLD analysis project Ga0190359, IMG submission 161269) | Hydrothermal vent microbial mat bacterial communities from Southern Trench, Guaymas Basin, Mexico - 4872-18-2-3_MG | ecosystem: Environmental > Aquatic > Marine > Hydrothermal vents > Microbial...
CAAACAAAGGGGTCCACCTTACGAAATACGAATTCCCGTTGAACCAATACACTCATATTTTAATTTAGCTTAAACACTGTTATCACAGCAGCATGATCAGAGGGCCAATCATTATCAACATAGTTAGGATCTGTACTAGTTTTACCATATCCAGTATATATATAAGAATCAATTACCTTTAATTTATTACCCTTAAAATATATCCTATCGATTCTATCTTGTGGTTCATCTATTTTATATATTGGTGACCAAGTATTACCAGGATTAATACTTGGATCTGGATAAATTAATCTAAACGAATCCTTCATACCCACTTTTTCAAGAATCAAACTAACAGGCCATTTAATTACATATCCATAATGACTATTTTTAGTTTTTTTTATCCAATCTAAATGAGAGGGACAATTAAAATCTCCCATTAATATTACAGGTATATTATCTGAATTATTTAATTGGTCTTTAATGTCACTTACTATATCTTTGATTTCAAACACACGAACTTCTTCTTTATCTAAAATCTCTTTTATAGGATATCCCTGATGAGCATAGGAAACTCCATAAGGAGAACTTGAAAGATGACAATTCCAAATATAAATCTTTTTAATTGAACTATCATTAACCTTAATAAGTGTTCCTACAGCCCATGCATTATTAAAATATCTTTTCAATATTTGATACTTACTTATAATAGCTACACCATTACCAAAATCATGTGCTACATACCAATTAAGTTGTTTGGCTACATCCTCTGCTACACTAGCTGATTCTTGTAAACCTACTATATCTACTTTTGACTCTTTAATAACTTTTACACCTTTTTCAAATCCATTTTTAATGTTTGCAAATCCACACCATGTATTAAATGTCATTACTTTTATTACACTGGCATAACTCATATTTTTTATTTCAAAAAGAATAGATAGAAATATAACACTTATAATTAGTAAATATTTAACTTTGTTTTTTCTCATAATACCTACCCCTACACATATACCAAGGTTTATTTATACAAACAAATTATCCTTTTTCACTATTCCAATTTTCAATTTATGTAATAAATTACTTTTACTTAATATTTTTAGCTATATTCTACAATTAATTGTTTCAGTACTTAAAAATTTCATTTTCAAGAAATTCTTACTCAATAAGATCCACATTTTCTATTTTTGTTAATCACTTCATTAAGATATTTATTGTTGAAGAGCCCCTTTTAATTGTAATTTATCAGCATAATGACAAGCAACGAAGTGATCTGGCTCATACTCAACAAGTTTGGGTTCATCCTCTTTACACTTATTCGTTGCATATCTACAGCGAGTATGGAATCGACATCCTTTGGGAGGATTGGCCGGATTGGGTTTTTCCCCAGAGAGAAGAATTGGTCTCATTTTATTTTCAGGATCAGGAGCAGGGATTGCAGACATAAGTGCCTCAGTATAAGGATGCTTAGGCGTATAATAAACTTTTTCTACAGGACCAATTTCAACAAATTTACCCAGATACATTACTACAACTCTATCACAAATATAAGCGACTACACTAAGATCATGAGCAATAAAGAGATAGGTAAGATCGAACTGATTTTGTAAATCTTTAAGGAGATTCATAATTTGAGCTTGTATAGAAACATCCAGAGATGATACAGGTTCATCACAAACGATAAATTCAGGATTAAGTACTAAAGCTCTTGCAATACCAATTCTTTGCCTTTGTCCACCACTAAATGCATGTGGATAACGACTTAATTGCTCCATATCTAATCCACATTTCTCTACTATATCTATAACCCGTTTATCAATTTCGTTCTTGTCCCCAAGCTTATTAACTATTAGAGGTTCCGATATTATTTCTTTTATAGTCATCCGTGGATTCAGCGAAGAATAAGGATCTTGAAAAATCATTTGCATTTGTTTCCATGCATCTTTAAGCTCATTTTTTTCTAATTTTGTAATATCAATAATATTATTATTTGAATAAAATAAAATTTTACCATTTGCTGGTTCAACAATACGCAATATGGCACGACCAAAACTTGTTTTTCCCGATCCGCTCTCACCTACTAAACCCAAAGTTTCACCCTTATAAATTTTTATGCTAACATCATCAACCGCTTTTACAATATGTTTTTTTTTCGAAAAGATTGGTAATCTTTGATTAGAATAATACAATTTTAAATTATTTATTTCTAACAAAGGTTGCATTTACTTATCCTTAACTGTATTGATCATATAAATAACACCAAACTTTATGATTATCATTAATCTTTCTTACCTTTGGAAAGTTAACATCACATTTTCCTGCTATAAAATGTTTACAACGTGTATGAAATTCACAACCCATAGGTCTATTAAAAATATTGGGAACATCTCCATAAATAGGTTGTAATTTACGTCTTTCACTCAGATTTCCTAATTTCGGTATAGCTTGAATTAAACTAACAGTATATGGGTGCTTCGAATTATAAAATATTTCTTTAGTTGTACCTTCCTCTACTACTCTTCCCATATACATTATAACAACACGGTCTGCTATCTGAGCTACAACACCTAAATTATGTGTTATAAAAATTACTGACATACCATATTCTTCCTGCAAATCCTTCAATAGTTTTATTATCTGTGCTTGTATTGTAACATCAAGAGCAGTTGTGGGTTCATCTGCAATTAATAATAATGGATTATTTACAATTGCTCTCGCAATCATTGCACGTTGACGCATACCACCAGAAAATTCATGAGGATATTGTTTAACGGCAACTTCAGGATTTGGAATTTCAACTTTCCTAAGTAGCTCAATAGCAATACTCAATGCTTCATCTTTAGTAATTTTTCTATGAGTTAAAATAGCTTCAACAATTTGATAGCCTATTGTATATACAGGTGAAAAAGAACTCATAGGTTCTTGAAAAATTACTCCAATATATCTCCCTCTTATTTTTCTTATTATTTTCCCTTTTGGATCAATTCTACTAATATCAATTAATTTTTTATTATTATTTAAATTAAATAGTATCCTACCAGATGTTATTTCCAATTCTGGAGGAAGTATACGTAATATTGCTTGTGAAGTTACTGTTTTTCCACACCCACTTTCTCCCACTAATGCTATAACTTCTCCCTTTTTTAAAGCAATATTTACTCCATTAATTATATTCACATATGATTTCTCAATTTTTAATGAAATATTTAAATTCTCAATATTAAGTAAATTATTTTCACCCATATCTTTCCCTATATTTTTGAATAAGGATCCGCAGCATCTCTCAAGCCATCACCAACAAAATTAAAAGCAAGTACTACTATAATAACAAATAAACCAGGTATAAATAACCACGGCATATAAGCTATAGTCATAATGTTTTGTGCAGAATACAGAAGAACACCCCAACTTACTATAGGTTCTCTTAATCCTAAACCAAGAAAACTTAACGATGTTTCTCCTAGAATCATCCATGGAAAGGAAATTGTAATTTCTACTATTATATAGCTTAAAAATAATGGAATGAGATGCTTAAATATAATTCGAAACATGCTACATCCTGCTAACTTAGCAGATACAACAAAGTCCTCTTCCCTTAATGATAATAGTTTACTTCTTACTCTTCTTGCAAGATAGGTCCATCCAAAAAAAGCTAATATAAGTGTAATACTAAAATAAACTTTTAATGAACTCCAAGTTCGTGGTAATGCTGCAGAAAGTCCTAACCACAGAGGTATTTCAGGTAATGAACGGATAAATTCCATTACCCTTGTAATTATAAGATCAAAGGTTCCTCCTACGTAACCCGCTATACCCCCTATAATCAGTCCCAGCACAAATGTAAATATAACACCCACTACACCTACTGAAAGCGATATACGAGTACCATACATACATCTAGAAAATATATCTCTTCCCAACGTATCTGTTCCAAAAATATGAATATACTGATTTTCAACACCAAATAAATGCAAACGCAAATTAAAAATACCCCAAAGTTTATATTCAGAACCTTTAACAAAAAATTTTATAGGAATTTTCTTATTTTTATCAATTACAGGAACTAACATTAGTGTATCTGGATCTCTTTTTTGCGTATATCCGTAACAATATGGTCTAAATGTAAATCCATCCTTATTAAAAAAATGTATTCTCATTGGAGGTCCACCTATATAATCCGGATCTCTCATCTGATTAGTATAGGGTGCGAGAAATTCACAAAATACAGCTATAAAGAAATATACACTAAGTACACTTATTCCAATAATAGCAAGTTTATGTTTTTTAAATTTCCACCATATCAATTGTTTATATGTAGCTAAATCTATACGTTTAATTTTATATCTCTTAGATTTATCTAAAAAGTTATTTATCATACTTATTCTTCCTTTCCATATCTGATTCTTGGATCAAGGATTATAAGAAGTATATCTGAAATAAATGTACCAATGATAACAAGTATACAATATATAAGTATCATGCTCCCTGCAAGATAAATGTCTTGATCTTGCAAGGCCTTTAAAAAAAGAGGCCCCGTATCAGGAAGGCATAAAACCACTCCTACTATAGGTGCACCAGAAATTACTCTAGTAATTTCCCATCCTAAAGTACTTACAATAGGGTTTAAAGCAACTCTTACAGGATATTTCATTAGAAGCTTAAATTCCGAAAGACCAACTGAACGTGCTGAAACAACATACATTTGATTTAATTCGTCCAATAAAACAGATCTCATAGTTCTAATCTGATATGCTGTTCCTGCAGTACCTAAAACTATAACTGGAATCCATAAATGAGCCAACATATCTTTAAATTTAGCAAAACTCCATGAAGCATTCACGAATTTTGGTGAAAAAAGACCACCTACACTTTGACCAAAATATCTAAAACCAATATACATAAGTATTAATGCAAGTAGGAAATTTGGAGTTGCTAATCCAACATATCCAATTAAAGTAAAGAAGTGATCACCTATCGAGTATTGATGAACCGCAGAATATATACCTATGATAACAGCAGTAACATATATAAAAATTATTGTTAAAAAAGCTATTATAATGGTAAATGGAAGCCTTTCCATGATAACTTCTTTAACAGGTCGTTTATATTCCAGCGACATACCTAAATTACCATTCATAATTCCCCATACCCAAGTAAAATATTGTATATATAACGGTTTATCCAAACCTAACTGATGTCTAATAGCTTCAACTTCCTCGTTAGTAATCATCTCACCTGCATTCAGCCTCTTTGAAGCATATGAATCAGCATAATCCCCTGGAGGAAGTTGTATTATTATAAAACTAACAACTGACACAGCAAACAACATTATAACTGTATAAATCATTCTTCTTATTATTGAATAAAACATATCATTATTCCTTTAATTAAAATCAAGGGAGGAATACAAAATTCCTCCCTAATTTAAACTTATTCTTTGAAAAACCATTGATCCGGTCTGAAGGAACACGTTCTTCTGTATGCATAATTTTGAATTGTCCATTTTGTTACATTTCCTAACCTGTTAGAAACAACAGTCGGATTAGGTCTATCACCACAAGTTCCAATTATGGTTAAATTAGTTAAATTAATATGTACCATTTCCTTTCCTATTTCCATATACCTTTTACTTCCCGGCATTGCAGTTAACATTTCATTGGCTAATTTATTTAGTCTCTTAATCCATTCTGGAGGTTCTTCACCTTTAGCACCATTTGTCTTTAACCAATCAATCCAGGGAACTCCAAAAAGAGGACAATAATCAAGATACGGAGGAACATAACAGAAAGGTTGGGTTATTAAATCAATCTCGTACGGTATATCATACTCATTATTAATATCCAAATCATTATTTTTTGCTTTTATTCTTAAAGCTTCTGTTGTTATTTCCTTAGTTACAACATTTACACCAACTTTTTTCCAGTAACCTGCAATAATTGTAACTAAATCTGAACTAATCATCTGTGAAGAATACTCCCAAAGAATTGTTAATGGCTTACCATCAGGTCTAAGTCGTATCCCTTTAGAATCTCTTTTAGTAAGCCCCATTTCATCTAATAACTCATTTGCTTTTTTGGGGTTATATTCTATCATATACTGTTCATCTTCTTTCGTAACAAAAGAACATTTTCTAGGGACAACCTGGGCTGGTTTAGCTAATCCAAGATAAATTGTTTTGCTAATTTCCTCACGGTTTATTGCAAGTGACATAGCTTCTCTAAAACGAATATCCCCATAAATCTTACGGAGAATTGGATCCTTATGAGTCAAATTAAATGCTATAATAGCCCCAGTTTGCCCAGGCGGTAGTTGAACCGTATAATTACCTTTTTGCATATTTTTCTTAAGAATTGGATATGATCTTAACCCTACATTCTGAGCTTTCTCATCTAAATTTCCCTTCATTAACTCCATTATATACACATTATCATCCTTTATAAATCTCTCATAGTGTTTATCTATATATGGAAGTTGATTACCTGCTGTATCAACTTTAAAATAATAAGGATTTGCGATAAATATTCTTCTCTGAGAATTTGGTTCTTCCATTAAAATATGACTCTCAAGTGTAGGAGTATGGAATCCATATGGACTGGAAGTTTGTTCGTCTGTCCACTTGCTCCAATGAGCCTTGAAAAAAGATACCCAACTATCAAATCCTTTTTGTTTCGCAATTTTATCTGCATCTGGATTATACTTTGGATGAAATTGTTTTAAGTAATGTTTTGGTGCAAATGGATAATTATACCCACTTGCCCAAAAAGAGTATAAATATCCAGGAAATGGCTTTGCAAATATAAATTTGAAAGTCACATCATCTATTTTTTCAACTTCAACTGGCTTTCCTCCAATATTCCATTCAGATGGTACTTTAGGATACAATTCTTTATTTTTTAAAATATCATTAATAAAAAAAACAACATCATCCGATGTAAATGGTTTACCATCTGACCACTTATGTCCTTTCCTTAAGGTAAAAGTAATCTCTGAATAATCTTCATTCCACTTCCAAGACTTTGCTACATTAGGTACTATAGTATGTAAGTCATCACTTAAACGAACAAGATTTGCCATACGCCACGACATTATCTCCGTTGTACCTGACTGTGCTGCTCTGCTACAACCTCTAAGAGTACCACCATATTTACCAATCTCATGATAAGGTATCACTACTAAAGGTTCTTCTGGAAGTCTTTGTCCAACCGGCGGAAGTTTGCCTTCTTCTACCTGCTTGGCAAACATAGGATTTTCATGAAAAATAAGTTTATATCCAAGTTGTTTTTCATATTCAGCAAGTTCAAATTGTTGAGAATATTTACTTTTAAAACCCATAGGATTATCAACCGTCGGGTATTTTCCTGCTTCTTGAATTTCCTTTTCTTTTTCAACTTCCTGTTTCTCTGTCTTTTTCTCACTAACTGTTGTCGGCTTACTCCCTGCCACTGCTAAATTATTTACTCCCACATAGAAAATCGCTGAGGTTGAAAAAAATGCAAGCAAAAATAAAAGACTTACTTTTTTAAATAACTTCATAATTTACTACCTCCCTTTTTTATAAATTTTTAATTAATAAGATTTTTTATACTTATAGATCCTACTTATTAATAAAGCTATTATATCTTTACTAAAGATTAAGTTAAAAACGATTGCACATTACTTATCCTATTTATAAAATTCCTTTCTAATAAGAACAAAAAAATGCATAATGCTTAACCTTTTTATTATTCATATTATATAAGTTTAAATTCCTCTTCCTGGAAGATAAGTATATCATTTCTATTTATTACATCTATTTTTTTAATATTAATATTTTCTTCATCTAATATTTCATATATTACAAATACATTTCTTCCATAATTTCCTATATCATTACTAGATGTCGAGCCACACATAAATTGATAAAAAACATGACCATTGATAATATCAATTGATTTCCTAAAATCTATTTCGTGTGTATGTCCACAAAAAACATAAAAAATATCATTTTTATTAATAAAATCTATTACTCTTTGAGAATTCAACAATGGACACTGATCTGTTCCAAGAATAGAATGATGAATTAAGACCAATCTTAAACAATCATTTTTCATTTTTATTTTTTCAGTAATCTTGTTAAGAATATTAATTTCAACAAAACCATCATCAGAATAAAGCACATTTGAATCCAGCCCTATAATACAAACATTAGTATCTTTAATATTAATTTCTTCTATAAAGTTAATATCAGTAAATTTTTCATTTACTCTTAATCTATCGCTTAAAAAAAGCCTTTTTTTTGCAACCCCAAGTTGCTCCCTTGGGTAAATCACCTCAGGATCATTTATATATTTTTTAAAAAACTCCACCGAACTTCGTGAACGTTTATCATGATTACCAATAATTGATATAACCGGTGCACATTTAATTTTTTTTAAGAAATTACTTGCTTCTTTATACTCACGTTCAAGCCCATCACTCGTACAGTCACCAGTATTTATAACTAGATCTACATCATAAGAATTAATTTTTTCTAAAAGCTTATCATCGTTTCCATACCAGTGAAATGGCCCAAAATGCAAATCAGATATATGCAGTATTTTGATCATAATCTACCTCTTAAATTTTTTATATCTATAATTCATTTATGACTTTTTCTATAATATCATTGAATTTATAACAATCTTCTGGGAATATCATTCCCATATTCGCAATTTGAAACATATTCATATTTATCAAAGGTCCTTTTCCTGGATACACTACATATCCTTCTTCATACATTCTATTTACAAAAGTTTCTAAACTTTTTTCTTTAGGTAAGAATACAGAAGTTACAGTGTTAGACATAACTTTCTCATCTTTGATTAAAATTTCTAATCCTAATTTTTTCACTTTTTCTCTTATTATTTTTGCATCTTCTTTATATCTATTTATCCTATTCTCTAAACCTTCTTCAAATAATTCCTCTAAAGCCTCATTTAATGTTAAAAAGTTTACTACTGCTGGTGTATTTGGTGTTTGATTTTTCTCTTCAGCCTTTTTTATATGTGACAATAAGTTCAGATAAACATTTCTTCCTGGTATATCATTAATTTCCTCTATTCTTTTTTTCGCTATACATACAAAAGAAACTCCAGGTTGCCCTGATATATTTTTATTAGGAACACCTGTACAATAGTCAATGTTATCATTTTGAATATCAACAAACTCACCACCTATAGCACTTATTGCATCTACGAAGTAAACTTTTTTGTATTTTTTTGCCAATTCACCGACTTCATGAACAGGATTTATCATACCCGTACTTGTTTCGTGATAAACCATTGCTATCATTTTAATTTCTCTATCATTTTTAAGTTCATACTCAATTTTAGTCAAATCTGGATATTCACCCCAATTAAATTCGATATGATTTAATGGTATTTTATAACAATTAACAATTTCTTTTATTCTATTTCCAAATTCACCATTTGATATTAATAAAATTTTTTCGTTATTTTTCAAAACCGATGAAATAACTGCTTCATTCGCTGCAGTTCCAGAACCGCTTATTATAACCGTAGAATATTTATCCTCACTGACTCTAAATAATTTAAGTAAATTCTTTCTTAATTCTCTATAAATCTCCTCAAATCCAACACTCCTATGACATATGTCAGGAGCTAATGCCGATTTCTTCACCCTCTCTGATGTTAAAACAGGGCCCGGCGAAAAAAGCATTGTTTTTTTTATCATTATTTACCCCGCCTTCTAACCAAAATTTAATTCCAGATAATTATAACATATTTTAATATCACTTATCCAACGTTTTTAGTGATAAAGTTTAATTCCAAAGTCTCTTCTTAATCCACTTATAACAGTATCATAATAGAGTTTTTCAAAGTGAGATTTTGGTTTAAAATATTCGAGATCATAACATTGATTTATTGTCTCCCCCTTAGGTGGATTAGAAATTTTATCTATATATTTTGGGATCACTCTATTTATAATATTATTTGCTTCTTTTCTTGTTAATCCTTTACAAGCATGCGCTAATTGGCATGTAAACTCCATCTCTACTGGGGTAAAGCTATTTGTTCCCTTCCCTTTAGCAGGATGAGGATTATGAGCTGATGAACCAGAAGAAATTATGGTAAGTAAACATGCTAATGCTTCATTAAAATACATTTCTGTTGCAGCCCCAGCTGCTGTATAGGTTAGTGAAATATATGGTACTTTAATGTTCCTTGCAATTGCTTGAATACTTACTGATAACGGCCACAATACCTCAGGTATTGATGAACAAACATAATTCATATGAATTGGATATGTTAAATGATAGTTAGCACGGATAACCAATATACCAAGTAAAGCATAAGCAGTATTCAATACTGCTAAACCTTCAGGTCCACCAGCATACCCTCCCATCAACCCGCTTCCCTCATTACCAATATTTGCGCCCCATGCTGTAAGATATGCCACCTTGTTTAATGATGAGTAATCTATTTTCATTTCTGCAAATGTTGCTATAAGCCACCCATCCGTTGGCCTCCCACCAAACTGTGGAGCTGTTGCCGCAATTGTTGTTACATCCTTTGCACAAGATGGTATCATATTAAGAAAAGCAATTCCAGGCCGCCCTGCTCTCCTACATCCTTCACGTGCATTTTGCAGAGCTCTTATTCCTGCAAATATTTCAGTTGGTGCACCAGAATGCACCCTTAATGGTCCAAGAGTATTAACAGTTGGAATGCTTAATGTTTTAGCTTTTGTATTTCTTGCATACGCTTCAGCTAATCTCATCCCTAAATCTTCCGTTATATTTACACTTGAACCGCTATGACAATGAGCAAGTTTATCTGAATCTGGAAGTCTTCCCTCTATTATACACCGATCCGGTCCTTCACCTACATAGACTTTTTTAGGAACATCTTCAATCGCTTCATAGATCTCTTCCCTTGTAAACTTTATTACTCTTTCAGTATCAATTATATATGTACCAACCTCTGAATAAAAATCGATTGCTGCTTCAAAAATCTTATCAGCTAGATCATCATTTGTATTAATAACTTCTTTACGTTCCCATTTAATTTTATACTTTTTTATAATTTTTTTCATTGTAGGGATAAATACTTTCATATCAAATTCTTTTTGAGTCATCATTGGACCTTTAGTGGCTCTATCTAAAACATCAATAAAATTTATCATTGTAACATCCTTTATTAAGTTTTATAAGAAATTTTATACTCAAGGCATTTGCGCCATTAAATCTTTTTTGTATAGCAGCCAAAAATACCTGGTTTCAAATACCATTATTTAAAAAAATGGCAAAAATGACTTGTTTAACAGACCATTATAAACATTCTACTCTAAAACTGCTCCAATTTACCACTTTTCATCTCTAAAAAGAACGTACT
>Ga0190359_1002333_pt1 | contig 11346 bp, 9 predicted proteins | sample 48721823_MG_FD_161269 | JGI IMG/M metagenome (GOLD analysis project Ga0190359, IMG submission 161269) | Hydrothermal vent microbial mat bacterial communities from Southern Trench, Guaymas Basin, Mexico - 4872-18-2-3_MG | ecosystem: Environmental > Aquatic > Marine > Hydrothermal vents > Microbial...
TATAAATCTTCCTGTAAGAATTTCCATTAATGAAAAGTAAGGGTGATTAGTGAATAGTGTACCCTTCGACTCCGCTCAAGGTACGGGTCAGCAACAAAGTGAATAGTGAATAGGTTTTGGCGGGCAGAGATTTTATAGATGCCGGTAAAAAATGTAAGGGCACGGCGCGCCGTGCCCTTACGGGTTTTGTCTTATTTTTGTTGTCCATGAACCATGTCAATACACAATGTAAAAATATGCAGTAAATTACCCGCCTTAAAAAAATAAGAAAACTGTTGACAAATAGCCCAATTTAATGTAAATTAGGTCATTATAGTGTCCTAAATTACATTAAATGAGGTAACTATATGATCAGGAGAAGTGTTCGGACATGCATTTCTCATATACCAACCCATACTCCAAATGTAAAAAAACTCAAAAATTTTATCATATCTCTCAAACTTTGTAAAAAAAATTGATTTTCTTATCAAAGCAGAAATTGTGATGCACTATTGTTTTTTCTAATAGCAGATTCCTGCTGTTTTTAAATAATTAAAACCCTTTTAATCCTGCATTCATATCTGCTCCATTCGACCAGATGGTATTTGAATACGACTGTACGGACGTAAAAGATATAAAAAGATAATAATTGCTGATGTTTTATAAGTATAATGAAAACAAATAGATATATCCTGATGAAAAATTGTGGCACGGGTTTTGATATATCATGGGCAGGTGAGTAAAAAATAAAAAAGGAGAAGCAAAATGAAAAACTTACTTATTACAATCAGCATTGCAATTCTGGTTGCAGCAGGAACAACATTTGCCCAGGATTCTCTTCAGGTTAAGAACAAGAAACAGCTCAGGGGCAGCAATGCAGCAAAGGCATCAGTTAATGCAGCAAGCCAGCGGGGAAAAGGTTTTGTTGACCTTAACGGAGACGGATACAATGACAATGCCAGAGATGATGACGGTGACGGAATCCCAAATGGATTGGATCCGGATTATACGGGATCAAAATTGAGAAAGGGAAAGGGCAGCAGAGGTTTTGTTGATGCAGACGGCGACGGTATAAATGACAATCTTCAGGATGCGGATGGTGACGGAATTCCCAACGGACAGGATCCTGATTATGTACGCCCACAGGACGGAACAGGCAGAGCAAATGGCAAGGGTAAAGGATTAAACTCCGGTATAAAAGGTTCGGGAATCGGAACAGGTACAGGCACTTGCGACGGAACTGGTCCGAAGGGAAAAGGCAAAGGCAGAAAGTAGTCACAGCACAGTAAAAAATAAAACCGGCAGTAAAGTTTTTCTGCCGGTTTTTTAATAGAAAGAAAGGTGTGAAAAATGAAATCCAGTAAATATTTTACAGCAGTTATAACTGTAATGCTATTATTCAGCATATGGAGTTTGTCAGGGTGCAGTTCTTCAACTGATCCGGATCTGGCTGCGTCAGACAGCAATAATCAATTGTTAAAGCAGAATATATCCGGGACTTCAGAACTAACTGAAAATGAGATTGAAGGGCTGATATTAATGAGAGAAGAAGAAAAAACTTGCAAGGGACGTGTACAAATCTCTGTATGATGTATGGGGACAAAATGTTTTCAACAATATTTCAAACAGCGAACAGCATCACACGGATGCCATAAAAACGCTTTTGGAATTGTACAATATTGATGATCCGATGAAAACAGATATTTTCGGAGAGTTTAAGAACCAGGATCTTCAGGAACTTTTCAATACTTTGACTGAACAGGGAAAAAGTTCATTATCAGAAGCATTAAGTATCGGTGCATTAATTGAAGAGATATATATTATTGATATTCAGAATGAACTAAATAATAATGTTCCCAGTGATGATGTAAGAGTTATATATGAAAGTCTCTTAAAAGGTTCATATAACAATTTATGTGCATTTGTGAACAGCCTCAGCAGGCGGGAAGTGGAATACATACCGCAGAAACTCATAGAAGAGCAGTTTAATGAAATTATGAGCAGAAGTTCAGGAAGAGGTAAAAGAAGAGGCAGGAGGTAATCTGCCGGACAGAATCCCGACCAATTGGTCGGGATTTCGACCTGTATGTCGAAAACTTTAATAATGAAAAACTCGTATGTGCCTGTAAGTTAAATAATAACAATGGCCGATTTTATGGTACGGTTTTTGTCATATATCTTTTTAAGTAAACAAGAAGGAGGTTCAAGTGAAAGATAAGGTAAAAAATAAGTTTAACTGGCGGGCGTTGATTAGTCTGTTTGTTTTTTTCTCATTAATAATAATAACAGTTTCAGGTGTTGTGTTGTATCTCGCTCCTGCAGGAAGAATTGCAAAATGGACGCATATCAGTATAATCGGATTTGAAAAAGAGCAGTGGCAGGCGATTCATACAATTTTTGGTTATCTGTTTGCAATTTCAATTATTTTTCATATAAAGTTCAACTGGAAACCCCTGGTTTCTTATTTCAGAAGAAAAATTGAAAAAAGGGCTGTTCTGCGAAAAGAACTTGTTGTTTCTTTTGCAGTAACTTTGCTTTTGTTTATATTTACTCTGTTTAATCTCCCTCCGTTCAGTTTGGTTATGGATTTAGGAGAAACCTTAAGTGATTCGTGGGCAAAGGAACAGAACGAACCGCCTGTGCCTCATGCAGAAGAGATGACAATTTCAGAACTTGCAGAAGCAGTTGATCAGACGGCAGAAGTTTTATTGTCAAATCTCAAAGCCAATAATGTTGCAGCTGATAAACAGGATGTTGTAAAAGACCTGGCAAAGAAATATAATCTGACACCAATGGAATTATTTGAAAAAATGAAAACAGTTAAAAAAGCGGAGTCTTCTGTTACTTATTCGGGACGTGGCCTTGGAAGGAAAACATTAAAAGAAGTATGTGAGCTGGAAAGTCTTGATCTTGAGAAATCTCTCCTGCTTTTAAAAAATAAAGGTATAGATGCAGATGCGGAAATGACTTTAAGGGATATTGCAGAAAAGTATAATCTTAAACCAGTTGATATAATGGAAATTATTAATCCTGAAAAGTAAGGATGATTTAATGAGAATAATCAGACCGGTTATAGCTTTTTTAATTTTAACAGGTTCTCTGTTTGCACAGTTGAGCACGAATCTGGAGATTTTATCACAATATGACGATAATCTGTTTCGATCTCCCTATCCTATCAGGGATATGCTGACAAATATTGATCTGAGATTGAGTTACAGGCCGGAGAATTCAAATGTGAACTTGTATTATAACGGGGATGTTTTTTTGTATCGGGAAAATACCCTGCGAAATTTTTATCTGAACAGCATAGGATTAAATTATTATCGTCCCTTTGGGGAGAACAAAATAAATACTTTCTATTTCGGAGCTGAATGGGCTCTGCGTAAAAACGGAGATACTTACAATTATTTCGATTACAATCAGGCTTATATTTATTCAAATTTTCGTTTGGATTTGAATCTGTTTTTTCTCCGCGGAGGATACAATTTCCGCTATCGAAATTATCTTCAACTACCGGATTTGACTAATTACAGGCAGTATGTCTTTCTGCAGACCAATAAGTCTTTTAGAACAAAGACAACATTGATAATGGAAGCGGATCTGGGAAACAAGGTATTTTCAGGAAGAGAGCTGTTTACAACAGGCCAATCCACAGGTCACGGAAGCAGAGGTTACGGAGGCGGAAGATTTAATCCCTATACAGATGTTACAACTACGTCGGTAAGCGAAGTCCCGGCATTAAGCCATGTTGTTCTTCTTACCCGTGTTACACAGTCACTTTTCAATAAAATGGGCGTTTATGTTCAGTACAGGCAGCAGATCAGCCTTACAAAGGAAACGGATTTTGTGAACGCAGACGGATTTTATCAGGATGAAGAAATATTTGACGATCCGTTCAGTTATGAAAGTAAGGGCTGGTCTTCTCAATTAACATGGATGATTTCCCGGTCAGTAAAAATACAAATCCGCGGTGCAGTGACATCAAAGAACTATATAAGTGAACAGGCGTATGTTTCCGCTGATGATACTCTTGCTTCAGGCGGCAGCAGGTCAGACAATATGCAGACCTTTAATGTTAATTTTACTAAGACTTTTTATGTGAATAAGAAAGGGTTTAAAAATTTTCAGTTTTACATGAATTATTATTATATTAAAAACTGTTCAAACAGTTTCTGGTATGATTATAAAAATTCTGTTATGGGGGCAGGAATTAAGTGGCAGCTTTAAATTTGTAGAATATTTTTATTGATCTTATTATATTGCGTTTGTGAACGGTTAGGATTGTTCCTTTGGTGTAAATTTTAAATCTTTTTAATTTTACAGTTCTTTGTTTTTTTAGTTTAATTTAGTGATTTTGTTAAAATAGTGGGCGGGCACTTTTTTTATCCCGATTCTGATTATTATAATTTTTCGTATAGAGAATCGGGATCAGACAGCCGAACTTTTTTAACGCTCTCTTCCTCGCATTTCCGGGCGGAGATTTTCAGATGCCGGACAAAAAAAAGATATGCATTGTGTACTATAAGATTCTGAATTTATAGTATTTACTTAATTCAATTATGGAATAAATGGAAATTTTATTAATATTAAAATTGTTGTATAGATGTGAAAAATGACCAACTATTTTTCGGGAAAATCAATATATTCCGAAAGATAAAAACAGGAATGTAAAATGTCAGAATTTAACATACTTTTAATAGATGATGAACCTGCACAGATAATATCAATCAAGTCATTTCTTAAAAGAAGAAAATATAACGTACTGACTGCAGATTCCGGGTCAGAAGGATTGAAAATTGTACAAAACGGCAATATTGATCTGGTGTTTACTGATTTCAGGATGCCGGATATAAACGGGCTTGAAGTTGTCAAATCCGTAAAACAGATTAATCCTGAGATCCCGATTGTGGTTATGACTGCATTCAGCGATACTGAAGATGCAGTCAGAGTTATGAAAGAAGGGGCGTTTGATTATCTTTTAAAACCTGTCAATCTGGATGAACTGGAAGCTCTTGTAAAAAAAGCTCAGGAGCATAATTTTTTAGTCTCTGAAAATAAACTGTTAAAAGAACAACTGCAGGAAAGATACAGGTTTGATTCAATTATCTCCCAAAGCAAAGAGATGGAACAGGTTTTAAATACTGCAGGAAGAGTTGCAAAGAGCAAGGCAACGGTTTTAATCCGCGGAGAAAGTGGTACAGGTAAAGAGCTTATTGCAAAAGCAATTCATTATACAAGTGACAGAAAAGATAAACCTTTAATTACAGTAAATTGTGCAGCGCTTTCGGAAAATTTATTGGAAAGCGAGCTTTTCGGGCACGAAAAAGGCTCCTTTACAGGTGCAACATCTCAGCGGATCGGCAGGTTTGAGCAGGCTGATCGCGGGACACTGTTTATTGATGAGGTTGGAGATATTGCTCCTCAGACTCAGGTGAAACTGCTCAGGGCTCTGCAATTCGGAGAGTTTGAACGTGTAGGAGGTTCTTCAACAATAAAAGTTGATGTACGCGTTATTACAGCAACCAACAGAAATCTGGAAGAAATGATTGCAGGCGGAAGTTTTCGTGAAGATCTGTTTTACAGGATCAATGTTGTGACAATACATATCCCTCCTTTAAGAGAGCGCAAAACAGACATACCTGTACTTGTTGATTTCTTCCTGAAAAAATATTCAAAAGAGAATAGGAAAGAAATAAGCGGATTAAGCAGGGAGGCTCTTGACTATTTAATGCGTTATAACTTCCCTGGTAATGTTCGTGAGCTTGAAAACATTATTGAACGTGCTGTTGTTCTTACACGCAGTGATGTAATCACAACCGCGGATTTACCTATCGGATTAACGGATTTAACAGAAACCGGAATCCTGGATCCTGCGGATTTTTCAAACTCTTATACAGAAAAGGTAAGCGCATTTGAAAAAAGTATGATTGAAACCGCTCTGAATCTGAAAAACGGGAATCAGACCAGAGCAGCGGAAATGCTTGGTATTTCAGAAAGGCATTTAAGATCCCGTATGCAAAAACTTGGAATTATCAACCCAAAGCGTTTAAATAAAGAAGGTTCATCATGAATTCCAAAGCTTTTATTTTGATTTTGTCTTTGCTGTGTGTTACTGCATTTGGCAGTGTGCATGCACAGGACAGCGTAAAAACAGAAAAGAAAATGCAGAAAAAGATTAAGAAAAAATTAAAATTTGTGGATAAAAACGGCGATGGTTATAATGATAATGCTCCTGATCATGACAATGATGGTATTCCCAATGAACTTGATCCTGACTGGCATAAGCTGATGAAAGATAAGAATAAACTTCATAGTCTTCGGTTTATAGATTTAAACGGTGACGGCATAAATGACAATCTGCAGCAAGACCCTTTAAAGCAGGGGAAACAGATAAAGATTATAAAGAATGAAAACGGATCTTCAATTGATAATAAGCAGCAAGGTCAAAAGGGTATGGGAAAAAAGAAAAAAGGCGGTAAAGAGTAATCATATTTTTTATATGCTTCTTTCGAGAAACAGATCCGTAATTCTGTTATTTCTCTCCTGCCGTCGGTAGAAGAGAAGTCTTTTATCATGTTTTAAGATTTCTTAATCGCTGGTGCTGCTTTGAAATGATGGGTTGTTCGTTTGTCATGCTCGTCCCGATTCTGATTATTATATTTATAAAAGAGAATCGGGAAGGGAAAGACACCCCCCATGGACCTGTCGTGGCGGAAATTTTCAGATGCCGGAGAGATATTTCCGTAATATTCCTTTATACCATATACCTTTCTCATTTTTTTCGACAACGCATTTCTATGCGAGGATTTCCAGATGCCAGCAAATCTTTGATTCTGATACAAAAAATGCAAAGATATTCAAGGAAATCTTGCTTTTATTGGTTTAACTTCATATCTTTATCGGAGTAATAAAAAAGTTTTTTTTAGAGGAGACGATATGATAACAGAAAAAGATATTTATACTCTTTTTAAAAAACAGTTGGACAGCATTCAGGATCAGACAATCCGAAAGAAAGTTGTTGACACATGGCTGCTCGGTTGTAAAAAAGGCGGCTGGAAATCTGTTGAAGAACTTTTTAAAATTCCTTTTACCCTGCTTGTTGATACAGCAGGGATTAATTTTATAGAGCATACAATTTCCGTTACGGAAGGCGCTGCAGCTCTCGCAAAAGCTCAGACAGAAATATACAAAAATCTTCCCTACAAAATAAACTTTGACAGATTGTATGCAGGAGGCCTTCTGCACGATGTGGGAAAACTTCTTGAAATAGAGCCAGACGGAAACGGAGGATACAGAAAGAGCCTTTCCGGAAAATATGCAAGACATCCGATTTCCGGTGCTCTTCTGGCTCAGGAGTGCGGACTGTCCGAAGATATAATCAACACTATTGCATGCCACTCAAAAGAAGGAGACGGCAGACCTCAGGTAATAGAAACTGTTTTTATCCATCAGGCGGATTTTGCAACTTTTAACCCTCTTGTTATGAAATCAAAAGGACTGTTAATAGGGGAGTAGTGGTGGCAAATTTGAAAAGAATTATTTTTGTCCTGTATTCAATTCTTTTTTATACAAGTGGTTTTACACAGCAGAACCAGGTGTTTCAGGGATATTCCGCTGCAGTCTCAGGTATGAATTTTAATTATCATTCTCCTGTAAGAGATTACAGCCCTTCTCTTCTGATTCGCGCTCAGGCGGATTATGAACCAATAGTCTGGAGCACCGAAGCAGTACCTCCGGATTTTAAAGGAGATACTGCTGTTTTTGTCTGGGCATACGGAATTGACGTGACACCACATCCGAAAAATTTCAGTTTTTTTATCAACGGCAAAAAGTTTTTTTCTTTTTCAAACCCTGTAACAAATCAAATAAGAAAATATAGTTATAAGGGGCCGGACGGCTCATTACTTGTATTTAATGTAACAAAAATAGATAAGTACAAGGATCAGATGGGATTTGCATCTCTTTATGTTCCTGCAAAATACATAAAACCCGGCTCTCCGGTTACAATCAGTGTGCACGGAGAAAAGGCAAAGAGCAATGTATGGTACATGATATTTAAAGAGAAACTGACTGAAAATTGCACTGTTTTTCAGAAAGATCTTGTTCAGAGAAAAAACGGAAAACTCTTTTATGTTGTGGGTGTTGATTATACGCGGGTTGGTAAAGAGGTTTCTGCTGAAATACAAGCAGGAAGCGTTACAGAAAAAGTCCGCATTGTTCCGGGATTAAATACTTTTGAAATACTTCTGCCTGCGGATCTTAAAAACAGAAGCATTGAAGTTAAAATTGTTTTTCCGGGCAAAAGTGTCATATCAAAAAATATTAATTTGCATGATGTAAAAGAGTGGACAGTATATCTTGTTCAGCACACTCATACTGATATCGGCTATACAAGGCCCCAGACTGAAATACTTGCAGAACACTTAAGATACATTGACACTGCCCTTGATTTATGCGACCTGACAGATTCTTATCCTGACAATGCAAAATTCCGGTGGACGTGCGAAGTTTCCTGGCCTGTAAGAGAGTATTTAAAATGCCGGCCTAAAGAGCAGATAAAGAGGCTGGTCAAACGTGTAAAAGAGGGAAGAATTGAAGTAACAGGAATGCTAATTAATTATTCGGAGCTTGTTGATGAAACAGGGCTGGCAGCTCAGTTAGCCTGTCTCAGAGATTTTAAAAATGCAGGCATTACAGTAAAAACTTTAATGCAGGATGATGTAAATGGAATGGGCTGGTCTGTTACGGACTATGCAGAGAATACGGATATAAAATATGTTTTAATGGGAGAGCACGGACACAGAGCAAGACTCCCGTTTGACAAGCCGACTCCGTTCTGGTGGGAGTCCCGGTCAGGAGCTAAGCTGCTTGCATACAGAAGCGAGCATTATATGCATGGAAATGTTCTGGGGTTGACTTCAGGAGATTTAAGAACTTTTCAAAGAAAGCTTTCCCTTTATCTGCAGTCTCTCGAAGCAAAAAAATATCCTTATTCAAGAATTGCTTTTCAGTTTTCAGGATATGTAACTGACAATTCACCTCCATCAACAGTAGCATGCGATATTGTAAAGGAGTGGAATAAGAAATATAAGTGGCCTGAACTGAGGCTTGCAACTGCACAGGAGTTTTTCAGATTTATTGAGAAAAATCATAAAAACGACCTGCCTGTAATAAAAGGCGCATGGCCTGACTGGTGGTCTGACGGTTACGGATCAGCATTAAGAGAGACACAGGCTGCAAGAGCTGCCAGAAAAGATCTGATTGTTTCGGAATCTGTTTTATCAATGGCAGGATTCCTTGGAGTAAAGTTCAGGGAAAATATTTTTTCCGATATTGATTTAATTGAAGACAATCTGCTGTTTTATGATGAACATACATTCGGAGCCGCTGAAAGCATAAGCGATCCTTTGTGCACAAATTCAATGGTTCAGTGGTATGAAAAAGCCTCATATCCATGGCAGGCAGTTATGCAGACTGCGCTCTTAAGAGAAAAAGCAACAGGAGCTGTTCAACAGTTCCTGCACAGGGAGCAGAAACCTCTGATTACTGTTTTTAACACTTTAAACTGGGCAAGATCCGGTATTGTGGAAATTTATATAGATCACCAGATACTCCCTGAAAACAGAGCTTTCAGAATAGTTGATTTTGAAGGCAATGTTACGGAAATGCAGGAGATCAGATCAAGGAATGACGGCACGTATTGGGCTTTATGGGCAGAACATGTTCCTCCTGTTGGATTCAAACAGTACAGAATAGAACTCCTTGACACTCGCAGCAAAACTGATGAAAACAGAACATTTCTGTCTGAAATATCCAATAAATTTTACAAAGTTACAATTGACACTTTAAAAGGTGAAATTGCCGGCATATTTGATAAAGAACTGGGAAAAGTAATTACAGATTCTTTGAGCCCTGAAAAATTCGGGACATTTATTTACGAGAGGCTTGAAAACAGGCACCAGCTTGAAAGATTCACGTCAAGTAAAAGAGATACTGTTTATGTTCCTTTAAAGGGCTCCAGAAAAAAACTCCAGAATGTAAAAGTTGTTTCTGCAGGTAAAGGGCATATATGGAACAGTGTGGTTTTAAAAGGTATGATGCCGGGCTGCGCTGATTCAAACGGAGTTGACATTGAAATAAGGCTGTACAACAAAACAAAGCTTATCGAATTCTATTACAATATGGTAAAAATTCCTGTAAGAGAGGCCGAAGCTGTTTATGTGGCGTTTCCTTTTAATGTGCCTGATTTCACAACACATTTTGATGTCCAGGGCGGGGAAGTCAGACCAGGTATTGATCAGATTAAAGGAACATCCGCAGACTGGAATTTATTTCAGAATTATGTTTCTATAAAAAATAAAAACATGCAGATAGTCTGGACCAGCCCCGGAATACCTCTTGTTCAGCTTGGCAGTATTAATACAGGAAGGTTCTATTATTCCCGCATACCTGAAAAACCTTATATTTTCTCATGGGTGTTAAATAATTTTTGGACTACAAATTTTAAGGCTTTTCAGCAGGGACAGATGTCATGGTCGTACTATTTTACTTCAACAGATGATACAAGTTCCGGCTTTGCAGGCAGATTCGGATACGGTTTAAGAACAGGCTTTGCTTCAAGAGTTCTTCTGCCGGGGAATAATAAAGGATTACATGAAAAGAGTTTTCTTAATCTTGACAAGAAAAATATTATTCTTGTTCAGACAAAACCTTCAAAATATGGAAACGGAATAGTGCTGCAGTTAAGGGAGACCGAAGGCAGGAAGACTCTTATAAGGCCTGATGAAGCGCTTGAGAATTTCAAATCCGTTTCAATTGTCAATGTTTTTGGAGAAAAAATAAAAGATATACACGGTAATTTTTACATTAAACCTTATGAAAATATTTTTATAAAAATTGAACTGTAATTTAAGGAGACATTATGCCGGGAACAATGATTGAAAAGATTCTTTCCGCTCATTCCGACCGCGAACTCAAAGCAGGAGATATAGGAGATATTTTTATTGATGCTCGTATAGCGCGGGATTTCGGCGGTGCGAATGTTGTAAAGAATCTTAAAGAAAACGGTCTTAAAGTTGCAGATACAAAAAGGACGTTTTTTACTTTTGATACAAACCCAACCGGTTCGGATCAAAAATATGCAACTAACCAGCAGTTGTGCAGAGTGTTTGCCAGGGAAAACAACATAAGAGTTTTTGATATTGATAACGGTATAGGAACCCACACTGCAATTGACGATGTACTTGTTCTTCCGGGCGGCACTCTCATTTCAACGGATTCTCATGCAAATATCCTGGGAGCAATCGGAGCATTCGGCCAGGGTATGGGAGACAAAGACATTGCCGCTGCATGGGCAACAGGAAGAAT
>Ga0190359_1002335_pt1 | contig 11343 bp, 10 predicted proteins | sample 48721823_MG_FD_161269 | JGI IMG/M metagenome (GOLD analysis project Ga0190359, IMG submission 161269) | Hydrothermal vent microbial mat bacterial communities from Southern Trench, Guaymas Basin, Mexico - 4872-18-2-3_MG | ecosystem: Environmental > Aquatic > Marine > Hydrothermal vents >...
CCAGAAATTTACAAACTGATGATTGAACGTCTATAAAAACTGATATTTCCCCTCCCCTCGTGGGAGGGGACAAAGGGGAGGGGGGCACCCTCAACCCAGCCCTCTCCCATTAAGGGAGAGGGAGTGTTTTTGCAGTTTGTAAATTTCTGATAAAAGGTTGAGAGGTCAAGTAGATTTTCTGATAGAGATAAAATTTACTATAAAAGGCCTTTTGTGGATGGAACATCATCCAGCCTTTCTTCTCTTTGAGAGGCTTGATCTAACGCCCTTGCAAAGGCCTTAAAGATTGCCTCGGCAATATGATGCGCATCGCTGCCAGATATAAGTTTAATGTGCATGGTAATGCCCGCATAATTTACCAGCGCCTTAAAGAATTCTTCCAGAAGGCCTACATCAAATTTTCCTGTCATGCTCTTTTTTAAGGGCACCCTGTATGAAAGATATGGTCGGTTTGAGATATCAATTACTACCTGTGCCAGGGACTCATCCATGGGAACCATGGCCAGCCCATATCTTTTGATTGCCTTCTTATCTCCTAAGGCCTGATTGATGGCCTTACCCAGACATATCCCTAAATCCTCAACAGTGTGGTGATAATCGATCTCTATGTCTCCCTTTGCCTTGACATCAAGATCCATAAAGCCATGTGCTGCCATCAATTCAAACATATGGCCAAGAAAAGGGATATCGATATCAATAGATGAGTAGCCCTTTCCGTCGAGATTTAGCCTTAACTGGATATCTGTTTCGCGTGTCTTTCGCTCAATATCTGCATCTCGCTTCATTTAATATATCCTCATCTTTTAAAATGATGGTGGAGATGAGGGGAATCGAACCCCTGACCTGTACGTTGCGAACGTACCGCTCTCCCATCTGAGCTACATCCCCTTTGGTTTTGCTGATTTTGGGATTGGCTATATTCTGTATTTGTATAGCCAAACCGCAAGTTGTCCTAATTTTGGGCATAACGTATTTTTTATAACAATCTTGTCTTATTGATGCAAGGAATTTGTGTCGGCATAGAGTATAAAGCATCGAGCATAGGCACAGAGAATTGGGCAAAGTTCATTCTTTTTTCTTAGATAAATTTAATAGCTCTGCAATAGATGACAGCTCTTTGCTTCCTAAAACATATGCGGAGATAATATATATAACAAGCCCTGCGCATATTATTATCAAAATTCCTAAAGCGAGATTAAAAGTTTTTTGTTCCAAAATGCCACTAAAAACATTGAAGGCCAGAAGATAAATGCAGATACCCATAATAAGAGAGGATATAAAAGACCTTACCATTGAGTGTATCACCACACTTCCTTCAATACCTCCCAGCCTCTTTTGCAGGAAAAAAATGAGCATAAATAGTTGTAGGGCGGAAGCAAGGGAAAGGGCCAGGGCAAGCCCTCCATGCTTTAGGGGTCCCATTAAGGCAAGAGAAAAGACAATATTTGCAATCATAGCCACCACTGCCACTTTCACAGGGGTTCTGGTGTCTTGCAACGAGTAAAATGCTGACACAAACACCCGAAGGCCAGCAAATGCCCAAAGACCAACAGAATAATAAAGGAGGGCAGTAGCAGTCATTGTTGTGGTAAATGAGGTAAAGGCGCCCCTTTGAAACAATAACGTAATGATTGGGCCTCTAAGAACAATTAATCCTGCCATTGCTGGTATAGCAATAAACATAGTAAGTCTCAGGGCATGAGAAAGCGTTTGTTTTAACCTATAAATATCCCCCTCTGCCGCCTCTCTTGAAAGAGATGGCAAAACAGCCGTGCTGATTGCTATTGCAAAGACACCAAGGGGAAACTGGACGAGTCTATCAGCATAATAGAGGTATGAAACACTACCCTCTCTAAGCAGAGATGCCAACAGTGTGCCAATTAGTTGATTTATCTGGTAAATAGCCGAACCAAAGATGGTCGGAAGCATTAACATACCAATCTTCTTTAATGCCGGATGTCTTACGTTCCATTTCGGCGCAAAAGACAGGCCCTTGTTTATCAAGAAAGGTATCTGCAATGCCATCTGAATAACACCTCCCACGATTACACCAATAGCCAGGCCTACTGTTGGTGTTCTCATAAAGGGAACTATGAAAATAAGAGCGGCGATCATTGATAGATTTAAAAAGATAGGCGCTATGGCAGGGGCTGAAAAATGCTTAAGAGAGTTAAGGATACCCATAAAAAGGGCAAGCAGGCTAACCAGAAATATGTAAGGAAACATAATGCGGGTCAAAAGAACAGTAAGGTTATATTTGTCACCCATATACCCAAAGCCCGGGGCGATAACTTTTACAATTAACGGTGAAAGGATAATGCCAAGAATTGTAATAGCTGTTACAATACAAACAAGAAAGGTTAAAACAATCCGTGCCAGTAAAAAGGCCTCTTCTTTGGATTTATTCTGTAAATATTCCGTGAAGACAGGGATAAAGGATACAGTGAGCGAACCTTCTGCAAAGAGTCTCCTTAAAAGATTGGGAATCCGAAAGGCAACAAAAAATGCGTCTGCAGACATACCAGAGCCAAAGAAATTGGCAATGAGTATATCTCTTACCAATCCCAGAATCCTGCTCAGGAAGGTAAAAATACCAACTACCCCGGCTGCCCTTGTAACAAGATCATTTTCTCGCATGAAAAACCTTGACACAGTTTCAGGATTAGTTTAATGAATGTAGCCACCAAGATTACAATTTACAATTTAAAATTAGCAATTTAAAATTGATAATTGATAATTTTTCATTGATCATTTATTACCCTTCGTGGCTTAGCGGCTAAATGATTGCGTTTATTATTCATTTCTGTAAAAGGGTGTTTTCAGACTATCAGGAGGCAAACACGTGGCAAATCATAAATCTGCTATCAAAAGAGATAGACAAAGCAAAGTGAAAAGATTAAGGAATGTGGGATACAAAACCATGGCTAAAAATGCAGTCAAAGAGCTAAGACTCGCCATAGCTAATAAAAAGATCGAAGATGCAAATCTATGCCTTAATAAGGCCATTTCCACACTCCAGAAGGTTCAATCCAAAGGCGCTCTGCACAAAAATACAGTAAGCAGAAAAATTTCCAGATTGACCCGTCAGGTAAATAAACTTGCTATTGTAAGCGCTGAGAAAAACAGAGAAGAAAAATTAGGTTCTCCAAAACAAGATCCCCCCTCGAGCCAGACCTGATCAAGCCATCAGCATCATATATATTGCGTAAGGCCTCTTCTAACTCTTCTTCCTGCCAGAATTTTTCCTGAGCCAAACATTTTTCGATCACAAAAGTGGGGAGAGGTTGTAATCCTTTTATCACTCCCATCTTCCCTCCTCCTTTCTTAAGGCCTGACTTGGCTTTCAAAATTAACCTAATCTGTCTCGCCAACATTCCTAAAAGGCCTAATAATGTATTAGCATCCCGTCCTTGTGTTTCAAAAAGCTTGCCTAAAACAACTATCGCATGGTCAGTATCCCTTTTAGACACATAATCTACAAGGTCAAAAACTGTAAAAAGCCTGCTAAATGTAGTCAATTCCTTTATTTGTTCTACACCTATCCGGGAATGTGGATACCTCAGCGAAAGTTTAAATATCGCGCTAAAGAGGTCTCTTAAGCTGCTTCCAACTATTTGATAAATAAAAGATGATCCCTGGTTATCAATATCTAACCCTAACTCCTTTGCCCTCTTTTGTAACCAGTTGTATGCCTGCCGTTCGGATAACTTTTTAAAATTTACTGCCCTGCCAAGTTTCTTAAACCCTTTGTAAAAAGCCCCTGTCAAATCTGTTTTGTTTGATATCCAAATAATGCAGGTAGAATCAACTGGATTGTCCATATAGGAAAGAAACTGTTGATATGCGTCTTTAGTAAAGTTCTCAGTTCCCCTCACTATAAGCAATCTGCGGGAAGACATAAAAGGGAGGATATGAGCCCTGTTGAGTATCTCCTGGGCAGTAACCTCACCACCATAAAGTGTCTCTAAATTAAATGCCTTGACTTCGTCAGGTATAAAATCTTTTTTGATCTTATCAAGGGTTATCTCTAACCAGAAATCTTCAGGACCATAAAATAGATAAAAGGGTGCGAAAGCGCCATTCTGTAAAGAGGCCAGGAGATTCTCCGGAGTTAAATCTTGCATTAAAACGCTTCCATTCATACCACTATATTAACCAATCTTTTCTGAACAACGATTACCTTTTTTATTTCTTTGTCTCGTATAAAACGCTGAACCCGTTTGTCCTTAAGGGCCAAATCCTGAATCTCCTTTTCATTTAACGAAACGGGAATCTCTATTCTGCTCCGTAGCTTGCCATTTACCTGAATAACAATTAAGCAGGTTTCTTTCTTAATGGCCTCTTCTCGGTAGGTTGGCCATGAAACAATTGCCAGACTATCGCTATGACCGAGGGCCCTCCATAGCTCCTCTGTAATATGCGGCACGACAGGATGCAAGAGCATTACCATGGTATCCACTGCCTCTTTCAGAACAGAGGAGGCAAGCTCAGATATTTCCTCCCCATTACTGATAAACTGATGAACAGTATTAAAAAGTTCCATAACCGCACTGATGGCAGTATTAAAATGAAATCTATTCTCTATATCTTCTGTCACCTTTTTTATGGTCTGGTGTGTCTTCCGGTGAATATCTTGCAAATCAGGTGAAAGGGACTGAATTGCATCATAGTGTTGAGCATTGGAGAGGGTTTGCCTGTTTTCAAAAACCAGACGCCATACCCTATTGAGAAATCTCCAGGCGCCCTCTACACCCTCATCGCTCCATTCGAGATCCCTCTCAGGGGGGGATGCAAATAAACAGAACATCCTCACTGTGTCGGCGCCGTATCGATCAACAAGTTTCTGTGGATCGATCACATTTTTGGTAGACTTGGACATCTTTACAGAGCCCCCGATCTGTGCCTCTTTGCCGCAATGAATACATCTGCCGTCCTTGACTTCTTCAGGAAAAAGATAGCCATGCTCCTGGCACTTGAAGGTCTCTTTACATACCATGCCCTGGGTCAGTAGATTGGTAAAAGGTTCATCTATTTTTAGATACTCCATATCCCTGAGTACCTTTGTGTAGAACCGGGAATAAAGGAGATGTAGTATGGCATGCTCAATGCCGCCGATATATTGATCCACAGGCATCCAGTAGGCTACCTTTTCCTTATCAAAGATGCTATTCTCATATCTTGGAGATGCAAATCTGTCAAAATACCATGATGATTCAACAAAGGTATCCATGGTATCTGTCTCTCTTTTTGCTTTTTGGCCGCACTGCGGACATGTCGTTTCATAAAACGAAGCCTCATGTGGAAGCGGGGATTTTCCTCCTTCTTTGAGATCCAGATCAAGTGGGAGTAAAACCGGTAGCTGATCCTCAGGCACAGGAACAGCGCCACACTGTGGACAGTAAATAATAGGTATAGGCGCCCCCCAATATCTCTGTCTGCTCACTCCCCAGTCTTTCAGACGATAATTTATTGTTTTATAGCCCATTCCCTTTGATTCCAGATACTCAATTATTGAGTCCAGGGCCTCCCTATTCGGCATCCCATTAAATGGACCAGAATTTACTAAAACCCCTTCATCAACATATGCTTCGGTCATTTCCTCTTCATTCAAATCTGTATCCTCTGGTTTGATGACAACCCTGAGAGATAAATTATACTTTTTGGCAAACTCAAAGTCTCTCTGATCATGGGTAGGGACTGCCATAATCGCCCCTGTTCCATACTCATATAGGACAAAATTGGCTACATAGATAGGTATCTGCTCTCCTGTCGCAGGATTAAGACAATATCTTCCGGTAAATATCCCCTCTTTGGCCGTAAAATCAGCTGTCCTCATGAATGTGTCTACCTTGAGAATTCTTTCAATAAACTCTTTGACATCTTTTTCTTGAGGCATGCCTTTTATTAATTCCTTAATAAGCGGATGTTCTGGGGCAAAACAAAGAAAGGTTGCGCCAAAAATCGTATCCTGTCGGGTTGTAAAGACCTCAATAACACGGTCGAAATCCACTACAGGAAACCTTAAAATAGCTCCATGGCTTTCCCCTATCCAGTTTTTCTGCATGGTGAGCACCTTCTCTGGCCACCCTGGAAGCTTATCACAATAATCGAGTAATTCTTTTGTATAGTCTGTAATTTTCAGAAACCAGCTATCCATCTCCTTTAAGGTAACCTCTTGATCAGGATGTCTCCAGCAGCATCCATCGACAACCTGTTCGTTGGCTAACACTGTCTTACAGAGTTCACACCAGTTAACATAGGTCTTTTTTTTATAAGCCAGGCCTTTTTTAAACATCTCCACAAAAACAAGTTGCTCCCAGCGATAATATTCAGGACGGCAGGTGGCCAGTTCCCGGCTCCAATCATAGCTGAAACCCATCCTCTTTAATTGAGACCTCATGTAGTCTATATTATCGTACGTCCATTTTGCCGGATGCGTGTTATTCTCAATAGCTGCATTTTCTGCGGGCATACCAAACGCATCCCAGCCCATTGGATGAAGCACATTAAATCCCCTCATCCGCTTATATCTGGCAACTACATCTCCGATAGCATAATTTCTGACATGCCCCATATGTATCTTGCCAGAGGGATACGGATACATTTCAAGCAAATAGTACTTTTTCTTATTCTTATCTTCAGTAACCGTAAAATAATCGTTCTTTTCCCAGAATGACTGCCATTTACCCTCTATTTTTTGAGGATCATACTTTTTCATTTACTTTGCCTTTCTACTGTTAATAATTGAGAATAATCAGAGGCAGGAAGATTCAGATATGTCTTTAACTCCCTACTTAAAAATTGTAAATCAGAAAAATTTTTTTCATCAATGGTGAAAATAACCTTTCATGAAGGAGTTACAAAGATATCCTATAAGGGGAATTTAGCTTTAAACAGGAAGGCAACCACGGCCTGCATAGTTGATCCAAAAATCTGTGAGCCTTAAATCCAATTTCATATTGAAGTTGCATATATTTAGTAATTTAGGGATTCCTTAATCAGCAATTGTTAGCCTGCGCTTATTTTATTTCGCCTGGGCCTATGTTCTGGCTTGTTTTGCTTAGAGAAGTATAAATCGTATCCAGTATGCCGTTAATAAAGGCGCCTGATTCCTCTGTTCCAAATTTTTTTCCTAAATCCACCGCCTCATTAATAGAAACCTTTGGCGGTATATCGCCCCTATATAAAAGCTCATATACAGCTAATCGTAAAATAGAGCGGTCAACTCGCGCTATCCTTTCTAATCGCCAGTTCTGAGAAGTTTTAGATATCAAATTATCGAGCTCTTTGAGATGAACGCAAACCCCAAGGACAAGCTCCTTTGAAAAAATCTCAATATCTTTAGATACACCAAAGTTATTGCAGATTAAATCAAAGGCTTGAGCAGGATCATCTTTTCTTGAAAACTCAAGATGAAAAAGAACCTTTATCGCCAGCTCCCTCGAGCGCCTTCTTTTTCCCATGTTATAAACTTAGGGCTTTGCCCCAATGGAATACTGGAGTAATAGATAACTGGATTGATGGATAACCTAATCAAGGGCCTTAAACAGGCTGACCATCTCCATAGCCGAAACAGCAGCATCCCAACCCTTGTTTCCACTCTTTGCGCCAGCCCTTTCAATGGCCTGCTCTAAGGTATCACTGGTTATTATTCCAAATGAAACTGGAATCTTGCTCTCAAGTGCAATAGTAGCTATTCCTCTTGCTACCTGGGAGCTAATGTACTCAAAGTGCGGAGTAGCGCCCCTGATCACGGCCCCCAGGCAGATCACGCATTCAAATTGACCGTTCATCGACAATTTTTTTGCCATGGAAGGGATTTCAAAGGCGCCAGGCACCTTAACAATAGTTATCTGATCATCAGATGCCCCATGCCTTTTTAGGGCATCTAAGGCCCCATCCAATAATCGTTGGCATATAAAGTCATTAAAACGGCTAACAACGATTGCACATGCAATTCCCTTCGCAGAAATCTCTCCTTCAATAAATTTAGGCATTGGCGCCCCCCTTAACTTTGGTAGATCTGTCGTATTGTTTCATTGATACCTTGTTGACTATTCAACTATTAAAACTCATGATATGACCCAATTTTTCACACTTGGTTAAAAGATAGCGCACATTTTCAGGTCTTGGAGTAATTTCAATGGGAACCCTTCCTGTTACTGTTAGGCCGTAGCCATCCAGACCAATTATCTTCTTAGGATTATTTGTCATTATCCTCATCCTTCTTACACCTAAGGCGACAAGAATCTGGGCCCCAACTCCATAATCTCTCAAGTCAGGCTTAAAGCCCAGCTCTTTATTTGCCTCTACTGTATCAAAGCCCTTATCCTGCAAGGCATAGGCCTTAAGCTTATTGGCAAAACCTATTCCCCGACCTTCCTGCCTCAAATAGACAACAACACCGAGTCCCTCCTGATTGATCATCTTTAACGACTTTTTCAACTGATCCCCACAGTCACATCGATATGAACCAAAGACATCCCCTGTCAAACACTCAGAATGAACCCTCACCAGAATATCTTTGTTGGGCTCAATTTCGCCTTTTATTAGGGCCAGGTGCTCACTGTTATCGAGCTCATTTATAAATGCTACTGCCTTGAATTCACCATATGGGGTTGGCAAAATTGTTTCTGCCTCTTTATGCACAAAGGATTCATTCCGCATTCGATAGGCAATAATATCAGCAACAGTAACTATTCTGAGTCCATGCTTTTTAGCAAATTGATCAAGATCAGGCCTTCTCGCCATAGTGCCATCTTCATTCATTATCTCGCAGATAACCGCTGCCGGCTTTAGACCGGCAAGCCTGGCAAGATCCACAGAACCTTCGGTTTGCCCGGTTCTGAAAAGCACCCCTCCTCTCCTTGCCCTTAGGGGAAACAGATGCCCTGGTTGAACTAAATCATCTGGTTTCGCATCGTCCGCCACAGCTGTAAGGATAGTATGCGCCCTATCAGCAGCCGATATTCCGGTTGTTACCCCATTTTTTGCCTCTATAGAAACAGTAAAGGCAGTCTGAAAACGAGATTGATTATCATGAACCATGAGGGGGAGTTTTAACCGTTCAACTATATCTGGATGAAGGGCTAGACAAATCAGACCTCTTGCATATTTGGCCATAAAGTTAATAGCCTCTGGGGTGACCTTCTCAGCGATCATGGTCAAATCGCCCTCATTTTCCCTGTCCTCATCATCAACAAGGATAATCATCTTTCCCTGTCTTAAATCTTCAAGCGCTCCCTTTATATTAGAAATTCCCACTGCTTTCTCCAAAACCATATCTGATCAACATATCTCTATCGATCCTTGATGGTTTTTCTTTTGATATACTTGTTCTATCATTTAAAAAGAATTTTTCTATGTACTTGGAAATCAGATCTATCTCTATGTTTACTCTGCCGCCGACCTCTTTTTGATAAAGTGTAGTGTTATGAACAGTTTGAGGGATAATTGTTACATCAAAGGATGTCTGCGTACATCTATTGATGGTTAAACTTATTCCATCCACAGCTATGGAGCCCTTGTCTATCAAATACCTGCTTAGAGACTGATCAAGAGATATGTGAATAATCCATGATCTTTGAAACCTTTCGATCTTTTCAATTATCCCTGTGCCATCAACATGACCGCTCACAAGATGTCCGCCTAATCTGTCAGAAAGCTTAAGCGCCCTTTCAAGATTTATCATATCACCCTGTTTCAATTTTCCTAACGTGCTCCTGTTAAGGGTCTCAGCAGAAATATCCAGAGTAAAAAGCTCTCCTTTTATCTCAGTGATGGTCAAACAGACGCCATCAACCGCAATACTTTCCCCTGGATGGCAATCAGAAAAAAAGGGAGGCGCTCTTAGGATACAGACAGCCTCTGCGCCTAACCTGCGGATGCTTTTTACCTCTCCAATTCCCTCAACAATACCGGTGAACATTATCGCTTCGCTTCAATTTAAAATTTTCAATTTTCAATTTTCAATTTGGCATTCGCAGAATGTCGCCTTGGGTATGCCTCAATCATAATATCATCATCAAATCTTCTGACCATTAAATCCTTTAGCAATACACAATCTTTTATATTATCACATCCTGGTCCTCTCGCAAATGGCACGCCATTATCACCACCCAATATTTTAGGGGCGAGGAACATATAATACTTATCAACAAGATCCTCCCTTATCATGGAGCCAAATAGTGTTGCCCCACCCTCTACTAAAACAGAGCTTATTGACATTTTGGCTAATTCATCCAGTAAATCGGCGAGATCAATCCGCCCATTTCTTACCTGGCAGTCAACAAACCGAGCTCCTAAGTCTTCTATCCTTTTTCTCTTTGCGCTATCTACATTACTACCTACAGCTATGATGGTCAAGCCTGATTTAGGTGAATTAAACACCCTGCTGTGTAAAGGAATCCTTAAATTTGTATCTACTATTACCCGAAAAGGATCTGAGGAGGTTGATTCTCCTATCAGATAAGGTGTAAGATAAGGATTATCCACTATAACAGTCCCTACCCCAACAAGAATAGCATCCACTCGTTTTCTTAATGAATGAACAAACTTTCTTGATTTTTCACCTGTGATCCACTTTGAATTGCCTGTTTGTGTAGCGATCCACCCATCAAGAGTAAGGGCCCCCTTCAAAATCACAAATGGTTTGTCTTTTGTTATATATTTTATATAAACCTCATTTAACCTTTTGCATTCCGCCTCTAACACGTTACATTTCACCTTCACCCCATGAGAGGAAAGGAATTCACACCCACCTCCAGTAACATGTGGATTAGGATCAACCATGCCCACAACAACTTTCTTAACGCTGCTTTTCAATATAGCCTTTGTGCATGGTGGGGTTCTGCCATAATGGTTACAGGGCTCCAGGTTAACATAGAGCGTGGCTCCCTTTGCGCTTTTATCAGCCTTTGATAGAGCCTCTATTTCAGCGTGTGGGTCTCCTGCCTTTTTATGATATCCAGAGCCAATAATCTTCCTATCTTTAACAACAAGCGCCCCTACTAATGGATTTGGAGATGTGGAGCCCAGGCCCTTTTTTGCCAGCCTAAGCGTCTTTTTCATGAATACTTCATCAATATCCATTTGATTTATTGTGTTTTTAGGGTTTGTTGTGTTTATTGAGTTTTTTGGGTTAAAGCCTTATTAACTCGATACACTAACTGGGTCTTCATGACTCAAGAATTTTTACAATCATTAGGTATGCTATTTATGTAACTCTTCTCAATAAGTTGGGGTATCTGTCGGGCAATAAAGCACAACAAGGCCTACATAAAGTCAGGGAGCATGGGTATGTCTTTTTTTGCTCCATGCCCTTAATAAATAGGGGGCATCAGC
>Ga0190359_1002336_pt1 | contig 11343 bp, 9 predicted proteins | sample 48721823_MG_FD_161269 | JGI IMG/M metagenome (GOLD analysis project Ga0190359, IMG submission 161269) | Hydrothermal vent microbial mat bacterial communities from Southern Trench, Guaymas Basin, Mexico - 4872-18-2-3_MG | ecosystem: Environmental > Aquatic > Marine > Hydrothermal vents > Microbial...
GGTTAAAGCATTGAGGTATGCAGGCATAGTAGCAACAAGAGTTTTACCCTCACCGGTTTTCATCTCAGCAATCTTTCCCTGATGAAGAACAATAGCTCCCATCAACTGAACATCAAATGGGATCATATCCCATTTTACCTTCTGTCCTACTACCGTCCACTCTTGACCAACCAACCTCCTACATACTTCCTTTACCATTGCAAAAGCTTCAGGTAAAATCTCATCCAATACTTTCTGTTCCGCCCTTATAACGAACTTATGTTTTTCTTCCTCGGACAAACCAACACTTTCAGCCTCTTTCTTAGCCTCTTCTCTTGCCTGCCTTATCATTTCTTTAAATTCCTCTGTACGCTGCCGGAATCTTTCCATCGGCAGGTCATGAAGAGTTTTGTATATTTCATTTATTCTCTCTACTAAAGGCTGAAGTCTTTTGAGCTCCCGCTCATTGGCAGTGCCAAACACTTTCGTCAGTAATTTTAAAACACCCATTTTAAAATCTACCTCAACAAACCCTTTCTGGTTATTAACCAGAAGCTTACCTTTTTGTTCCTTGAAAACAATTTTAAAACTCTGTAAGACTAAATTTCTGGAATTAAGCCTTTTCCTACAATCTCACGCAAAATAGCATCCAGAATACCATTGACAAAAGCACTGCTATTTTCCGTGGAAAATTTTTTGGCAATCTCTATAGCTTCTGAAATAGAAACCTTGGGTGGAATGTCGTCAAAATACAAAAACTCACAAATAGCCATGCGCATTATCAATCTATCAACAACAGCAATCCGTTCAAACTCCCAGTTAAGCGACTTCTCCTTGATATACCCATCAAGTTCATCCTTGTGGTAAACGGAGGTTCGGAACAATTTCCTGGCAAACTCTTTTAACTCCTCCGAGAGATCTGATTCATCTATTACATAAGATTCTACCTCGCTAACCGGGGCATCAGAAAGTTCCTGGGCATATAACGCCTGGAGTACCAGTTCTCTTGCTGCTCTTCTTTCTCTCATATTTCAATTACCTTACCCTTTCAAAACGCTTTAAAATTTAAAATTTATTTTCAAATAATTAAGCCAAATTTTAAACAAAAACCCCAAACATAGAGTATTCTTGGAAGAGACTGGATTCCCAGATGGCAGGTTTTCATGAATATATTTACACTGGGCCAGGTCGAAACGGCAACAGGTAAACCATGCAATTACCTTTTTGGGACGTCTGGATTGGTCTTGTACTATTTTCTCTAATATGTGACGTGCTATTTGGCTGCTGGAATATGACTACCAAACATGCTTCAGGTAATATGATGGAGATTCAATGCATGGGGATATCTCGCTTCCTGGATCGCAAACCTGGGACTGAGCTGGCTCGTTGTCTGGATACCCCCGGAATTTGACATCTTACCACAACTACAGGACTACCAGCAATTCTGGCTACTAATGATACCAAGAGCTCTTATTTACATCCCCGTAACACTCCTAACAAAACCCGAGGATAGGACCAATACTGGAGTGGTTTTATTATAAAAATATAAATCAAAAGAGGGGAAACCATGAGTCCTTCCGTTATTCCTCGAATCGGGTCACCTCTTCTCGGAATTATTCTTCCTTTAATTGTATTGCTAATCTCCACCTTCCTGACATGGCTGTTATACAAAAAAATTCTCGAAAACTCTAAAACAACAAAATAAACTTCTTGCCAAAAAACAAAAAACTCGAACCCTTATTTTAAAACAGTAAAACTCCCCCTAAACTTCCTGCTACCAGCAGAAACAACATACATATAGCAACCCGATGGCAATTTGCTTCCAGCATCAAACTTCAATCTATCTTCACCAGCACTCATATATCCCTCATACAACCTAAAAAGGAATCTTCCCAAAATATCGTAAAGATCAATTCGCACATAGCAATTTCCATCAAGACTGATGTTCAGAGTAGCCATCGAATTAAAGGGATTGGGATAACAATAGCTTTTAAAACCCTCACATACCTTTCCATCATTACGCGCATCAATCCCTGTCGACGTTAAATTCTCCCCTACCGTTGCTAACAAAACTTCCTCCCCATTGACTATATCCTGCCCAAGAGCCCAGATAATAGCTCCCCGGAGCTGATTCTCTCGAACAAACTCACATTTGAACCTCACCGAAAGCGTATCATCAAAAGAAAGGAACCTCCTTTCCTCCTTGTGGAAAGCGTAAGGAACTTTACATATCTCGTCCCAGTAGTATTCCCACTCGGTATGGAGTTCTCCAGCTATTTCACTATACAACTTTTCAAAATTCCCCCCATTATTTGCTCCAAAAAGCCTGTCTGCATTACACCCACGACCATAGAAAGGAATACCTATGAGAATTTTTTCCTTCCCCACTTTTCTATTCATCAAATACTTCACAGCATCAGCAACTGAACCCATAGTCCCTGAACGGGAATACAGGGGGGAATTATGCGTAGCCACAGGAGACCACTCCCCCATGAAGTCATAGGTCATACAACCAAACCAATCCACATAATTCCCGAGAAAGTCAAAATCAAACCACTGACCATAATACGAAGACGCAGGTACAGCCATTGTAAGTAACAACTCTTCCTCCTCTTCCCGAATATATTTCCCTAACCGTGATACCAAGGTATCAACAAGATTTCTATCCCTGTCAGAATAGGGAAATTCCCAATCAATATCTATTCCATCGTAATTGTTCTCGATACAGAAATCTATCAGATTCTCAATAAACTGCTGAAGCAACGCTGAGTTACCCGCAACGATCGGGAAACCCCATGATTGACCATAACCTCCGACAGATACCAAAACTTTAACATCTTCATCATGAGCACACTCCACAAGCTCAGAATAGTCAAAGTCCGGGTACGAAATTAAGTTACCATTCTCATCCGGCCACACAAAAGCATGACAAATATGAGTAAGATTCTCAAACCTTATACTGGCAGCTGGAAGCCTATACTCCATCCACGCAGGATAGTAACCAACAACAACTCTATCCTGGCCCAATAATACAACCCATAACGCACATAGAAATGCTATTAGAACCCCGGACTTTTTCTTCATACCTCACTCTACCAAAACTTACCTAAGGAGTCGAAACAATCTCTTTAGCTTTTCCTCTCTCTTACCTTCAAATTCCCTATAAATCACATCGAGCAAAGGGAACTTTCCTTCGCCAACACAATCAAGAGTAATTTCCCAAATGATAACTCCACCGATGCCCTTGCTACTTACGTACCTCGCCTTACAAAGAACCGATTTTTCATCTTCATAAGTCACAAAAACTCTCTTTTTTTCATTCACAAGATAGGGAACCTCAGCATCATCATCCCAGTACCTCACAAACTCACCCATTCTCTTGATCAGATCTCTGTAAATTGGATACCCCTTTACCTCATTGAAGAGCACCGTATCAACACCAGAATGAGGCATACAGGGACCCGTACATCCCGCAAACGCACGCCCATAGAAAGGTATTCCTATATTTATCCTATCCGGAGCAATCCCAAAATCTTCAGTGTAGACCTTAAAAGTCCCGTCAATACAATATTCTCCATCCCCACACGAAGAAGGGAACAAAGGAGAATTAAAATTGCTTAGCGAATCCCATACACCGTAATAGTCATACGTCATAACATTATGAAAATCTATAATTTTATCGATTTTACCAAGCTCTATGAACTGGAGGTGCTTCCTGGAAGCCGGTAGCGCCGCCGTAAGCTCGTAGTACCTTCCGGTAACCATAGAAAGACTATCCAGTTTGTTCCTAATCTCCCGCATAAGCAAAGTAAAATTTTCTCTGTCTTCAGGAATACCATTATGAGGCACATACCCAGGATATTCCCAGTCAATATCCACCCCATCAAAATCGTATCTTTTCACCAGTTTAATACACTCTTTCGCAAAATTCTCTCTATACCTCTTACTACGGGCAACAAAACTAAAATATTCTGAATCTTCCCAGCCACCTATCGACGCCAGAACTTTCACGCCATTCCTGTGAGCCACACCAGGAAGCGAAACTCTCTGTCCTCTCTCTATTACCCCATCCAGAACAAGTCGGGTAACTTCCTCAAGTGTATCCATAGGAGCAATCCTTCCATCCGGGAAAACAGTAAAAAAGGCAAAATTTATGTGGGTCAGTTTCTCATAGGGTATATCAAGAATCTTTACCGGATTATCTGGATCTCTATACCTCCAAACAGGATAATACCCAACTATTCTTTTTTTCAATCCCCCGGCAAAAACGAGAGAAAGCATAAAAAAACCGACAAAAACAACAGAAAAAGGAAATCTTTGCATCGCTCCTCCGTTATCATTTCTTTACCTTACAATATAGTGCTTCAATAAATCTTCCGGTTTTTTCATACTATCCAGTCCGACCTCAGAAATCAAATCGCGGTAATTTATTAACTTAATATTGTTTCCCTTAAGAGCTTCTCTAAACTTTGGCGACAACAAAGCTTCCAGCTCAGCACTTCTATGCTCACCTACAACGGATTTACCTTCCGAAGAATACATAAGTTCACTATTTATATCTTCCATCATATCCATTTCTGGATAGTTCATCGAAGGATGTATGACAATCAGATGGACCTTATCATCGTTTATGTTATCAACAATAGCTATAAGAGAATCAAGCTTCAGCTCTATTGGGGTACCCCAGATATTATCATGAGAAACCTCTCCGAAGCATCTTGAAATTCCAACCTTATACTCTCTTGCAAGCTTATAGACCAACTCCTGCAATTCCGGTGTTGCAATCGCCGCTCCCATATGATAATCTACATAGTCGATTTTTAGCCCAGCTTCCAGAGCTCTTTTTATCTGCTCCCTTAGCTCTATTTCTGCCTCCCTTATTACAGGATTATTTCCTACAAAATCCCTCACCGTTGGGGAAAAATATCCGTCTCTGTTAACCAGAGAGGGAACAACATATTTACCCGCAATCGGTCCCCATTTGTAAAATTTCCATTCACATGTCAAAGTAAGATGCACCCCTACTGAGACATTTTCTTTGTCCTTCACCACCTTCACAGCCTCCTCAAACCAGGGACACACCGTCATAACTGATGCTGAGTATCTTATACCCGCCTCAACAAGCTTCTCTGCTGCAACATTAACAGAATGGCATAAACCTATATCGTCGCATCTGATCAGAATCCTCTTCTGAGCAAAAACAACCGAAAAACAAAACAAAATAAAAATTATCTTGCCTCCACCTCTCATCAGCATACTCCTCCCAACAACGGCAGTTAAGCAGTTAAAAAGAAGGGGGGTAAATACCCCCCTTCTCTCACAATCAGATATAAAATCACTTAACAAGAGTCATCTTCCTGATGAGCCTACTTCTGCCATTATCAATTACACAAAGGTATATTCCGGATGGCATATCACCCATATAGAGCGTATAATAATGCCTCCCGGCTTCCTGAGGTCTATTCTCAAAAACAGTTTTGACCAGTTCTCCTTTCAGATTATATACTTTCATGCTGATATTCATAGGCCTATCAAGCTCGTACGAAATTACTGTCGTAGGGTTGAAAGGATTCGGGAAATTCGGAAACAGTTTAAACGTGTTAACATAATCCTCATCAAACACATCAATCCCAACTTTATAATCCTCATACTCCATAACGCTTATCCCAAGGACATCCGCATATTGCCAGTATAAAGGACCCAGATATGGGGGATCTTTCGAATACTGATATCCATGGAAATCTGCAGAGCTTTCGGTCTCATCAACATCAAACAGACTCCAGGTCGCTGCTATACGTGTCCCAGGTGTGAAACTAAATTTCCTCCCTGCACTGTTCTTTAAACTATCTAAACATATTTTACCCTCTACCGTATATCCATCCTCATCCTCCCAAAGTACAAACTTTACATGATTTGCACCAGATACTGCTTCACCACCTGTACCTGAAAACCATGGGGTTCTCCCTAACGCATACCACTCAACTACCGTAATACTATCAGGATTGCCAGAGGAACTTCTCCCAAATGTTATGGTAAACTGCAGTTCCATCGCATCCGCAGTATTGAGAAAACCCTCGTGATCCCCATGCAGAGCATCCCCGATATCAACATCGCTAAGATAAAACTCTATTGCATCTGCTGCCCATACCTGGTCTGATAAATGTGCCGGTGCATCATCCCGAACATTCGCTGCAAAATAGAAATATTCATCATCATACATCATGTACAGAACACCACTTAAATCCTCATCATCCGCAGGAAACCAAGCACGACAACGTGAACTGTCAGGGATAGTAGTTGTATCAAAAACAACAGGAAATGCATACGCCCACTCGCCGAGATCACAATCTATCGTAACAGGATCATCCGCATATTTAATATAGGGTTTAATAAAGTTAAAGTCTGCATACTTTTCCCAATCATCCCCGGGGGCAACATCCATCACCTCCGCACACTGCCAATATATAGGACCCAGATATGGGGGATCTTCTGAATACTGATATCCATGGAAATCTGCAGAGCTTTCGGTCTCATCAACATCAAACAGACTCCAGGTCGCTGCTATACGTGTCCCAGGTGTGAAACTAAATTTCCTCCCTGCACTGTTCTTTAAACTATCTAAACATATTTTACCCTCTACCGTATATCCATCCTCATCCTCCCAAAGTACAAACTTTACATGATTTGCACCAGATACTGCTTCACCACCTGTACCTGAAAACCATGGGGTTCTCCCTAACGCATACCACTCAACTACCGTAATACTATCAGGATTGCCAGAGGAACTTCTCCCAAATGTTATGGTAAACTGCAGTTCCATCGCATCCGCAGTATTGAGAAAACCCTCGTGATCCCCATGCAGAGCATCCCCGATATCAACATCGCTAAGATAAAACTCTATTGCATCTGCTGCCCATACCTGGTCTGATAAATGTGCCGGTGCATCATCCCGAACATTCGCTGCAAAATAGAAATATTCATCATCATACATCATGTACAGAACACCACTTAAATCCTCATCATCCGCAGGAAACCAAGCACGACAACGTGAACTGTCAGGGATAGAAGCCGTATTAAAAACGATAGGGAATGCAAATCCCCATTCTGACAGATCACCATCCACTGTAATTTCTTCAGGTGCTTTCATAATGTACGGAATCACAAAATTCTCAGGATCATACACAGGCCCATCCTGGGCAAAAGCCACATAGCCCAGCAAAAGGCCAGTAAACACAATTAGTACCAGTCTCTTACTCATTTTTCCCCTCCTTTTTTGGGTTAAATTTAGTTTTGAAAATTTAATCTCTACCGTAATAAGGGGCCCCTTCCCTACCTGCTATTACACGATAAATACCGGAATCTTCACCAGCTGACCTAGCATAATACAAGTACATCCCATTCCCCCAAAAAATCCTAATTGCGTCACCTTCAAGTATACCCTCATATAGAGGTTCAACACCCTCTTCCTTTACAACCAGAATAGGAAAATCACCATCTACTACAAGAAAAAGAACCCCATCCTCTGAAAACGTCATATCATTCACTACAACATCACTAAGCTTTCCCATATTCGCCCGATAAAGATACGGTTCCGGAGCACTAACCGAATCCTCTCTTATAATCTCGTTCCTGAACACCACAACCGTATCATTGTTCGTCGCCACATAAACATAATCATCAAATACCCGAACCGCTGTCACTTCATCATCCACATAATAACCGGTCTCCAATTTTATACTCCCATCCTCAGAGACTACAAGAAGTCCTTTCGTACCTCCAAAATAGTAAATACCATTTTCACCTATGTCGAAATAACTCGCCCTATCCGGCAAACGAAAAAACTTCTGAGCTTCACCACCGGTAGTATCGATATAATACACGTATTTGTAGTTGGACCTCTGAATCAACAACTTTCCTGAGGGATGAAATCTCATACATGAAGACTTCTTATCCATACTGCCGAATTCTACCTCCCCCTCTCCCGTTCTATATCTATAAACCTTCTTATCAGAAACCTTGTGATAATAAATATCTTCCCCTCTACTTACAGCAAAAGAGTAAACTTCTCCCAGGCCACCCCCAATATTAACAACCCCGGGTTCCATCTTATAAGGTCCAAACTCAGGTATCGTCTTAGCCTTTGAAACCACCACCTTTACTTCAGTACTATCACTATAGTATCCAATGGGACGATTAACTGTAATGGAAGTATCAGACGATTCTAGAACCTCACATACTACATTATCAAAGCAGACATAATTTAAAGAAGGATTGGGATCGAAATTCCTTCCTATAATCTTCAATGTTACTACTCCACCACAAGCACTATCAGGAACTATCTTAGTTATGACCGGGTCAGGGGCAAAATCTTCCTGAGGCGGCCATATCTCTTTATATCCGAGATCATACTCGCAACATACCAGCGCAAAAACAGCTCCAAAAACACTTAACAATACTTTTTTATTCATACTATCACCCTCATGGATTTAAATAGAAAATTTCAACGTCAGCCTTTGGACACCATCAAAATTCTTAAAAGGGGTATATGAATAATCGAACTTTAACCCAAATTTTTCCAGGCCAAAGCCATAAGCTGTTCCATACTCATCCTGATTAGATTTATAGCCGGCCCTTATGGAGAATGTCCCAAAAAGCTTCAACTCCATACCCAGATTCACATATTCAGGATAAGCCCTCGGATGGACTGCATCTACCGCAACCAGCAACGAATTATTCCCTCTCTTCTCAGAATCTACCAGATCCAGAAGGTCAAAGGAAACACCCATGGTGAAAGTGAGAGGTAATTGAAATCCCTCCCTATAAAATTTTATCTCCTTAGAAAAATTCCGAACATTCATTCCAAACACCAAACTCTTTATCCCCGTCCTAAATACTGTTCCAAAATCAAAAGCTGTAACAGAAGCCACAAAGTCCTTAGCTGTCAAACCTGTCTCAGATATAGCGTCTGGAATAACAGTCCTACCTATGTTCAGAGCAACATATTTTATCTGCCCACCCACCATAAACCTATCAGTGAGGTTCTTGGAATAAGCGACACCTATAGATGTTGCCCTGGGAGAAAAAGTTCCTGTCTCAACATATCCATCAAGAGAGGGATAAACCATGGTTCCATAAAAGACTCCATAGTCCACCCACATAATGCTCATTCCAAATACACCATACCTGCGTTCGAAAGGAGAGAAAACCATCCCAATAGAGCTATATTTAATGTCAGCTATCCACTGAAGATTGTTTACCGAAACCTCAAACAATCTGGACCTCATCAAAACCATTCCAGCAGGATTATAAAAAACAGCATCCGCCCCATCGCAAATCGTGATAAAAGCCTCTCCCATACCCGATGCCCTGCTCACCTGGCTGACGCTCAAAAACTGAAACCCCGTTTGCGCCAGTTTTTTGTACGGATATACAACAGCTACTACAGCAAAAATCACTATTATAACCATAATTTTCTTCAACATAGCTCTATCTCTCCTGATATTTTGATTCACCTAATATTACCATTCTAAAAGTATCAAGCTTGGCAGGTTCCGAAATAAAAAATCTTACAAGATACCCACCTTCTCTGAGTTTATACCCTGCTTTTGTTCTTATCATCGGGGCAGATACTTCTCCTCCACTTCCTGTATAGTAAGTCGCAGTAGCACTTGCCATCATCCCAACATCATAGATATTGTCATATACAAAAACACTAGCACCCTGAGAATCACGAAGGCCGATATCAACATAAACATCCTTGTTAACCTCTGTTACATCCCAGGTTACATAAAAATAATACACATCTTCCTCCTCCACAAAAACAAGAGAATACGAGCTGTCCGCACCTGTAGGATTCACCACCAGAAGCAAAGTATCTAAAAGCAGTGTATCTAGACTCATGGAACCGGAATCAAGAGCTGACGACCAGTTATCTAAAAGAGCACTGCCCACAGTATCCGTCACAATGGAAACATATACTTTCTTCTCATTCACAACAGTATCACCTTGTACAACAACAGTGTCATATACCACAAGAGGAGTCTTTAGCTCATCAACAGCAGTTCTATCAAGTCCTGATAGTTCATATTCTTTTTCCTGAAATTCCTCAGGAAGGAACTTCGAACATCCCAATAAACCTGCCAACATCAAGAGCGAAAACAAATAGAGCCAATTGTTATTTAACCTAAACATCTTAAACTCTCCTATGCATCACCTTATCACCACAAATTTTCTAATACACTTCTCACCTTTACGCAACAAAATTTCGCCTGTACTTTCGTCAATATGATCCTGGGAAGCCTCTATGAGAGCTATGTAAATTCCTGAAACTACAATCTGACCACTCGAGGTCACAAGATTCCACGTTTCAGTACCGGTACCATCCGAATGGTCTATGACATTAATAAGATCTCCTCGCTCAGTATAAATCCTTATCTTGCAATACCTCGGCAGGTTAAAGAAAGCTATTCTATCAGGAGCATCGACCCCAAATTGCTGATAAGCCATCTTTAAATGATACGGATTCGGAACAACTCTTACTTTCTCCAGTGTGTTCAATCCTGGCCTTTTTAGTTGCGCAGGCCTGTTCGTAACCGTCCAGAACATACTACTATAAAGAGTTACTCCAGAATACCCGTCATCCTTCGTCTGGATATAGTAATAATAATCAAAACCTCTCTTAGGGGTCCTATCCTCATAAACATTATAAATAGTACCATCAAAATCACGCTTTAGTGAAGCTACTTCCAATTTATCGCACTCAAAAATCTTCTCATAAAATGTATCTGGTTTACCGACGGCACGATATATAACATATCCACCAAAATGCTCCTTATACACATTTTCCGCACTTTCAGACCACTTCAACAGTATCTTATCCCCGGTAGACTCCACATAAAATTTGTCTGGTGGTGGAGGAGCCTGAGGGATATCATATCCGCTTCCAAAATTCTCTTTCGCCCTCCTTAGTGTCTGAAATAGAGAATCTTCACCAGTCTTCACCCATGCTATTCTATACTCATCGGGATCGGTTGTAGTACTTCCATCAGGCATTATAAGGGGCACATCTTCTCCTTTGCCCCAGACTCTATACCAGTTTCTTCCAACCTCCTCAGCCTTTTTCCTTGATATACCTGAAACACCTTCAGCTATAACAATCTTTATTTCGTCGCCGGGCTCAAGAGTGTATGGGCCAAACCCCTGTCCATGAGAATAACCACCAGGATCTGTACCCCATAGATCAGCATACCCATCTCCAACCTCTTCCGCATGAGATTTTTGAGGCCTCCCAGCCGTCATAGCCATATACCTCCTTGTCATAATTCCAGGATCATACATATCTGCGCCATAGTTCACGCCCTTATA
>Ga0190359_1002339_pt1 | contig 11338 bp, 10 predicted proteins | sample 48721823_MG_FD_161269 | JGI IMG/M metagenome (GOLD analysis project Ga0190359, IMG submission 161269) | Hydrothermal vent microbial mat bacterial communities from Southern Trench, Guaymas Basin, Mexico - 4872-18-2-3_MG | ecosystem: Environmental > Aquatic > Marine > Hydrothermal vents >...
TGTATCTTCCAAATCTAGCTTTTAAACCTAATTTAAATACACCGTAGATGTTTTGTGAGAATGATATAGTTGTTTCTGCGTGTATTCCTATAGAATTTGCATCTGAATTCACTGTTGTGTATCTATGACCATATGCCGTGTATGTATGTGTATATCCACCTGAGTTGTATCCATCTAAACACGGGGGATGGTACAATAATGCAACTGGATAGTATTCATCTTGATCAAATGTTGTTTTTGATCCTGGTATATATCTTATTTTTATACCATCTGCATCGACATCTCCACAAGATACTCCAGCTATTCGATATCTAGTATCAACATGGAAATTTTTACTTTTAAATGGCGTATCATCAAGACTTGAAGGATCAAAGATTTGGATATCTCCTGAAAGTGTTGCTATCACAATCTCTTTATCACCATCTTTATCGAAATCACCTGCAGATACGTATCCTCCATAACCATTATTAGGTACTGTACTCCACTCAATTAAAGTATTACCCTCTCCAGAAACAACCTTATAATCATCCATATATCGTCCAATGTGACCTGATAAAATTATTTCCTCCTCTCCTTTTGGATCACCATCTAGATCACCACAAGCGATGCTAACACATTTTCCACCTGCTTTAAATTTGTAGTAATTTTCACTGATAGGATCGTTATCCTCCTCTATAAGAACCTCGTTTCTCACACAGATAGTACTGCTGCCTTTACTGTCTGTATTCTTGGATATAGCAACAATTTCGTCTATGAGATCTCCATCAATATCCCCTGCAGTGATGTTTTTCCAGCTTGCGAGAGTATCAGATGCATCGGTTATCTTAATTCGATCTGCAAGAATATCTCCCTCTTTATCAAGAATTGTTAGCTCTGAAGCATCAAACCAATCTCCAACAAGAACAGCAATCTCGTTTTCCAGATCGCCATTAAAATCACCACAGGCTATATCCCTTGGATAATAGCTTCCTTTGATTGAGATAGTTCCTTCAGTATTTGACGAATAAAAAATTTTTATCTTAATTCCTTCTGCTGCCTCTAAGAGAACAAGGTCGTCTTTATCATCACCATCTAAATCACAAAGTTTCATAGACCTGTAGTTTTTATCAGAAAAAGTTTTCCAGTTGGTATTTGTTGATCCGTCGTTCTCATATATCTTTACAGCATTTTTATAGCCTGCTGGTTCAAGGAACCCCAACACAGCTATCTCGTCACCAGGATAGATCATATACTCATATCCCAATGGGGGATCATCATTAGCAACTGTCAGTTGCGGATATTTTTCTGAAACGTTATTAGTTTGGGTCTTGACTCCATGTACAAGAATTGGTGAAAATGTAGTTAATAAAAATAGCGTTACAATAATGATTGAAAATAGAGATATTTTTTTCATCGTTTCACCTAAATCTTAAAAAAATAAATAATATTTAATATTTAAATATTTCTAAATATATAAAAAATGTACCATGTTATTTGTTGAACACTATCAAAATCAGAATATCTCATCAAATTGATACTCTTCCCATTTCTTCAACCCAAGAACAACCTCAAGTTCAAATGGTGTAATAATGGGAGTCTCATATCGCATATAATCATCGATAGCAATACGAGGGCAAGCAGTTGAAACAAAACAATCAACATCACGAAAACTTTCAACATTAGATGGAATAAAATAATTCATAGCAATCATCAAAGATTTCTTATTTCGTTTATCAAGTTTCTCCTTAATCTCATACGCAAGATCAACCCGTTGCTGACCTTTTTTAGTACCAATGAGTATGCCAAAAACCTCCGCCTCCTTTGAACGAGCGATAGCACCATAGCGCTGACGAAGAATCATATCTTTCAAATCCTCCAACTCCTTGTATCTAACTTTGTTAGTATATGGATCACAAACAATAACAGGCTTATGTGTGCTAAGCATAATACCTAATGGATGAAAACTACCACTACCAATAAACAAAAAAATATCAACATCATTTCTAACAGAAGTAGCTGCTGAAAAATTACAACCTAAAATCTGCCCTTTAAACGTAGTACGACTATAACCATATCCAATAACAACCTGAAAACCTTTTTTCTCCAATAGTTTTTTAACATCATCCAATGTATCTACATGCTGAGCAGTTGTAACCAAACCCACCCTCTCAACATCAATAGATGGCAAAGCTTTCTCAACTACTTTTTTAACATCTAACTCTGCTTTTGCATTAACAAAAAACATAGGCAAATAAAAATCCTTAATACTCGGAATAGGATTATGACCAATCTGAACTACAAAATCAACACCAAGATCTCTAAACTCGTAATACCCAATATCACAGGCACCGAAACAAGGATCACCAGAAACAATAACATCTACATCAGCTTTCGTTTCAAAAAATTCCACAAACTTAGAAACATAAATCTTCAACCCTTCAGGAATCTGTAAAACAATACGTTTGTATCCCTCGTTTTTAATCTCCCTAACAGCATCCTCCAGCTTAATATCATACCCCACCAATTTCAAGATTTAACCCTCGCATAAACTTTATTAAATACAGTTTTAAAAACATTTAACTGGTAATCAAATGATTTATTTGAAATATCAATCTCAACAGCATCATAATCCTTTCGCAATGGTTCAAACGAATTCTTTTGTTTAATATATATCTCCCAGCGTCCATCTGAAATAGTTTTCTTTCTGACACGTTCTTCCAGGTACTGCTTAACCTTATCCTCTGGACAGTTACAATAAACAAATAAACACACAGCATTGTTCTTCTCAGCGATTTGAACTGCTTTGTCTCTCAACTCATTTGTTTTAAAAGTAGCATCTAAAACAACGTTTTTCCCATTTTTTAAAATAGAAGTAGCATTCTTAAACATCTTATCATACACCTGCTTCATTTTATCAGGAGAGTACAACCCTGTGTTATACTTATCATAATGTTTCTCATAGATGTCAATACCTGCAAGTTCTTTCCTAAGCTTATCTGAGCTGATTTTAAAAGCTTGATAATCAACAGATATCTTTCCAGCAACTGTTGTTTTACCAGTACCAGTTAATCCAGTTAAAACAAAAAGTACAGGTTTTGATCTCTCAATTAACTGTAAACTACAAAGAGAAGCATAATAATAGGATAAATCAAAATATTTCACACATGCTTCAATAATGTTTTTTCTTTCTTTTTGAGAAATATTCCTTTCATTAAGTCTGAAACTATTCACCTTTCCCCTAACAAAGGCCCTATAGCATTTATAAAAATTTAATACATCAAAAATATTAAAATCATTACTTTTTTCAACGTATTTTTCAACTAGATAACTAGAATGGTATGGATATCCCAAGAAATCTAAATCCATCGCAAGAAAACCAATATCTGAAGCTACATCACCATATCTAAAGCGTTTGTTAAATTCAATACAGTCAAAAATACAGATTTTATCATCATCTACAACTATGTTACCTGTGTGTAAATCACCATGACAATCTTTGATAAAACCATTTTTAATTCTTTTCTCAAAAAAACCTTTTTTGGTTTCTAAAAAATTGTTAGTAATATTCTTAACAAAATCATAATATTTCTTAGATATTGATATATTAATAAACTCCTTTGTTTGTTCGAAGTTTTCATCCGTGTTATATTTTATAGATTCAACACTTCCATACCTTCTAATTTCTTCTGAGCTGATATTTTTTTTATAAAAATTCACAAGGATATCACTTATCTTGTCGAATACCTCCACATCGATATCATGTTTCGATAGAATATTCCTCATTATTTTTTCCTGAGAGAATTCTTTCATTTTCACAACGTAATCGATTATTTTTCCATCGCCGTTTATTTTTAAATCACCATTTGATTCTGTAATAGAAACTACATCAACATAGATATCTGGACATAAACGTCTGTTTAATCTAAGTTCTTCTTCACAGAAAAACTTTCTTTTTTCAATAGTTGAAAAATCTAGAAACCCAAAGTTAACTGGTTTTTTGATTTTATATGCATATTTCCCAGTAAGAACAACATATGAGATATGGGTCTGCAAAAGCTTCACATATTTTATGTCAGGTCCATAAACCTCAGGTTTTTTTAGTTTTTCAACAAATTCTGTTTCTTCCATTATCAGCCGAGAAAAGATAACGTTATAAAAAGATTTAGTCTTAACTACTGTAAAACATAATTACAAAAACTGTTTGTATTAACAATAATAAAAATATAGCGGGGATGTACATTTTATACATACGTGTAACATCTGTTTTGAGATACTCGCTGCTTACTACATTACATAAATGAATCGGTGAAATAAGATATCCGACCAAAGATCCTATAAAAATTAAGCTGGTAAGTCCAACGATATTTATATTCGTATACCTAAAAAAAGGTTCAACTATAAAATAGGAAAGAGCAATAGCTCCAAAGTTGTAGCCGGTTATCAAACCTAAAAAAAGCGGTGCTATTATAACAATGATTAACGCAGGAAACGGCAAACCCCCTAAAACATGTGCTAGAATCTCATTTGATCTAGATGTTTCTATGATCTCTCTAAAAATCATAATCCCAAAAATAGCTAACGCTAGATTAAATGAGACTGATTTTTTTAGGATATTTAGATATTCTTTCCATTGTATATCTAGTAAATAATACAAAGTAATCAAACTTAAAATTACACCTATTATGAAAATAATTCTTTGAAAATCTTTTATGTTTTGGAAACCTGCTAATATGAAAGCTATGAAAAACAGCACATAGATAATTATAGGTAATATCGGTGGCAATAGGTAAACAAGTCCTTTGTAATCTTTTTTTGGTTTCTTAATAGGTTCATATGAATTTTTGATGAATAATTTTAGATATATTAAGCCTATCAATATGAAAGCTACAAACGCAGGTAAATCCGCTATTATCAATTCGTAGATATTGATATTAGAAAAATCGGAGCTTATTATAAGTAGCATCGCAGATGAAATAGGAAATATAGGAAACCATATATGTCTAAACCAAACGTTTAAAAAATTTTTTTGATCCTGCCTTAGTTTATATTTCTCTCCTTCCTTATCAATCATTGGAGCGGAAAACAATGCTCCTCCAGGAACAGGCATTAATCCATATACCGCTGGGATTATACCCAGAGTTCCTCCTTTGTAAAAAAATGTTCGAAGGCTGTTTATCATTTTGTTAATTGCATCGGTTTCCTGCATTGCTTTCGCGAGGATATAGATTAGCGTCAACAGAATTGCAAGTTCAATTGTTTGAAAATTAATTGTTTGATCTTCAAAAGAATAAATCGTTGCTTCAACAAATGATTTAAGGATATCAACTGGAGATATCTCCTGAAGCGAGAACAGACCAACTATTACCGAACCAAAAATAAGTGATAAACCAAAATTGAGTTTTTTCCGTATCAAATATATGATTACGGCAAATGCTATGATTACACCTATTAAGTTAAGCATTTGTGCACAGAAACAGAAACAGGTTTAATTATTTAATGGATGAAGAAAAACTTTTTTTATCTTCTAACTCTATTTTTGTTGCCTCGGACCACATCTCATCAAATTCCCTGTTTAACTGAGTAATGATGCTTTTGTCTACTGTCCAGAAACCAATTTCATCTTTTTTCATAGGACCTGCCAGAATAAGAGCTCTATCTTCGCCAATTATGTAATTTCCTTTAATGTCTTTATGCTCTTTAGCGTTTAAACCTGTTAGAAGAGTCTTATCCTTATACTTGTTTACAAGAACCTTAGCGTTTTTTGGAATCTCCACATCCGCGAGATACTCTGCCATTATCTTTGGATTAGAAATCTCAGAGATACTCCATTTCTTCGCTGGCTTAGACGTCTGATAATCTCCCGCTGATTTTTTAAAGGTGATTTCAACAACAATTCCAACAGTTATCACACCTAAAACAAAACCGATCATAAAAGCTAATATATCCATTTAACCATCCATCCTGCTAAAAAGGAATAGAATATCCATTTAATAATAGTTTGCTTTAAATAAATATCTCTAGGGGCAATCTTTATTTTTGAGATTGCGATATGGGCTGGAGAAAAACAACATAAGCAGAGTTAAATTGTTATGTTAAAAAAAACAATTGAAAAAATTGAGAAACTAAAAAAACAAAACAACGCAGTTATTCTTGCTCATAATTATCAACTCCCTGAGATACAAGACATAGCTGATCTCCTTGGAGACTCATTAGATCTAGCTAAAAAAGCAACAAAAACAGATGCAGAAAACATTATTTTCTGCGGTGTTGACTTTATGGCAGAGTCAGCCAAGATACTAAACCCTGAGAAAAATGTGATCATTCCTGATATACATGCTAAATGCCCAATGGCTGCAATGGTAAATCAAAAAAACTTAATTCAGTTAAAACAAAAACATCCTGATGCAGAAGTTGTAGCGTATATTAATACGACTGCTGAGATAAAAGCTCTTTCGGATATATGTTGCACTTCCTCAAACGGAGTTAAAATTGTGAAAAGCATAAACTCTAAAAAAATTATTTTTATACCTGATCAGAATCTTGGTAACTATATCAGAAAACAGGTTGAAAACAAAGAAATAATAATCTGGCCTGGTTTTTGTGCAACACATCATAACATTAGAAAAACAGATATACTCAAACTAAAAAAAGAGTATCCTAACGCGGAAGTTCTAGTTCATCCTGAATGTAGAATGGAAGTTATAGAAATCTCTGATCATGTTTTTTCAACAAATGGTATGGTAAATCATGTTAGAAACTCTGATAAAAAAGAATTCATCATCGTAACTGAAAAGGAGTTATGCTATCGATTAAAAAAGGAGAATCCTAATAAAAATTTTTATCCTGTAAAATCAGCAGTTTGCCCCAATATGAAAAAAATAACATTAGATAAGGTATTAAACAGCTTAGAATCATTAAAACCAAAAATAGTATTATCTGATGATATAATGGAAAAAGCATATAAACCATTAAAAAGAATGATGGATATTGGCCGGGGGGACTAATTATGAAAAGAATCTACATGGACTATGCAGCAACAACACCAGTAGACGACGAAGTATTAAAAGAAATGCTACCGTATTTCAAAGAAAAATATGGAAATGCATCATCACTTCATTCTTTTGGCCGTGAGGCGTTTGACGCAATAGAAAACGCAAGAGAACAAGTCGCCAGAATGATAAACTCAACATCAGATGAAATTATATTTACATCAGGTGGAACAGAATCAGATAATCTTGCAATAAAAGGAATAGCTTACAAAAATAAGGATAAACGAGAAACAAAAGGACCGCATATAATAACCTCTGCCATAGAACATCCAGCTGTTCTTGAACCATGCAAACATCTAGAAAAACAAGGATTTGATGTAGAATTTTTACCTGTTGATAGATATGGATTAGTTGATCCAAGTGATCTGGAAAAAACAATTTCAAAAAACACTTTTTTAGTAACAATAATGTTTGCCAACAATGAAATAGGAACAATCGAACCAATAAACGAGATAGGAGAAATCACAGAGCAACATGACATCATTTTCCACACCGATGCAGTACAAGCCGTTGGAAAAGAACACATTGACGTAAACAAACTAAAAATAGATCTACTCTCCATTTCATCTCATAAAATATATGGACCAAAAGGAGTAGGTGCTTTATTTGTCAGAAAAGGAGTAAAACTGGAACCACTAGCTCATGGCGGTGGCCACGAAAAAGGATTAAGAAGTAGCACATATAATACACCAGGGATTGTAGGTCTTGGAAAAGCATGTGAAATAGGATTAAAAAGAATGGAAAAAGATAGAGAACATATGAAAAAGCTTAGAGATGTCCTTATAAAAAATGTTTTAGAAATAGAAGAAAGCTATCTTAATGGTCATCCAACAAAAAGACTAGTAAACAATGCGCATTTCCGTTTTACAGCTATAGAAGGGGAATCACTTAATCTAATGCTTGACGACAAAGGAATAGCTGCATCAACTGGTTCTGCATGTTCATCTGCAAAGCTTCAGGCGTCACATGTTCTATTAGGAATAGGTTTAAAACCAGAGGAAGCACATGGTTCTCTTCGTTTAACCCTCGGGAGATATAGCACCATGGATGAGGTAGAATACGTATCAAAGGTTTTGCCAGATATAGTCAAAAATCTTAGAAATATGTCTCCACTTTGGAATAGATAAAGAGGGATTACGTATTATGGGTCCAATGTATAGTAAAAAAGTAATGGAACATTTTAGAAACCCGCATAACATGGGAGAGATAAAAGATGCAGATGGTATAGGAACTGTGGGTAACCCTGTGTGTGGGGATTTGATGACGATTTATATAAAAGTAAAAGATAACAAAATTGAAGACATAAAATTCAAAACTTTTGGTTGCGCAGCTGCAATTGCCACAAGTAGTATGATCACAGATCTAGCTGAAGGAAAAACCATCGAAGAGGCATTAAAAATCACGAGAGATAGCATTGCTGATAGTCTTGATGGTCTTCCACCTATTAAGATGCATTGTTCTAATCTCGCTGCTGACGCGCTCCATGAAGCAATAAAAGACTATAAAAAGAAACATAAAAGTGATAAAAAATGAGTTCATATATAATTATAGACGGATGGCAGTCTAACATACGTTTTTCCTCAGCCCATATCATACCAGAGTATGAAAAATGTGGACGTCTCCATGGTCATACATATGCTGTGCATTTGAAGGTGTTCGGTGAAAAAGATGAGAAAGGTATTATTATCGATTTTACTATTGTGAAAGAAATTTTAAGAGAAATTGTTAATCTTCTTGATCATAAAGTTTTGATTCCTGAAAAAAATAATGTTGCGGAGATTAACAAATTAGATGATTCTATAAGCATTGTTTCAGGTAATAAAAAATATGTTTTCCCAAAGGAAGACTGTGTTTTTTTACCTATTGAATCTACCTCTGCCGAAAATTTAGCATCTTATATTCTCGGAGAATTTCTAGAAAGAATGTCTCTTTCTGGAAATGTTGATATCGTTGAGATTGGGATTGATGAAGGATTTGGGCAAGGTGCTAGAATATCTAGAAAATTATAATTTAGACAAATAAAATTATATGCTTTAAGATTATTACAGTTTTAGATGAGAAAAAATATTTTCTTTTTTGTTGGTATCTTAGTGACATTTTTGTTCCTAATTTTATCCATTGTACCATGTGTAGCTATAGGTTTTCAAAACATAAATACATTTGATATAACTACTATAAAGGTAGCTATCTATGTGGGTAATGGAGACGAAAGACATTATGAAAAAGTTTTGAGATACCAATGGAGAGTTAACGACACAACATATAGATTTGAAACAACGAGGATTAACAGAAATGATGTTCTAGGATGTGGAGATCATCCTCTTACAAATCAGAATTTTGATGTATTGATGATTGGTGCTAGTGCTAGATCATATCTAATTAATGGTCAAAATGAGAAATGGAAAAGGAACATAAGAGATTTTGTTGGTAATGGTGGTGGATATTACGGTGTATGTGGTGGTGCCAACGCTGCTTCTCAAGGTTTTGAAAAGCCTGAAAATCCATTTCATAAAGCCGTAAATAGAGGTGCTTTAAGAATTGCAAATGTGTATATAAATGATAATATACTTGGTGAATGGCAGTATCTTCTAAAATTTGGTTTTTCTGGGTTTTTTAAAAATCATAACACAAATCTTACCATTGGTTTTGTCGATGTTAATACAACTGTTAACAAAAATGTTAACAACAGAATCTTCTCATGTTATCCCTCAGATTACCGACATATGGCATATGCTGGTGGACCAGGGATGTATAATGCAAATGTAAATGATTCAAAATATGGACCTGTGATACCTCTATTAATCTATAATGAAGAACTCATGTTTTCTAAACCGATTCATTATTACATACCTACTATCCACGGCTGGAAGATATTCAGAAATGTAACTACTAATCTTTCTGGTACTTTCGCAGGTATTGCTACAGTTTACAATAACAGCGGCCGTGTTGTTTTATATGGTCCACATCCTGAGATATATGTTGTAGTTAATGGCTCAATTGTCGAGGAGAAAGGAATTGGTTATCTCTCTCCTCTTCTGGGCAGATACTATATTTATGATTATTACGGCTATGATACAAACTATACAAATTACTGGGTTATGAGACGTTCAATAGCATGGGCTGCTAAAATTCCAGATGAGGATCTCCCACCAATGGATGAAAACAGCGTATCTCTCATAAAACCAAGAAAGAGCAGATGTGTTTATTACAATGATAAACAGATTTTAAGACTGTTTTTTGGGAAAAAAACAGTGATACTTGGAGATATTAATCTAACAGCATATGTTCCATATCCAAAAGATGTTGAATATGTTAGTTTTTATGTTGATGATTATCTTGAGGATACTGTTTATAAGTCATATGTTAATTCCTCAGTCTATACTACAACGCTAAATAAAAAACTGTTTGGGCTGCATACTGTAAAAGTTGTAGCTCATTCAGTTCAAGGATCTGAAACCTGGGATGAAATAGAGGCATGGTTTTTTAATTTATAATGATATTCTAGTTAAACAATGAAAAAAGCAGTATGTTTAATATCTGGTGGGCTAGATTCTAGTGTCACAGCCTATACTGCAAAAAACGAAGGTTATGAGTTATATGCTATTACCTTCAACTATAAACAGAAACATAGAAGAGAAATAGAATCTGCTAAAAAAATAGCTGAGTCTGTTGGAGTTAAAAAACATATAGTTTTTGATATTGATCTCAGTGTTTTTGGTGGTTCATCACTTGTTGATGAAAAAATGGAGATACAAAAAAACAGCAAATTAGAAGATATTGGAAAAAAAATACCTTCGACATATGTCCCAGCGCGTAACACTGTTTTTTTATCAATAGGATTAGCATATGCTGAGGTTGTCCATGCGGATGCTATTTTCATAGGCGTCACAGCTATGGATTATTCAGGATATCCTGATTGCAGACCTGAGTATATCAAAGCTTTTCAAAGATTAGCTAACATTGCAACAAAAAGAGGAGTTGAAGGGAAAAAAGTTGAGATTAAAGCACCGCTTCTTTTTATGAATAAATCAGAAATAATAAGAAAAGGAGCAAAGCTTGGTGTTCCTTTTGAAAAAACCTGGTCCTGTTATCAAGGTGGTGAGAAAGCCTGTGGTATATGCGATTCCTGTTTATTGCGACTTAAGGGTTTTAAAGATGCAGGGTTAAAAGATCCTCTTGAATATGAATCTCTGCCTGACTGGATTTAAAAACTATTTTTGTTTATCAATTGATTCTTTTTTTTCTTTATAATATGCATAGATATCCATTGAAACAGGTATTGAAACAAGGAACGCAATTAAAAGAAATAA
>Ga0190359_1002340_pt1 | contig 11332 bp, 7 predicted proteins | sample 48721823_MG_FD_161269 | JGI IMG/M metagenome (GOLD analysis project Ga0190359, IMG submission 161269) | Hydrothermal vent microbial mat bacterial communities from Southern Trench, Guaymas Basin, Mexico - 4872-18-2-3_MG | ecosystem: Environmental > Aquatic > Marine > Hydrothermal vents > Microbial...
TGCAATATTCACATAACCGCCGTCAACATTCGTTACTTCCGGGCCGTGGCCTGCTATGCCAAACTCTATCCCTCCGTATGTATCTGTACTCACGTTTATGTCAGGATAAGAATACAAAGGGTCATCCAATACGATACCATCTATAATAAACCTGTTCCCACGCACAGAACCTCCGGAAACACTTGACCCGCGCCGGATTCTTGGATTTTCCGGAACCGCACCAGGAATGGAGTTGAGAACATCAAAAAGATCCTTATGGAGCGGAAGGCTCTGGATGAGATCACTTGAATAACGAAACGCAGTATTAGATTCCCTTGTGTCTATTACCGGTGATTTATCCCCGATCACTACCCTGCTTTCTTGAGGGTCTTGTTCCAGTTCCACATAAATATGGATCTCCTTTCCTATATCTATATTCAGATTGATATACTTTTTCGTCTGATATCCAGGTTTCTCAACATGAAGGACATAGCCTTCACCGGGGGGAAGATTCCCAAAGTGGAACGTTCCGTTATTTTTTGTTACAAAAAGGATCATGCCCATCAATGGAGGCCCTTCTAAAATCACAGTAGCTCCTGATACTGGATTGTTATCAGAATCTTTTATTTGCCCGCTTAAGATGCCTGTTGTGCTGGGCTGCGCTGTTAATAAAGAAGCGATACTTGTAGCCGTTGCAATAATTACCAAAAGCTTGCTTATCCGTTTCGTCACTGTCATCTCCTTGCCATCAGGCAAACAATAGTTAGTCAACAAGTTTATGTAATATTCCAGTTAAGGTCAAATCAATCTTGTCTTCTTCCCTGAAAGTATAAGCATATCCTTGTTTTTATGCCTCTTTCCTTATAAATATTTAAACATGATTTTCCCTTCTTATGTTGCATAATTAACCTGGATTATTCACGAGTCGAGGCTGCTGCATCCGAAGGCTAAATCTTTAATGTCGCCACATCCACACCTGAATTTCGTAAGGAATTACTCTATTCTTGTAAGATAAATAACATCATGCCTCATCCAGACTTTCAGGCAGGCGGGCTGGTTCTGAAGTCATCCGGAGGCGAGCGGGCATGGTTCCTCAAAGAGGAGAGCGAGCCGAGGAATAAGCTGATTTGACTCGCTGGGAAAAATCAGCGGTCTTAAGAACCAGCTTGCCTGATGAAAGTCAAAAGCACAGGCCATATTTTAATTTCAGGATTTAAATCTCAAAAAGGCTCCGATCCCGCCGTACCTGTCTAATCTGGAAGGAGGATTGATATGCCTCACCTGACAGTTTCTATTCATACCCGCCTCTACAGATTCGTCTATGATATCTATGACCGGAATTGTTTTGACCTTGCATGCAGGACACTCGGTCTCATCCAGATACAGCAACCTGCACTTGGGGCACAGCCTCCCCGGTTTCGAGAATTTCCTTGTTACGAGAAGTGTTTTTACCTCTCCTTTATTCAAGCTTCTGATGGTATTTCTTATCCCTGAAACAACCAGCCCCCCTTTTTTAATTTCTGATTCAAAATCCTCTACTATCTGCTTCTCTTCCTTTTTCTTCAAATCTTCTTTTATCGTGAGGGCCTGTTTCAGGATTTTATCTGGGCTGTCACTCGGCTTGGCTTTAATGACACCTTTTATTTTTTCCTTTAAATAAGGATGGAAATTTGATCCGAGCTCCTTGAGATATTCCTCTGAAGCGCCGATAAAAAGCCAGTCAAAACCGTTCTTTTTAAAAAGTTCAAACGTCTTATTTGACGCTTTCTTCATGTGAGTCTGGAAAAGCGAGGAAAGATGTTTTTCCAGGCTCTGAGAGCCAAATCCTTCCCTTCCCTTTTCTCCCTTATGCTGGGAAAGATTTGTCTCAATGCTGCCAATAAGATTGATCTCTCCCATATATATGTCATACCATTTTGCTGTTTTGCGGTCTATGACCAAAACACATATCCTGTGATACTGCTCCAGGATCGCAGACAAAGGCCGCACATAAGGATTTCTATCAAAGACAACCAGATTCCTTGGGGATTTGACCAGATTGAAAACCTCCCAGAAATCCTCTCCGCTGCAGGAAAAGACAGACAATCCGTAATAATCATAAAAAGGAAGTTTTTGGGAACAGTATGACTGGATCTTCTCTAAATCTTTAAACAGGGAATCCTTTTTTTTGCTGTCGAAATTTCTCTTCTCAATCCTGGATTGACTCCGGCTAATAAGGTTCTTTAGGGAAAGTTCGATCTCTTTTTTAACCATCCTGTCCAGACTCGTATCAAGAAAGAATGAGGTCGTAAAATAATCCTCGCTTCCAAAATCCGCCAGTTTTTCAATCTGTTCCTGGCTTAAAAGTTTCATGAGCCCTCCTAAAAAATTAATGTCCTGAAAATGGGATGCATTGATGTTAAATACTTAAAAAATGAGGAATTTGCCACTTATTTTTAAGATAACTCACGATTCGGATTTGTCAAGTTTTTTGAAAGATACTTTTTCAAAAAAGCTGTATATTACGGGAATAACAAAAAGAGTCAACAGAGTGGTGGCGAACAATCCTCCGATAACAGCTATGGCCATGGGAGCTCTCATCTCGGAGCCTGCGGACGTGCTTAAGGCCATGGGAAGCATCCCGACAATAGTAGTCAGTGCGGTAATCAAAACCGGCCGCAACCTGACTGAACAACCCTTTAAAATGGCTTCCCTTTTATCTATCCCTTTTCGCCACAGCTGATTGATATAATCGACCATAACAATTCCATTATTGACCGCAATCCCTGCAAGTATGATAAATCCAATAAGCGAAACGAGGCTTATGGTCTTTCCGGCCACCAGCAGCGCTACCACAACTCCAATAAGTCCCAAAGGAACGGTAAACATAATAACGAGAGGATGCAGAAAAGATTCGAATTGAGAGGCCATGATCATGTAAACAAGCAGAGATGCCAGAAGAAAAACACCTATCATAATAAGAAAAGCATCCTGCATATCTTTATACTGGCCTCCGTATTCAATAAAATATCCGGTGGGAAGGGATTTTTCCAAACCTGCAAGATTGTCTTTTATGTCTTCCATGATACTGCCCAGGTCTCTTCCGGCTATATTAGCATTAATAGTCACCACTCGTCCCTGATTTTCCCTGTTGATTTTAACGGGTCCCTCCCCCTGTTCGATTTGAGCTACCTGGCTGAGCTTTATCATGGTCTGTGCAGATGTCTTCAAGGGGATATTCCTGATGTCGTCCAGGTCATCCCTGTATTTTTTCTGCAGCCGGACTCTCACGTCAAATTCGTCATCTTCTTCCCTGTATTGAGTGGCCACTCTTCCCAAAGATACTGTCTGCACAGCGTTTCCAACTTGAGCGACTGTCAGTCCCATTTGGGCTGTTTTTTCTCTATCGATTTTAATTCTATACTCAGGTTTTCCTTCCTCCAAAGAATGCCTGACATCTCTCAATCCCTCGATATCCTTTACTCTGCTTACAATAGAATCGGCTGTTTCCTTTAGTCTGGACAAATCTTTCCCGAATACTTTTATTTCAACAGGTGCTTCGGATCCTCCTGTCATCATCTGGCTCATATCTATGGATTCAAATTCCACTCCTTTGTACTTCGGAAGTTTCCCTCTTATTTTTTCAAGTACTTCCAAATCAGAGAGATCTCTTTCTTCCTGTTCCTTTAATCCGACCCATAATAGGGCTTCATGAACTCCGGAAGCCGCGAAGCCGGAAGCCGTATCCGAAGCATCCTCTTCAGACATACTCCCCACTTGAGCTGAGACGATTTCAACCTCAGGCTCATTGAGCAGGACATCTTCAGTCAGAGAAGTCACCCGGTCTGTCTCTTCAAGAGACGTCCCGATAGGCATTTTGACTTTAATAAGGAGCATGTCCCGATCTGAACTGGGCATAAATTCCGTTCCAATAAAAGGAACGAGCGCAAACGAAACCAAAAGAAGCACCACAGCTCCACCTAAGACTTTGCCTCTATGCATGAGTGCTTTATGCAGAGCCTTTTCATAAAATCCTCTTAACCTGGAAAACAGCTTATTCTTAGGCTTTTCCTGTACTCTTTTCTTTCTCAGCTTGAATATATAGGAAGCCAGCATAGGAACTATCGTAAGAGCCACAAAAAGCGAGGCGATCAGTGAGAAAGCAATGGACAGAGCCAGACCTCTGGTCAACCTTCCGGTTATCCCCGAAGCAAAAACCATTGGAAAAAACACAGCGATGGTGGTCAACGTAGAAGCTGTGATGGCCATTCCGACTTCTGATGCGCCAATTTTTGCTGCTTCTCTTCTCTCCTTTCCTTCTTCAAGATGGCGAAAAATATTCTCAATGACCACAACGGCATTGTCCACCAGCATGCCGATTCCCAAAGCAAGCCCTCCCAGTGTAAGGAGGTTTAAAGTGTATCCTGCGGCATAAAGAGCAATAAAAGTGGCAATGACAGACAAAGGAATGGCTACGGCAATAGTGATAGTGGGTCGCCAGTTCCCAAGAAAAATAAATATGAACAGGATGGCCAAAATCCCTCCTGCCAGGGCATTTCCTCCGGTCCTCCGGATCACATCCTGGATCATATCAGCCTGATCCATAGCTGTATAGAATTGGATGCCTTCCGGAAGAGTCTTTTTTATCTCCTTAAGTTCCTTTTTGACCGCTTCGGCTGCTGTGACTGTATTGGCTCCGGACCTTTTACTAATGAAGAGATAGACTCCTTCTTCTTTTTGGATACGGGCCCGGTAACGGGGCTCTTTTATGGTATCCTTTACCTCAGCCACATCGCCCAGATAAATAGGCTCCCCTGTCTGGGTAGCACCCACAACCGTCCTTTTGATATCATCAAGACGTTCAAATTCACCCAAAGTTCTCACGAGAAATTCGGAATGTCTTTCCACAATATAACCGGCCGGAAGGTTCAGGTTCTCCATTCTCAAAGCCTGGACAATCTGCTCTGACGAAAGCATGCGGCTTTCCATAGCTGTTCTGTCCAGATCCACCAGTATCTCCCTTGTGTCCGTGGAGAAAACCTGGGCAGATGCCACCCCTTCGATTCTTTCCAACCGAGGGGTCACCTCCTCCTCGAAAAGTTCCTTGAGTTCATAGGTCGGCATTGGAGAAGTGATCCCCCAAAATATGATAGGCATCTGGGAGATATCAAATTTGACTACCAGAGGATCTGAGGCATCTTCGGGAAGATAGCTCTGAAAAAGTCCTATCTGGTCTCTGAGGTCCTGAGCTGCAAAATCCAGATTGGTCCCCCATTCAAATTCCACCATAACGACCGATACTCCCTCAGACGTTACTGAATTGACTTTTTTGACCCCGCTCACCGAATTGATCACCTGCTCCAGAGGAGCGGTAATGGTGTTCTCAATATCTTCGGGGGATACCCCACTATAAGTTGTGACAACAGAAACTGTAGGAAATTCAAGCTCCGGAAAAAAATCCAATCCCAGCCTGGTGAATGAAATCATTCCCAGAACGACCAGGATCAAAGCCAGCATTATGGTGGTGACCCTTCTGTTAACAGAAAATTCTGGTAATTTCATTTGAGTACCTCGCTGACTTCAATTTCAGCACCGTCTTCAAGCCCGTAATTGCCTTCCACAATAACTGATTCTCCTTCATCCAATCCTTGAAGGACCTCCAAAAGGTTTGTGTTTTGGAGCCCTATGACAATTTTCTTCTTCACAGCCCTGCCATTCTCAGCCACAAAAACATAACTGCCTTCCACGACTGCGCTTTGAGGAACAACCAAAGCATCTTCATGGGTGCTCACTTCCAACACGACCTCACCGAAAATGTTGGGCCTTAATAAAAGTTCCGGATTTTGAGCCTGAACCTCCACGCCGAATTTTTTATTTGCAGGGTCAGCTGCCATATTGACCACTGTCACTTTCCCGGGGAAGACTTTATCAGGATACGTTGTGACTATGAGGCTGGCTTTCTGGCCTTTTTTTATCCGGACCACATCTTCAAGAGAAACCTGTACGTTTATCTTTACAACGGAAAAATCAACTAAAGTCAAAACTCCGCTGGCCGTAGAATAGCCTCCACCCATCATGGGGTTGATGATATCCCCGACCTCGGCATTTTTTGAGGCTATGACTCCGCTAAAAGGGGCTGTCATGATAGAGACATCCAGACTATGCTCCGCCAGATCCAGAGCAGCCTTTGACTGTTTCAGCTGAGCTTCAGCTGACTCAAAAGCCAGTCTGACTTTTTCATACTGCTGTTCGGATACAGCATTTTCATCCCTCAGTCTCTCCATCCTTTCCATGTTTCTCTGGGCATCGTTATAATTAGCCTGTGCCACTGCCATGCCTGCTTCTGCCTGCTGGAGTTGAAGGCGGACGGTTCGTGTGTCCAATTCCGCAAGAACATCACCTTTCTGCACCCTGTCTCCCTCTTCCACATTGATTTTCGCTATTTTCCCGCTTACTTCAGGTGTTATAATGATTTTTTCCCTTGCCTCTATAAGGCCTGTGTAATATATTTTTTCAGAGATCTGCTGCCTTTTTACATCAGTGACCTTGACCGGAGCCGCTCCTCTTGCTACTTCTCCGCTTCCTTCTTCCTGAACTTTGGCAGTACAAGCGAATAAGAAAAAAGCCGCCAATACCAGCACACATACTTTAGATATGGTTTGTGTTTTCAATTGAATTCTCCCGAAAGACTGAAATTCATATTTTCTTTTATTTTCCTTTTCCATTTTATTCATTTTTGTCCACTCCCGTCGCCTTATCCAATTCTGCACGTGCAACCGCATAGTCATAAAGTGCCTGGGAATAATTTGTCTTTGCCTGGGCTAATGCTGTCTGTGCCTGCTGTACATCCAGGATTGTGACAAGGCCTTCATTGTAGTTTAACTCCGCAATACGCAGGCTTTCCTGAGCCTGCTCCACGTTTTTTTCCTGTGAAAGCAGGGACTGCTCAGCCTCTTTGATTTTTAAGACCGCCTGCATCACTTCAAACTTCAGCATCTCAATAAGTCCTTCTTGAGTCAGCTCCAGCTCTCTGATCGCTGCCTTGGACTTGGCTGCTTTGGCTGAAGATGATAATCCGTTAAAAACAGGTATACTTAAAACCAGATTGAGCGAATAATAGTTTTGCCATGTGTCATCTTTAAAATTGAATTGATCCGCCCAGAAATTATACTGACCAGAAACAGCAACGGATGGGAGCCCAGAGGCTCTGGCCATCTTCAGCCCTTCTCCTGCAATCATCTTTTGAAAGCTCAGCTGCTTTAATTCAGGCCTGTTGCTCAATGCTTTGGTTATACACTCTTCAAGGTCTATTTCTGAAGGAATGTATTCCAGCTTTCCTTCAGTTTCTATTTCAGTTGAAAGATCCAATCCAAGAATCGTCTTCAGATTGAGCTTGGCTATTTCCAGATTGTTTTTAGCCTTGATCAATTGAGGCTGTAAATTGGCCAGCCGCACTTCAGAGCGGAGCAGGTCAAATTGAGAAGCCATGCCCACTTCATACTGGATCTTCACATTTTCATAGAAATCTTCAGCATCCTTTACCGACTCCTGGGCTACCTCAACAAAATGCTCAGCTAACAGAATCCCAAAGAAGGCCTGTTTTGTATTGAAAACCGTACTCTGTCGGGACTGCCTCAATTGTTGTTGTGAAGACTTAAGATTATAATCTGCTTGTTTGTAGCCAGCAACCAATAGTCCTCCCGTATACAGAGGCATTGATAAAGCAAGGCTGAACTGATAATCACGAGTGAAGTCGATCTCAACTCTCTGGGGTGGTTCTCCTGGTATCATAGACGGAAACTCAAGCTCCATCACCTTTTCATTCAGGGTTCTCTGGCCCTGCCCGTTAAGTGATGGAAAAAACGCAGATACCGCTTCTCTTACTCCGGACCTTGCTGCATCCACTCTTTGAGCAGTGGCAAGATGCTGGGGATTTTGCTTAAGAGCCAGCTCAACGCTTTTTTCCAAAGTCAGTTTTAACTTTTCTTGAGAAAAACCCAGGCTTCCTGTATAAAGAACAAAACTGATTATTATAAGTACTTTTACTGCATTCTTCATTTAATTCTCCTTAAAACGTTCCCAAGCTATTTCCTTTTTATTCCGTTTATAAAAATATCACTGATCAATTCAGCATTTTCATCAATGGAATAATCCTTTCTCTTACTAAAACCTTGAAAATGAAAACCTCTTACCATAGAATTTAGAAGAAAAGCGGCTTCTCTCGGATCCATTTTCCTGAATTCACCGGCGGAAATCCCCTCTTTAATGACTTTGCACATCTGATTAAAAATATCCTCAAAAAGGGCCTCTAAATCTCCAGGCACCTTTTTCTTTTTAAAATTATGGAAAAAATGGCCGCCTTTTTCCACTCTCACAAATTTTTTCATGAGATCTCTTTCCACCAAGAAGACTCGGGCCAGGTTCTTTTTTTTCTGAAAATAACTGAGGATTGAATGGATTATTTTCTTTATTTTTTTCTCCGCTGATATATTATCTTTTATGATATCCATCAGTATATCTCTATATTCATTCATTGAATCCTGAACTATATGTATTAATATATCCAGTTTGCCCTCAAAATATCTGTAAATAGTGGCTTTGGAAAATTGAGCTTCAGCAGCAATATCATCCATAGCTGTCTTTCTGTACCCATTTTTTACAAACAGCTTCTCTGCGACCTCAAGGATATATTCCCTGTTTTCCTTCCTTCTTTTTAATTCTCTCTTTTTTCTTAAATCAAAATCGCTCATTTTGATACCTTATAGTTTTATGATTAAACTTAGCAGTTTAATCATAAAACAAGCGGTGTAGTATAGCAGTGGTTCGCCTCTATGTCAAGGCAAAGATGAAAATATTTTGATTTTATTGACCTATCTTGTCTTCAAGACACATCAGGCCCTCGGATGGTATTTATCATAAACCTTTTTCAGCCTGTTTCGGCTCACATGAGTGTATATTTGAGTCGTGGTTATCTGACTGTGGCCGAGCATAGACTGAACAGACCTGAGGTCTGCGCCTCTTTCCAGCATATGAGTGGCAAAAGAATGTCTGAGGATATGAGGGCTTACGCTTTTTTCAAGACCTGCTTTTTTGGCGTACCCTTTCAAAATCTTCCATAAGCCCTGTCTGGTAAAAGGCTTTCCACGCTGGCTTAAAAAGATAAACTTGCTCTCTCTTTTTAAAAGCCTGGGACGCGAAAATTTGAGATATTTCTTAAGAGCCAGCACAGCGGAGCCGCCCATAGGCACGACTCTTTCTTTCCCTCCCTTCCCCCTGCAAATCAAAAAACCCTCCTCAAAATTCAGAGCATCCAGTTTCAGCTTGGCCAATTCCGATACTCTTAAACCCGTGGCATATAAAAGTTCAATCATAGACTTATCCCTGATGCCGCGGATCTTTCCTTCATCAGGCTGGTTCAAAAGACGTTCCACTTCACTGACCTTAAGTACTTTTGGAAGAGAAAGCCAGGCCTTTGGGGAGCTTATATTCTCAACCGGGTTTGTTTTTACAGCCCTGTCCAGCACAAGAAACCTGTAAAAAGTTCTTATGGACGAAATAATCCTAGCCGTGGATCGGGGAGAAAGTCCGGAACGGCTCAGCCCATGGATGAATTCCGCCACGTCCTGTTCTTCTGTTCTGAGATAGCCGGTCTTCTTTTTTTCAAGAAAAGTGAAATATTTTTCCAAATCCCGGGAATAAGCAAGAACCGTGTTTTGAGAGAGACCTTTTTCAACAGAAAGAAATTCAACAAATGCTTTCAAGGCATCGCTGTGTGAACCAAAGATTTGACTCATGTTAGGTATGGATTGGAGTCCTTTTCAAAGCCAACATTTGTTGAAGGACCATGGCCTGGGAGAACCAGTGTGTTCGCGGGGAGACTGAAAATTTTATTTTTTATTGACTCCTTAAGCTTTTCCCAGGAACCCCCGGGAAGGTCGGTCCTGCCCACTCCTCCCCGGAACAATATATCCCCAGAGAGTATGAATCCATCACCCAGCAAACTAATGCTTCCCGGTGAATGACCCGGCGTGTGAAGCACTTCGAGGTGAGAGCCGCCTAATTCAATGGTATCCCCCTCTTTGAGAAACCCGTCCGGAGGAGGAGATTTTTGCGCACCGATCATAAGCCCGAATGCTGACTGCATGGCGCTCTTCAGCAGTTTTAAATCAGATTCATGGATGTACAGGGGAATATCAAATTCCTCTTTGACGGCCTTGTTCGCTCCGACATGATCCACGTGGCCATGAGTGTTGACTATCATTACAGGTTTAAGTTTATATTCCCTGACTCCCTTTATGATCTTATCCGGTTCGGCTCCCGGATCAACGATGACGCATTCCGAATTATTCTCAGAATAGACAAGAAAACAATTTGTTTCCAGAGGCCCGACCACGATCCATTCGATTTTCACTATATCTTTATATTATTAGAGAGCAAAGGTAGAGTCAAGAAGGCTGATTCTTCTGTGCCGCCACAGATAAATCCCCGGATCCTCACCATATTCCCGTATCTTGAGTCGTAAAGCGTCTTGACCATACCCAGGTGATATCTATATAATCCCTTATAATGCAACAAGACGACTGGCAGCTCAAGCTCGTTAACAAATCCCTTAAAAAAAAGGAAAAAATCTCTCTTATAAACAAACATCTCAAGGTAAATCCTCATGACATCCTGTTAGACCTGGGATGCGCCCAGGGCATTCTTAGTTACTTTCTCAGGAAAAAAGGAGGGTACTGGATAAGCGCAGACCAGGATTTTATAAATGTAAAATCCAGTAAAAAAATCCTCAAAAAAAACCTCATTCAACTGGAGCCCGGGCCCCTTCCGTTCAAAGATGAATCATTTGATAAAGTAGTGTGTCTTGACTATTTGGAACATCTCGAAGACGACCAGATGTGTGTGAACGAGATATGCCGGGTACTTAAAAAACAAGGTAAATTCATCGCAGCGACTCCAAGGATAGGAAAAATTTTCCTCCTTAATTACCTCCGTCCTCTTCTGGGAATGAAGCTGGAATTTTACGGCCATAAAAGAGAGGGATACTCTTTAAAAGGATTAAAAACTCTTATTGAAAAAGCTGACCTCCGATTCATAAAGCACCGTTCTTTTTCCGGGTTTCTCACAGAACTCATAGAGCTTGTGCTCAACTTCATATACATAAAGCTTTTTGCATCAAAAAAGTCCCTCAAATTAAGAGACGGAAACATAAGGCCTTCCACATCCGGCGAATTCGACTCTAGCAAAAAAGCATTCGGTCTTTACTCGCTGATTTACCCTTTAATCTGGATCATCACCCGAATAGACAAAATCTTGTTTTTCCAGCGGGGATACGGCATCATGGTATGGGCCAAAAAAAAATAATATTAGAGCTGCA
>Ga0190359_1002341_pt1 | contig 11331 bp, 8 predicted proteins | sample 48721823_MG_FD_161269 | JGI IMG/M metagenome (GOLD analysis project Ga0190359, IMG submission 161269) | Hydrothermal vent microbial mat bacterial communities from Southern Trench, Guaymas Basin, Mexico - 4872-18-2-3_MG | ecosystem: Environmental > Aquatic > Marine > Hydrothermal vents > Microbial...
TCAAAATCTATTTAAATATCAAAAAGGACATAATATTGTTGTTTTAACTAGTTAATAACACAATATCTTGTGGTGTCTATGATGGCTGAAGAAATCTTAAATAACAATTTACCTAAATATGTAGTTAAGCGTGATGGTAGAAAAGCTGAGTTTGATGTAACGAGAATAAAAAATTCTGTTTGGAAAGCGATGCTTGCAGAGAACAAAGCTGATGAAAAATTGTTGAACGAAGTTGTTGATGAAGCTCTTAATCTTATTGCTATACAATTTAAGGATAAAGAACCTAATGTTGAAGAGATTCAGGATATAATTGAAATAGCTTTAATGCGGAAGAGGTTGTTTGATGTTGCTAAGGCTTTTATTTTATATAGAAAGAAGAAGACAGATGAAAGGAATGAGAAAAAGCTTGTTTTGAACAAGGAAAAACTTGATGAGATTGATAAATCATTTTCTTTAAATGCTTTGAGAGTTCTTGCTTCCAGGTATTTAATAAGGGATGAGAACAACAATATCGTTGAAAGTCCAAGAGAGTTGTTTGAGCGGGTTAGCATTATTTCAGTTTTAGCTGAATTAGTGTTTGATGATAAGGTTTATTCTAAAGAAGGCAATTTTAAGCAGGATACTAAAAGGATTGATGAGTTGATTGCTTTGTCAGAGGAATATGATTCCAAGTTTAAGATTGGAAGGTTTAGCTTAAATAAGTATATGTTTGAAAGGTTGTTAACATTATTTAAAGAGTTGGCTGAAGAAGGTCATATTATAATTAGTGTTGATGGGTTTCTTAAGTTGCTAAACGAAGGCTACTTTAATAAATATGAACAGATGATTGAGGAAGCGTTTGAACTCTTGACTAATAAATATTTCATGCCAAATACGCCTGCTTTAATTAATGCTGGCAGAAGGTTAGGTATGCTTTCTGCATGTTTCACGTTAGATGTTGAGGATGACATGGAATCAATTATGCAACTAGCTCACGATGTTGCAATTATTCAAAAATGCGGTGGCGGAACAGGTATAAACTTTTCTAAGCTTAGACCAAAGGATGATGTGGTTGACTCAACAAGAGGCGTTTCATCTGGTCCTTTGTCTTTTATGAAACTTATTGATTCAGTTTCAGATGTTATAAAGCAAGGAGGTGTCAGACGAGGAGCCAATATGGGTATTTTAGAGGACTGGCACCCTGACATTATCGATTTCATAAAATGTAAAGAAAAGGATGGTGTGTTATCAAACTTTAATATCTCAGTAGGTCTCTGGGACCATTTCTGGAATGCCTTGTATGAAAATAAAAAGTATCCTTTGATTAACCCAAGGACAGGGGAAGAGGTTAACAAGCAGGATGCTAAAGAAGTGTTTGAGTTAATATCTTATTATGCCTGGTCTATTGCTGATCCCGGAGTTTTGTTCTTAGATAACATTAACAAGCGTAATGTTTTGGAGCCAGCAAAGGGAGATAAGATTAAAGTAACTAATCCTTGTGGAGAAGAACCTTTGTATCCTAACGAATCCTGTAACTTGGCGAGCGTTAGCTTGAACAAGTTTGTTGTTGATGGTAAGTTTGATTGGGATTCTTTCCATAAAGTTGTAAGAAAAGTCACTAGGTACCTAAACAACATGATGGAAGTTAACAACTATCCTTTAGATAAAATTCATAGAGCAACAAAATTGACTAGAAGGATTGGAATAGGAGTTATGGGTTTAGCTGAAGCGCTTTTTATGATGAAGATAAAGTATAATAGTCAGGAAGGCTTTGCTTTTATGAGAAAGATTCTGGAACATCTGACTTATTACGCCTATGTTGAATCTGTTGAAATAGCTAAGCACAGAGGACCTTTCCCCTTATTTGATAAAACGAACTATGTTAATGGCGATTTGCCAATCGAAGGATTTTATCATAAAGAGTTGTGGACATTAAACTGGGAAAATTTAGTTAAAGATATCCAGAAGAATGGTTTAAGGAACGGTATGGTATCAACATGTCCGCCTACAGGTTCAGTTAGCATGATTGCTGACACTACTAGTGGCATAGAACCGATTTTTGCATTAGTTTTTGAGAAGAGGGTCACTGTAGGCAACTTCTTTTACGTTGACCCAGTTTTTGAGGAGGAACTTAAGAAGAGAGGACTTTATAGTGAAGAGTTGTTGAAGAAAATAAGCGCTAATGGCGGCAGTATTCAGAATATTGATGAAATTCCTGAGGATTTAAAGGAGATTTTCGTTACAGCAATGGACTTGCATTGGTTAGACCATCTGGTAGCACAAGCTGAAATGCAGTTATGGGTTACTGATAGTATTAGTAAAACCATAAATATGAAGAAATGGGTAAGCGTTGATGACATTAAGTATGCCTATTTGTTAGCTCATGAACTTAATTGTAAGGGTGTAACTGTTTATAGAGATGGTAGTAAGTTTGGTCAGGTTTTGAATGTTGAAGGAGATGATTCAAAGCAGAGATTCTTGTTGAGACCTTCAAAATATTCAAGCGATAAGTTAAAAGGATTAATCAACCAGAAGCCTAAACTTGGAGAGCTTTTGAATGTTTCAGAGATATTAGAGTCAGAAGGATCAAACAAGAGTTTAGATGTGTTTCTTTCATCTGCATCCGAGAACAAGAATGTTCAACAAAGTAAAAAAACAGGTTCTTTTAACCCAAGAGTTGTTTTAAATGAAGAAGGAAAAAAAGGCGTTGACATTTGCCCTATTTGTGGAAGCAAATTAACAGCAGAGTCTGGATGCAAAACTTGTCACAGTTGTGGCTGGAGCGCATGTACTATTAGTTAATTTTTGTTTTCTTCTTTTCTTTGATTTTTATGGTATTCTGGATTTAGTTTAAGGATGTTCGTTTTTGTTTTCTTTTCTTTAATGATTATTCCCTTTCTCAATAACGAGTTTACATTTCGTGATACTGAAGACTTTGGAAGGTTAAGCCTTTTTGTTAATTCTGCTTGAGATATTGATTTTTCTTTGAGCAAAATGTTGATTATTTGTTTTTGCCGCTCATTCAATTCTTCGTTGATAATTGTAAGAGATTTCTTCTGTTTGATTACTAGCCATATAATGATAATTATTGAGATAATTGTAGTTGTTATGAAAAAGAATAAGATATAATTTTGCTGGTTTTCATTAGTGGTAGAGAATTGTACCAAAATCTCTAATGTTTCTGAAGAATCTGAGCTTTTTATGATTAGTCTTTCTTTTTCGCTGGTTATTACATATCTGGTTGAAGATTTGAAATAATTCACTAAAGCATTCTTAGGTAGCATGAGTTCGTAAGAAATGGATTCAAAGAAACATTTTGAGGAAATGTTAACCAAGATTTTGTTGTTTCTAATAGAAGTGAATTTTAGAACATTATTCAAGTTGCTTAATTCTTCGCAATCAGTTTCTCCAGTTATTGTTACTTCTCCTTTTTGGTTGATGTCTATTGTTAAATCGCCGAAATATGCTAAACTAAAGTTCATTGAGACAAAAAAAATGATTGCAAAGGTTGTTATTGCTTTAAAATAAGGCTTCGTTCCCATCGTTCCGCTACCTTTCCGGCAAAATTATTTATATTGTTCCGGTTATATATGAACAGTAGATTTGAGATGTTTTAAATCTTTCGGAGGTGAATAACATGAAAAAGAAATTGAATATTGTTTTGATGCTGGTTGCATTGTTTGCGGTGTTTTCAATAGCAATAATGCCTTCAGTTTATGCAGAAGATAATGCTATTGAGGATGAAGCTTTAAAGGCATTCACAACAAGTTTTGGTGCAAAGGTTAGGTTGTTACAATTAAATAAGAATCTTGAAACCCAGATTATTAAGGGCGAGGAAGTAATAAATGCAATTAAGGAAGTTAAACCTGATTACGATTCTTCTGAGTTGGAGCTTATGCTTGAAAATATGAGAGCTTTAGCTGATCAGGTTAATGAAAGTGTGTCAACAATTCCTGAAGAAGTAAACCAAGAAACTCTGCAAAATTTAGCATCAGATTTTGTGATTTTGCTTAATGAGAGCAGGTCTTTAATAAGACAATTTAGCACAATTTTGCATGAAGATTTTACAGGAGAAGAGCTTGCTCAGATTAGAACTAAAGTTAATGAAAACGCACAACAGAAAATCCAAGAAAAAATTAGAGCTGTTAAGGAAATGATTACACAACATGTCAGAGCTCATAATGAAAAAATTGTTAGAGCTATGCTAAATAAACCTGATGTAAGATTTGATGAATCAGCATTAACAAACAAGGAACAATTAAAGAATCAATTAAGAGAAGTTATAAGAAATCAAGCTCAACAGATTGAACAAATCCAGGAAAGAGTTAAACAGATGAGGACAGCTCATGAGCAGCAGCTTAACCAGTTGAACGCTAATATTGCTGAGCGAGTTAGAGAAAGATTAAATGCAGTTCAAAAGAAAATTTTAGATAAGTTGCATACAAGATTAGCTCAAAGCCCTGGACCGCAAGGTGGTGCCCAAGCATCTATGCCTCGTAGAAAGTGATGTGGCTAGCAAGTGATAAGAAAAGTTTTATATATTCTTTTTTTAATTTGATATCTGTTTATGAATTTGCATTTATGCAAAAAATCAAGAGGTGATTTTCATGAATCGTAAAAGTTTGTTAACCATAGCTTTACTTGCAGTGGTAATTAGTGCTTTGTTTTTGACGTCCTGTTCCAATAATACGCAGCAACCTGAGTCAAACGAAGTAAACCAAGAAACTCAAGATAGTGTGACTAACGATGTTGTTGATCAGGTTGACGACCTTTTATTGGATGAGAACGAAGATGTTGAGATAGGCGAGATAATATAATTTTTCTTTTTGTTGTGTTTTTATATCAAATTTTCTATTACTATTAAAAATAAAAAACTTTAAAAAGCAGTTCTTTTTGCTTCTAGGATAAGGGGCCCTTAGCTTAGCTTGGTAGAGCATCCGGCTCTTAACCGGAAGGTCGGGGGTTCGAAGCCCCCAGGGCTCATTCATAGTTCTTTATTTCTTTTTAATTTTTCTTTTAAGAAAAAGAACATTCTATCTTCTTTTAAACAGCTATAACCTTTAGAAATATGAAGGGTGGCAGCCGGGATTTGAACCCGGTCTAAGAGGGCCACAACCTCTCGTGCTGCCAGGTTACACCACCGCCACCATCTATTTTTGAAGAAAAATGTTTAAGTTATAAATTTTTCTTTCAAAGCATGTAACTCTTACAACGTAGTAACTTTTATAAATCATAATTTTTTTCTCTAAATTAGAATGGCTGAGTTTAGTTATTCTGAAGCAAGAGAATTCCTGGAAAAAAAGATCGAAGAACTTAGTGAAAAATATAATGTAAACACGCAGTCAGAAATCAAAGTTAAGAAAGATACAATGGGTATAACCGTAACTTTTGATATAAGCGGTCGTGCTGATAAATATGAGCTTATTAACTCTTTTGTTGAGAACATTGGCGATATGAAGATAATATATTCAAACGACGGGAGTTACTTGTCTTACAAAACAGGTAATATAAGTTTCCTAGATTTCCCTCATAGACATCTTATTTCATTTCATAAAAGTGGATTCCATAAAGAACCGAAATTTTCAAGTGATGAGCTAAATGCAATTATAGAAGCCTATGTGAAAGGTAATTTCCTAACGCAGAATAATTCTTTAGAAAGATTATTAGAGTATGGAGTTAAAATATATGATTCTAGTGAAAAAATTAGTTGGGACTATCTTGCGGGCTATGAAGATATTAAAGATGAAATAAGGGATACTGTTCTCTTACCATTAAAGCACCCGGAGATCTATGATGAAATTATTAAAGGCACTAGGAAAAAGTTAGAGAGCATTCGTCCTAAAGCTGTGCTTTTTGAAGGTCCACCTGGCACGGGCAAAACAACTACTGCACGAATTATTGCTTCTGAAACAGGTGTTCCTTTAATTTATGTTCCTATAGAAAGTATAATGACAAAATGGTATGGTGAAAGCGAGAGGAATCTTGCTGCGATATTTGATGCTTGTAGCGAACTTGAAAATTCTATAATGTTCTTAGATGAAATTGATTCCCTTGCAACTTCTAGAGACGGCAATATTCATGAAGCAACGAGACGAGTTTTGTCAGTCTTGCTCAGAAAGATTGATGGGTTGGAATCTTCTGCAGAGAACACTATTTTAATTGGTTCTACTAACAGGAAACAGGATTTAGATCCTGCATTATTAAGTAGATTTGATGTAAGTATCTATTTCAGATTGCCAAATTTGGAGGAGAGAGCAGCAATATTTGAAAATTATGCAAAGCATTTAAGCTATGATGATAGAATTTTACTAGCAGAACAATCTGAGGGTTTTTCAGGTAGAAATATTAAAGATTTGTGCGAATATTCTGAAAGGAGCTGGGCATCAAAACTTTTAAGGAACGAAGTATCTGAAAATCTGCCTCCTTTAGATGAGTATTTGAATTCATTACAGAAACGAAAGAGTTCATTTTAACGTTTACGCATTTTTGTTACTTTTAGTTATTAGCTACTTTTTATAAGTCTGTCACCGTTTCTCAAAACAAAAACTTTTAAATACTTTCTTTGTGCGCATTTTTTGTGATGCCGGCGTAGCTCAGCCTGGTCAGAGCGCTAGACTCATAAGTTTTATGAGTGCTGAGCTTTTTGCGATGATAAAAGCTCTAACTGGGACATCTAGAGGTCCGGGGTTCAAAGCCCCGCGCCGGCACTACTTTTTTCTAAAACACAAATAACTTAAATTAAGCAATCTTTCACATTTTAGGTGATTGTTTATGGAAAACCCTTTTCAACCTATTTTTATCTTGCCTGAAGGTTATCAGAGGATGAGTGGAAGAAATGCTTTACGTAATAACATTGCTGCAGCAATCGAGGTTGCTGAGACTATAAGAACAACACTTGGCCCTAAAGGTATGGATAAGATGCTAGTTGATTCTATAGGCAATATTACTGTCACCAACGACGGAGTTACTATCCTTAAAGAAATGGAGATTGAACATCCTGCCGCGAAGATAATCGCTGATATTGCTAAAACTCAAGAAGAAGAAATCGGTGATGGTACCACTACAGCAGTAATTTTTGCAGGAGAATTGTTGAAACAGGCTTTAGACTTGATTGATCAGAATGTTCATCCAAGTGCAATAATACATGGTTACAGGTTAGCTACGGAACAGGCTTTAATTTATTTAAACGAAATATCTAAAGGTGTTGATGTTAGTGATGATAAACTTCTTACAAAAATCGCAGTTACAGCAATGACTGGAAAGAGCGCTGAGTTAGCTAAAGAATATTTAGCTAAGGAAGTTGTAAAAGCAGTCAGACTTTTATCTAATTCATCTGAGTTAAAACGAGAAAATGTTAAATTAATTGCTAAAGAAGGCGATTCAATACTTGATACTAAAACTGTTTTTGGCATTGTTATTGATAAGGAGAGAGTTCATCCAGATATGCCTGAAAGAATCGAGAATGCAAAAATCGCGCTTTTAGATACTCCTCTTGAAATTAGGGATTTGGATATCGATGCCAAGATTCAAATAAGTGAACCTGAAAAGATTCAAGAGTTCTTAAGTATGGAAGAACAAATCTTAAGTGATATGGTCCAGAAAATCGTAGATAGTGGTGCAAATGTAGTCTTTTGCCAAAAAGGTATAGATGAGATTGCTCAGTTCTTGTTAGCAAAGAAAGGTATTCTTGCAGTTAGGAGAGTAAAACGTACCGATTTAGAACTTTTAGCTAAGGCAACTAATGCTCCTATTATAAACAATCTTATGCAGCTTGATAGCGATAGCTTAGGGTCCGCTGATGTTGTTTATGAACAAAAAGTTGGAGACGAAAATATGATCTTTGTTGAGGGATGCAAGAATCCTAAAGCTGTCACAATTTTAGTGCGAGGAGCAACAGAACAGGTTGTTGAAGAGGTTAAACGAGCTTTAGAGGACGCTGTTGGTGATTGCATTTCAGTCATAAAAAGTGGTAAGGTTGTAGCCGGAGCTGGTGCTTGCGAGATTGAATTAGCTTTAAGACTAAAAGAGTTTGCTTCTAAATTCAAAGGGAAGGAGCAGATAGTCATAGAATCTTTTGCAAATGCTGTGGAAATCGTTCCAAAAACTCTTGCAGAAAACTCGGGTTTTGATTCTATTGATAAGCTTGCTGAGCTTAGAGCTGTTCACAAAAAAGGGAAGATTTGGTATGGGTTTGATGTTAATTCGGGAAAAGCTATTGATTGTTTTGAAGCAGGAATCTTAGAACCTTTAAAGATTAAGGTTCAAGCATTCAATTCAGCTTCAGAAGTCGCAAACATGATTTTGAGAGTTGATGATGTTATTTCAGCAGGCAAGAGATTAAACAAAGATGATGAGCAGAACGAATCTGCCAAAAGAAATTAATTCTTTTTACAATGTTAACCATTGTTGGTTTAGACCCGGGAACAACTTTGGGTTTAGCCATATTAGATTTGAATTCTGAAATTGTTTACTTAGATAGTTTTAGAGAACATGATTTGAAGAAGGTTATTGACAAAATATTTGAGTTTGGCAGACCTCTTGTGTTGGCAACTGATAAGTTAAAAGTTCCAACTTATGTCCAGAACTTGAGTTCTAGACTTGGTTTAAAGGTTATTACGCCAGGTTATGATTTGTTGTTAACTGAGAAGAATGAGGTTAATAAGCTTTATGATAATATCTGTAAAAATTCTCATGAAAGGGATGCTTTAACAGCTGCGTTCTTTGCTTACAAAGCATTAAAGTCTACAATTGATAAAGTAATCAGGAATTCGCCAAAAGAACATTTTGATAAAGTTTTGTTTTCTGTTATCAACAAAGAACAAAACTTGGCTTCTGTTTTAGATTCTTTAACTAAGAAAACAGCTGTTAAAAAGTTTGAAAACAAACCTATCAGAATAAGAACCAAGGATGAGATTCAAAGATTAAGTCATCGCATAACTGAGCTTAAAAGTCAGATAAGATTGTTAAAATTTGAAACGTTTGAGCTTAAATCTAAACTTAGAAAAAGGAATTCTGAAATAAAATCCTTGCTTGCAAATCAGAAAAACAAAGTTTATGAGATTGTTGAGAAGAAGCATTCTGATCTGTTGAAAATTATAAACGATAAAGAACAAGCAATAAGGTTTTTATCTGAGCAAAAAGAATCTTTGGAAAAAGAATTTTCAAAGCTAATTGATTTGTTGTCTTCAGGAGTTTTCATAGTTGTTCCCAAGCTGGATTCGTTAAAAGATGAAAACCAAATTAAAGGAAAGTACGTTTTGATTAACCATTTTTTGGGCAATGATAAACTGATTCAAACCTTAAACGAGAAAGGTGTTTACATGCTTACAAAAAACAGGAAATTAAATTCATTGATTTATATTGATAAAATCTATTATGAGACTGAAACTTTTGCAATACTATCTCTTAAAGATTTAGAGGATGCAGTTCAAAAGAAAACTAAAGAGAATGCTAATGTCTTTAAGATTATAGAGGAATACAAAAAACAAAGAAATAAAGATTTGTAGATGTTTAATCTTCTTGTTCTTTTAAGGATTTTATAGCTTCATCAAGGTCTAAGCTAACCTGCTCGCCTGAAGATAAATCCTTAATACTAACTTTCCCGTTTTCTTCTAAGAAGACTACTTTTGAGAATCCCTGGTCGTTAGCAAGCTTCAATTGTTTCTTTAAACTTCGTTTCATTAAATCAATATCCGTTGTAATGCCTCTTTTTCTAAGAACATTAACAACTTTTAGACAATCTTTTATCTGAGATTCGTTAAAGTAGCATACTAGAACTTTTTGTTCTTTACCAACAATATTCTTTTTTAATTCTTCAGAGTTGTTAATGATATCAATGATTCTTTCAATGCCAAAAGATATTCCTACAGCAGGAGTTCTTTGGCCTGAAAATAGTTCAATAAGAGAATCGTAACGGCCGCCCCCGTTAATTGAACCCATTTCTTTAAAGTTGTTTAATTTTATCTCGAAGATTGGACCTGTATAATAATCAAGCCCCCTCGCTAAAGTTAAATCAACAATTATTTTGTTATAAAACTCTAATTCTTTGGATAAGTCAAGAATCTCTTTTAATTCATTAACTCCTTCAAGTACAAGATTGTTCTTTGCGGTTTTTTCAAGCAATTCTAATTTTTTTAAATTGTCCTGTTCATCTATGGGAAGAATGCTTTTTATTTTTTCAAAGATGTCCTCAGAAAAACCGTTTTCAGCAAACTCTTTTTTGACTCCAGTTTCACCAATCTTGTTAAGCTTATCCAAAATTCGTATAACTGCTGGAATATCTTCCTTTTGGATGCCTATCTCTTCCAAACTGCCTTGGAGAATTTTACGGTTGTTAAGGAAAATTGTGAAATCTTTTAATCCCAATTTTGTTAACGCTGAGCTTGCTATTGATAGTAACTCAACTTCGCACATCATGCTTTCAGAACCAAAGATATCAATATCCATTTGCATGAATTCTCTGTATCTGCCCTGTTGAGGATTCTCATATCTCCAGACTTTGCCAAAAGAATAGGCTTTTACAGGCTTTTTTAACTCAGGATGCGCAGCAATTATCCTAGCTAATTGACAGGTTAATTCAAACCTTAAACCAAGTTTTCTTCCGCCTTTATCTTCAAAGCTGTAGATCTCTTTCTCAATTTCAGGACCGCTTTTCTTGGTTAATATCTCTAAATGTTCTATTGCAGGCCCTTCCCATTTCTTGAAGTTCGCTTTTTCGAAGGTTTCTTCAATTATTCTGATTACTTTTTTTCTTACTTCCATCTCTCCAGGTAGGAAATCCCGGGTACCTTTTGGACCATTTAATTCTTTCATACTTTCCTCAGAACCCTTTTTTAGTTTATTAAATTTTGGGTTAGTTTTGGGTGAAATAAAAAGAAAAAATTTAAAAATCTGGCTTTTACCCGTTCAAATCAGAAAATGTCATCAGATGTGAAGTTTTTTAATAGATGGGGTATTGAAGGTATTGAGGTTGAGGATCCTGGATTAAAAGGTTATATTACTCTTACTCCAAGATTTGTTCCAAAGACCGGAGCTAGATATGCGGGATGGAGATTCTATAAGTCGAGAATATCCATCGTTGAGAGATTAATCAACAAGCTTTTTGTTCCAGGACACAGAGGTAAGAAACATAAGTTAACCTCAGGTCATGCTGTAGGTAAAACCTCTAATGCTTATTATGCAGTGTATAAAGCTTTAGAGATCCTTGAGCAAAAAACTAATGAGAACCCTATAAAGGTTCTTGTTAAGGCAGTTGAAAACGCTGCTCCAAGAGAAGAGATTGTTTCAATTGAATACGGTGGAGCAAGGTATCCTAAAGCTGTTGAATGCGCTCCTCAGAGAAGGGTTGATCTG
>Ga0190359_1002344_pt1 | contig 11321 bp, 2 predicted proteins | sample 48721823_MG_FD_161269 | JGI IMG/M metagenome (GOLD analysis project Ga0190359, IMG submission 161269) | Hydrothermal vent microbial mat bacterial communities from Southern Trench, Guaymas Basin, Mexico - 4872-18-2-3_MG | ecosystem: Environmental > Aquatic > Marine > Hydrothermal vents > Microbial...
TTGCCGGCGCCGTTGGGGCCGAGAAAGCCGAACAGCTCGCCGGCGCCCACCGTGAAGTCAACACCGGTTAACGCCTGCACCTCGCCGAAGCGCTTGGTGAGTCCCTCAACCTCGATGGCTGGGCTGGGTTGGGTTTCCATTCGGTTCACGTCGCTTTCGCATTTGTTCGATGCGGGGCTGCCGGGGTGGCGGATAATTTATCGGACCGATCAGGCGGATCAGCCCGGTTGGACGGGTCGATCCGCAGGTGCGTTCCCTCCCGGCGATTAACTTGATCCCTTGTCCACTGACCAAGTTGTCTCATGGGCATGTCGACTTGTTCAGTAACCTGGTCACTTGCTTTTTTCTTGCCCTGTCACCAGCAGTTGTCCGCCCCTTCTCTGTCAGCCGGTATTGTTGCAATCGGCCCTTAGCCGATTGTCTGGGGTAGTGTATTCGATCACCCCTTGACTCATTCGTAAAAAGTCGGATTTTGAAATTTTCACTACTGTAACCCATTGAAATCATTTAGCCCGAAATCGGGAAAATGGCATTTTTCGGACTTTTTACGAGCTTGTCAACCCTTTGTCGAGTAACTCCTGAAAGGCTTGTTTGAAAACGCCTGCCTTGCTTTTCAGACCAAGTTGGTCGACCAAATCCGCTGCAGACAGAGGCCCTAAACCAAGTGGCCGGACAATCCCGGCTGGCTGTCCTCCGGGTTCGATTTCGTCCCTGTTTGCATATTAAATATGATGATATCACAATCCGAGTCTTCAGTTCAACTGACTACGGCATATCAATGAATTGGGGAATTATTTCCAGGAATTTTTTCTTCGCAGTTTTGGGAAGCTCTTTAAACTTCTCAACCAACCATTCTAACTTAAGGCTTTCAAGGCGATCATCAATTTTGGTAATTATGCTCTTCAGTCTTTCGGAATGTTTGTCTGTAAGTATTGCAGGCGGGCTTATCGCTTCTGAGTGCAACATATTTAACTCTGCCACAGACAAGCTATTAATTTTTTGCGCTTTTGACTCTATAGATTCAATCCAATCCGAGCTATTATTTTCGCGCTGCTTTGAAATTTCATCAACAAAATTTTCGAATATGTCATTTATAGGCCATGGTAAGGATTCTTCTTCACCAAATAGATCGTTTGCCTCCTGTCTCAATTTTATGGCCAACGAATTAAATTCCGGCCATGATAAATTATTTTTATTTAATTGCGAATAGTATCGTTTATATGTTTGCAATGCCTTTTTCATAATAAGAAAATCGTCAACATCCGCATCACAACCTTCGAATGCGCGGATCAGTGCTTCAACCTCCTCGAGATGCTGGTCTATATCTGTTTCTGAATTTATTTTGGAATCCCAAATGCGGGTAGCCCTATTTATCAATGCAGACTCTGCTTCTTTCAGTTGGGTCAAAAAGTCCGTAAGCTGTATGCGCAGGGATGCAATTTCATCCATTTCTATGCGCCGAGACATTTCTTGCAATTTAGCAGAAAAAGTCTTCCCCACTTCCTTCAAACCACGGATTTTGGCAACCCGAATAAGTCGCAATGCATTACTGTTTTGGTCAATCCAGGAACGGACATCGCGGATCAGCTGATTAGCTTCTGCAATGGTCTCTGCCTTCTTTATAGCCTGTTTTGTATGCCGCTCAAGCTCCTTCGGTATTGTTGAAAAACCTATCTTATTTAAATTGCCGCCAACTAGGCGGAGCATTTTATGCTTAAATTCTCCAACCGCTTCCGGCGTATCATTCGCCGGTCTTTGCCCCGCCAGCCATGTCGGAAATATCTGCATAATCAATTGAGCAGCGCGTTCGATGTGAGGATCCAACTCTTCAATTTGGTGTTTTTCCCAAAGGGGCATTTCCGCTATCATTCGCTCTTTACATTTCAGAATTTCAGCTGCTCCCCAACTTAATAAGCCAACATCCTTTTTTCTCTCACCTGATTCAAGTTTACTAAAAGCGGCATCCTGTTTTTCCTCCATCTTTTTAATAAGTTTGACCGCTTCATGGGCTTGCTCTTCAAGGTGAACGAAGCGATATCTGCACGTTGGCGGAATTGGGATACGTTCTTTTAGTTCCAATGCTTTTCTGAAAAAAGAGTATTTGCCCAAATAACTCTCTTTTTGTTCCCATTCGTCAAGAAGGGTTTCCCACTCAGATGATGCTTCCCCAATAAAAGCCAATTCCACATTTTCAAGTGCGGCGAGATCAAGAAATTTCTTCTTAAAAATTCCTTCTTGTAGCCATTGGGAGAGTGCATACTGTTCTCCATTCCGAACGACAATAAGCTGCTCATTCCTTGGCGCAACAAAAACCCCTAGCAGCAAACCTGCGGAAGCGATATTCGCTCCGTATGGGGGGAGGCATAATTGACGTAGAGCTTGCCCTACCAGTAATTGTTGGTGACCTGATTGGAGCATGTCATCCCATTTCTCGGTCACTTTCTGCACAACCGGATGTGTTGGTCTTCTTGAAATTTTACCGGTTTTAGTAAAAACGTCCCATGAATTACCTAAAACTGTTAAAGCCCTATTCTTAACCTTAACAGGCTTTGAGATTACGGCGTCGTAATCTAAATTTCCTCTCAACAAATCGGTAATCAATTCTTGGCAGGTGTCGGCCGCATTGCCGCGAACCGTTGTGAAACCGTCAAAAGGAAACGGCAAAGGTCGTTTATAAACTTGCTCAAACAACATTCTGCCAACACGGCTCAATCGTTTAGCTCCAAGCTCCTCAATTAAAGGCGTTATGTACCTTCGCTTTTTGGTCAATTCTTCAATCTGCTTACGGACTACTTGGCGCATCTTTTCTTGATGGGCGCCGATGAGGTTACCGAAACGGGCCTGATCTTCTGCGCTGATAGAATCTTCAAGAACTGATAATTCCGCTAATGCCTGCCCAAGCGTTCCCTCTTCATCACAGAGGAGAATCACGAGGATTGGAATGGCCTTTATTTCTAGGCCAAGCTCTCGAACTGCCGCACGAAGCTTTTTCTTGATAAAGGATGACGCATATTCCGCATCTCGACTCTGCTCGGCATAACAATAAATGACTGTGCCACGGGGCTCATTAACCGCTATGGCTTTTGACCACCTATCCGCTGCAATTTTAATCTGTGCCTCAATAGTATCTAAATTCGATGTCACTCCTTGATAACGCCATTCAGTGGTTGTAATGGCATTGCTTTCTGCAAAATCACACTCCAAATCACCGAGCAGATCACACCACTCAGAAGCCTTGCTTGCAAACAGCATTGCCTTGCCGTTTTCATCGTATGTGCTTGCAACACGTTGCCTTATGAAGGAAAGAAATTGAGTGCGCGGAACTGCATCACCCAAAATATCAAACTGTTTGAAGCGCTCATCCCATTCGAGGATATTGTATTCATGCTGGAGCAGATCTATCTTCTCACGGATGCCTTTAGCTGAAAGACCAGAAAATCTGGCTAATGCCTTAACAGCCTCATCACGGGATTCCACCTGTAATCCCATTTTCGACACTAAGACTGCTGCCCTAAGGATATTGGCACTATCTTCCGACAGGCGGTTGCCATACCTGGCAAACACCGATGCATAGGCATGCGTGATTGACCCTTGTTGGCCACTCTCCTCTGAAGAAATCAACTCCTGCTGGAGTTCGTCAGACCATAAACTTACAGGCGCCAACGCCAATGTTTTTACATTTTCTATCTCCAACGCTTGGGTGCGCAGAAAAAAATCGCCAAGCAGGGCAAGCGCTGATCGTTCTTGCAGATGCTTGCCTGCGGCTGTTAAATAAAAAAGAAACCACGTAGAAAAAGGCGCAAGCGGCCAGCATCCTTTTCGGATAACGGCATGAAAGGAATCAATATTCTTCCAAAGCCTGTAGTTTTTTGACTGAGGAAACCATTTATGCAGGTCTCTTGCAATTGTTTGTGATTCCTTCCGTGAAGATTCATCATCAAGCCATGCATCTAAGTTTATTGCTTGCTTCTTTTCGAGGAGATGGGCAATGAGGGTTTCTAAGTTGATGGATAGATAAACCTTTCTGGCAGACTGATAGCGCGTAATATATCGCAGAATATCGTTTTTGTACTCCGGCGCAACTCGTTGCACATAGGCATTCAACTCAAACTGAATGAAGCCCACAAAAGTTACGGTATCGGCGTGTGCCTGAACCCCTTCAAACAAATCCTGAAGGACCCCGCTACCTGCGACCTGGCTTCGAACTGTGGCAAACTCGGTATAACGGCCAAATTCATCAAACAGAATGAGCGCATGCCGGAAAGGCTTGCCTGGCCCGCAATAATCGCGGGCGACAACGTCAATAACATCCCGTATCGATTCTCCCCCTAATGCACGTATGGGCATACCACGGCCGGCAAAAAATTCCTGGACCTTGCCGTAAATATTCTCGTTCTGCTCTTCGAGCGAATTAACTATTGTTTCGACATCCTGTACATCCAAGTCCTCCAACAACTCCTCTACGACCGACTCACCCGCCATGCGAATGAGGGTTGCCGCCTGTCTGAATCGTGGACGCAATTCATCAAGCGCGGTAGCGTCTAAGCTTTTCTCTCGAAGCTGTACGATGACTTGCCTGGTTACCTCGGCTGTCAAATCGAAATTACGCATACCGTTTAGTGCGATGACGAGACACGGTCGAGTTGCCTCTTGGAGCATGGCCTCTATGTTAGCACCAATTTTCTCGTCAGCAGCCTTAACAGAAGAAATTATCGTATGGGTAAAATCCCCGTCCGACGATTGGGCAAGTAACGTAGCCAGCGTAAGCGCTAGATGCGATTTCCCGGTACCATAACCTGCAATCGCCAAAGTAAACGGCTCATCTTCCATGCCCATGCAGCGTCGAACAATAGCATTGGCAAAACTTGCGGTGTCCTGGAGCCGGTGGCCGTGGGCATGCCCGATATCATCCTGGGTGACACCGTGATATTTGGGGCCGTGAAAGACAAAGGCGCGAGCTGCCTTCTCACGTTTTTCTTTATCGGTCAGGAACCAATCGATACTTACGGCACCATTAAAGAGCTGATCGCCGCGGAACTTAACAATTTCCTGTATAGTTCTTGGCATCACAATTTCCTCGTTTCTTAAAGCAAATCATCGTAAATCCGCTTCCACGTCTCAACAGGAGCGCTACGGGGCCGTATAATCCACGGATTCATCTGTCGATCCACCTCAACGAGTCCCTTTCTATCGAGCAGGCCTACAGCCCTTTGCGATTCTTCAATATTCCAACCCGGAATTGACCGCCATCCAGCCTTGTGATCAAGGTCGGTGAGGGTAACCTGGCTTGCTTTTGGGAAATAGTCTGAAATGAGCTGCAGCACCCATGCGCCGTAGGCAAAGCCAAATTCTTCTCCAATGGGCGCCGCACGACGTTCCACAATGTTCCCCTCCTCAGCCAAGGCACCACAGGCACGAAAGGCCGCATCATCTTCATACATCCTTATCAGAGGACCTATAATCCCTTTCCGGTCAGTGCTGTATACGAGGGACAAGTGCTCTTCCAGAATGGATCGTGTGAAACGCATTCCGAGAACCTGGAGGCCTGCGAAAAAAGTTTGATACCAGGCATCAGCACCAGTCAACCTTCCACAAAGGTTGAGATGGGCAATCCATTGCGTCACCCGTTCCTTGAGGTGCGAATCTTCCAAAAACACAATGCGGCCGAAGGGGGTTAGTTCCGGCTGTTTTGTTGCGGAGCGCGCGTTGCCGACCAACCGGATTAACCCCATACCTCGACAGTAATCTAAAATGGCTGGGACCTTGCCGCTTGATTTACCCATTGGTATGCTGGTTATCTCGGCAATTTCTTGATATGTTCCGGATTTCCCAGACGCGGCAAACCGCAATATGGCATGGATATATTGCCGTTCAGGAATGAATGTCTTGTGGAAGTTACGGGGAAGGCGGTGATGAACCTTTATCGATTTCATAAACTCTCCTGGAGGAGCGTCAGATCTTGAACCCCCTTTCGTCCAAAGCCGTTATGCGTATCTTCAATGCCCTTGAGACCAGGCCCGTCCCGTCCGGAGCAAGTGTCTTACCGATGGAGTAGCACTCTCCTTTTGCCAGGGAAGAGAGCCTTCGCACCCAGTCATCGGCTCGCTGCCGGGTCGCCAGGGCTGCAATATCGGCAAAGGCCTTAAGTTCGGTATCCGCCGGTTTAAAGAACAGTTTATGTTCCGCCTGGAACATCCGATCCCGCTCATCCTTTTTCATGTTGCTCATGGTCTGGGTCGCCAGGATGAGCGAAAGACCAAACTTTCTCCCCTCCCGAAGATATTTTGACAAAGGGCTCCCCTCCTTATGGTCCAGGTTCTGGACCTCATCCAACACCACAACCTTCGGATCGCTTTTCTGGCCTTTGGCTTGAAGGTAGCCATACAAATCCCAAAGAATAAACTCGGTGATCAGCCGACTCGAGCGTTGGTCCATGCCCGCGAGCTGAAAGATGTTGCACAACGGCTTCTTATTATTGAAAAGATATTCCCAATCCACCCCTTCTTCTCCGGAACGGAAGGGCCGATCCAAAACAAAAGGTCTGAGTTTATTTTGAAGGGATTGGGCCCAAGCCTTAAAGCGTTTATCATCGGCTAACGACTCAATCATAGCCAACATTTGATCGAGATTCATTTCTCGGCCCAAGACCTTTACCCCGTCCATGATCGCCTGGTGCAGCACACTGTATTGCTGGTCACCGATTTGGTAGACGGAGTCAAAAAGACCGGCAATCCGCTTGGCAATGTCGTTGGCGTTCTCTTGGAAGATAATTCCGCCGCTGTTGGATTCCTGAGGAATGAAGGGGTTGATGGGCAAGGGGTCATTTTTAATAACATGCTGTTGTGGCTGCAGCATCTCATTGGCGACGGTTTCCAATTGATTGGGAAGGAAGCCGTTGGTGTAATCTATAATCAAACTGTTCTGTTGGAACCTGCTCATTTCGCAGAGCAGGCATTGGATGGCATAAGTCTTTCCCTGTCCGGATGAACCGAAAATAAGCAGGTGGCGGTTGACCAGATCAGGATGAGAAAATTCCCAATAAACCGGTTGATCTCCCTTTATCGTCCTGCCCAAAAAAATTCTCCCGGCTGCAGATTGAGGAATATTTTCACCCTGGTCAGTGATTTTAACCCTGCTGATCTCCTTATCCGTTTCAGAGGGGATGTCTTCATTGGCAGGGCCGTCTGTTGCGGAAATATGACTATCGTATTGCCCCCCGCCATCACTTTTCTGCTCACCTCCCTTAAAATCAGTGCCGGAGCCTTTGACAACATCCTCCAATCCTTCATCCTCGTCTTCATCATCTATATCGTCATCATTCCAAGGGATGTCGTCGATGTCTTGTTCATTATCTTCTTCCTGAGGAGTAGGTTTGAATTCTGTTCCCCCTGTAAAACTCTCCAAATTGATTTCTGTTTCGTCATCTTCAACAAACAGCTTGCGAACAAATTCACCGCCAACGAGAAATGCTTTGGCGTGTAGATCTGATATGGTAGCTGGCGACCAATAACCAAGACATTCTATTGTTTCGCCTTCATCGACCTGAAAAGCGAGTACAGAAGCCTTCCATGAAATGGTAAATTCCCCTTCGGCTAAGCGCTCCAGGGCGGCAAGCACCTTGGGGTATTCAAATTTGCCGACCTCTGTCTTGCTGGCTATGAGCCGATGAAGCTGCATCCACCAGAAGCGCCGGTCAGGATGGTCATCCTCAAGAAAGGCGCTATCTTGCTCTGAAAGCGGGGTAAAAGCCTCTACAAGGACCTTGAGTCCGTTATTTATTTGGCTTCTCGCCTTGTCCAAATATTTGTCAACCTGATCGGCCAATTTGCACTCTACAAGGTGCATGCTGATGGCAAGTCGATTCTCTTCATCTATACGTGCCTGTAAATGTAATAAATCTGGCTGCCGTCGATCTTCCGCAAGGTCAAACCAGTGCCTATAGGCATCCAGAGAAATCAGGCAATCGCATAACTGTGGCGATGGGACAGAAAGCATTTTTCTGGTTATGGCATAGGCCATGAAATCACGTATGTGCTGGTCTTCCACACCGGTGGCTCGAACAAGTGAAAGACCGGAAAGTTGCGGCGCCATGCTAAGTACCTTCCCGGCAACGGTCTCACAATCCGGCGGGCTCCAGCCTGCCTTTGAACTGTACAGGGAATGAATCGCCTCTTTTAAACGAAGGTAAATATCGGTAAAGGAAAAACGTTCCGTGGAGATGGTGTAATTATCCTCGCCATGGCTGCCGACTCCGGAGCCGAACCCGATAATTTCGCGCTCCTTATCGCTTTCTATCTGGGGAGTTTTTATAAGCCTCTCATCCATATTTGGATCAATACAGATCACCCACTCCACGCTTTTATGCGTTGCGTCTATCACCCCGCGCCAAGGAGTAAAGTCGCCGGTACCGACAACAATGGACCCTTTTCGCCTGATTCCTGTCTGGAGGGAATGGAGCAGGTTGGCGTAACGCTCTCCCAAAGTAAACTGCCGGTTGCTCACAACCCGTCTGCGACGGTAGCGTTCCGCAGGGTTATCAACGGTGCAACAGGCCTTCTCGAGAATGGGGAATTTCAGTTTCCTGCTGAGGACATTGAATGGCTCGACTTTTTCAAAGGAACTCACCCCGGAACTAGTGCTGATAAAATCGCAGAAAAAGGCCACATCTGACTCAAACTGTTCCTTGAGCAAGCGTTGAAAGGCATCATGCGCCTGCCCCTCAATGATTCGGTGGGCAAGGGAAAAGCGGCACAGCCGGTAGAGTTCATATTTACTTTCTGTCTCCGCCGCCTCCCAGCGTTCCCGCCACTCGTTGACCCAGCGGGCCACATCCGCCTCGTCGTTTGACTCGGTGAACAGGGTGATACTTATGGCATAGGGTCGGGTGCGATTTTGGTGGAGCACATAGCGGGGGTTTGTGTTGCGGCCGGTTGGTTTAGCTGCCAGGGTCTTCAGGTAACTATGGACAGCAGCAATGACCGGCTGGATGTCCCGGTTACGGTAGATTGCAATACTTAAACTGTCCCGGGCATGGGGGTGGAGGTCTAAATATTCCAGCAGCAACCGCTGTATCAAACGCGATTCACTATTTTCGCGAAACAGCTCGGTGTCGCTGAGACTCCCCTCATCATCACCCCCTTCGCCGTATCTCAGGAGCAACCGGGTGGAAAGAGGCGCGTCTTTCTCCTTGAGGGAGCCGATCACATGAATGAGCTCCTGACCCCTTACGTTGGCGTTAAGATTCTGTTGTTCATTTTCCAGAAGGCCTGGGAGTGGCGCCTGAATGTCAGCAAGATCGACATAGGTTTTCCAGACATGGGGAGCAAAAGAAGTCTTGTCCGGTCGGCTGCCAAGGGCATGGTTGACCGCGTAATTAAAACAACTGGTCAGATAAATGGCCTGGGCCTCAAACATCTCTACTACCGCCGGGTGAAGTACGGTCGCTACTGCCGCCTCTTCGTGAGAATCGGCGTACCATGTTTCTCCCAAAGCCGGCTTCCGTCGCCGAATGATCAAAAAGGCCCGGCATAACAGCCCAGCTAATGAAGAGTGGTGCGTGTCAACAGACAGGGCGGTATCAAAGGCCTCTTCATAGGCCTTGCGCAGGCCCCGCCAAGGAGACGAAGTGGCGCTGAACAGGGCGCTGAATAGACCGCTCTTTGCTGCTTCCTGAACAAACAGGTCGTATGATTCAGCCAAGGTTTTTAATTTAGGGGTCAGGGGTTCGTTCAGCTCACCCCATTCACCGCCAAGCAGGTTGGTAATTGAGCTTCCTGTATCCTGTTCATCCTGAACTCCATGCAGGAGGATCCGGCGGATTTCTTCTTCTGAGGTGGTATGCACCATTTCGTCGAAATAGGGGATATGAAAGGCTGGAAGCACGTGAACGTCCGGTGCTTCTTTAATCGCTTTTCCGGCACGCAAAAGGAGGTCAGCGGCCAACCGGTACATCTGGTGCTCAGGCAGCCGCCAGGCAAACCGACGGCGAAATGGCTCCTCGCCACCTGAAGAGATGTTCACCGAGAACTCCAGGGCCGGCTCGGCGTTTTTACTGTAACGGCATGGAATGTCCGGATCTACGATCCGGCAGGTGCATTCTATGTCTTGCCCGTCATCATTGTGAAAATTGAGGTACTTGGCCAAAAAACTGTCAATCCCGCCAAGCAGGCGGACCAGATACTGTCTGGCCAGTTCGCTGTTTTCCACGACATCGCCGTCGTTTTCTCCGTCCCCGCCGCCGTCAATGTCATGCTTAAAAAGGTCGCCGGAAATGGCAATGGTGGTGATCGTCGCGTCGTCATTATCGGCCGTCTTGTAGTATTCCCGCAGGGTCTGCCAGCAGGCAGTGAGAAAAACCTCCACCGGGCCGCCCGACAATTTGCGTACCGTTTCTCGCTTTTTGCGCTCCTTTCTTTCCTTGAACTTGAGGATCCTGTCCCAGACCACCACAAAATCACATTGCAGCAATCGCTCCCGCTCATCCGGGTCATCATTCTCGATATACCTTCGCAGCCCCTCTAAAAACTCTTCACCGGAAGCGTAGGGGCCGCAGACATCCTCATCATCGACGGGAATGTCCGTCACCTCTCCCATCTGAATACGGTCGATGAGGGCGTTCACCGCCTTTAGCGCCTTGCTTCTCCGGCTCGGTTCAAGAAAGAGCGTGTAGTTGAAAAACTCAGTCGATTTGTTGAAATAAAAACTTACTGATTTTCTTTTCAGGCGAAGGGGGAAGCGGCCTAGGAGGGGGAGATCAAAATCTTGCAGCCTAGTCAGCATGATACGCGGTACTTCGGCCGCACTGTTTGCCTGGCTCAAATCAAGCGCATCGAGCCAGGCGCTGATCTGCAGCAGATCGCCCCGGCCGCAGGAGAAGATTGGTCGCATAACCCGATCACAGGCAGCAAGATCTTTATCGGAATACTCGGTCAAACCGCTGTCAAGGAACTTGGTCTCTGTCCATTTTTTGAAGCTACCCCCCATTTCGACCCGCCAGATCATGTCGGGATCGCATGTATGAAAATCACTAAGGCTCGCGGCATCGGTCACCTGGTCGAAGCCACAGAGGACCACAAAGGTGCATTTGTCCGAAACAGGCGGCATGCTGCGGTAATAGGTCAGGCTCCCGCGCGGATCGTCCCAGCCACGCTCCTTCATTCTCTGTTGGGCGGCTGAAGACCACTCGGCAGACAGGGACGCGGCGATTTTGAGAATCAACCGGATGGCGCCGTCTTTCAGGCAGGTGTTGGATATCTCTTCAGCCACGGCGAGCAATGACGCTTCAGGCATGGTCGGTATCGTGATAATTCGTTTCCGGCCCC
>Ga0190359_1002345_pt1 | contig 11318 bp, 8 predicted proteins | sample 48721823_MG_FD_161269 | JGI IMG/M metagenome (GOLD analysis project Ga0190359, IMG submission 161269) | Hydrothermal vent microbial mat bacterial communities from Southern Trench, Guaymas Basin, Mexico - 4872-18-2-3_MG | ecosystem: Environmental > Aquatic > Marine > Hydrothermal vents > Microbial...
TTTATCTTTTCATAAGAGGGGAAAAGGTCCATGAATAGAATACTTATCAAAAATGGCCATATTGTGGATCCTGGCTCTGGGAAAGATGGAGTTTGGGATATCCTTGTGGAAGATGGAAAAATCAGGGAAGTGAACAGAAATATAAAGGTGGATAATGCTAAAGTTATAGATTGTACCGGCAAATATGTATTTCCTGGGTTCATAGACATGCATACTCACCTCAGAGAACCTGGAGAAGAATACAAAGAAGATATCTCCACAGGCTCAAATGCTGCACTCCACGGTGGTTTCACAACTATACTGGCCATGCCGAACACAAAACCTCCTATTGATTCAAGGGGGCTTGTTGAATTTGTAATCAGAAGATCCAGGGAAGAGGAAAAATCCGAAGTCTTCCCTGTGGGGGCTATAACCAAGGGTAGAGAGGGCAGGGAACTGGCAGAAATAGGAGATATGAGAGAAGGGGGAGCCATTGCTTTTTCTGACGACGGAGACTGGGTTAAGAATTCCAGCATCATGAGAAGGGCTCTGGAGTATTCAAAAATATTCGATACGATTATTATTTCCCATGCTGAGGACCCGGACCTTTCCAGACTGGGAGTTGCTAATGAGAGTACTCTGAGCTACAAACTTGGTCTAAGAGGCAAGCCAAAAGAATCTGAATATATTGCAATTTTCAGGGATATAGCCCTCTCAAGACTTACTGGTGGCAGACTTCATATAGCTCATGTATCCACCAGGGAATCCGCCCAATTAATCCAAAGAGCCAAGGAGCAGGGACTTCCTGTGACTGCAGAGGTCACACCTCATCACCTCATATTTACAGAAGAAAATCTTGAAACCTTTGACCCGGTGTATAAAGTGAATCCTCCACTTCGAAAGAATAAAGATAGAGAATTCCTTATAGAAGCTCTCAAGGAAGGGATCATAGACGTTATAGCTACTGACCACGCACCACATGCAAGTTTTGAGAAAGAAGATGAGTTTCTTGCTGCTCCCTTTGGTATGATTTGGCTTGATTTCGCCTTCAGTGCGCTATACACATTCCTTATCCAAAAAAACAAACTGGATCTCAAAACCGTAGTTCAGTCTCTGACCACGGGACCGAGTAAGATACTGGGTCTTAATGATAGAGGCAGTCTGGAAAAGGGTAAAAGAGCGGATATTGTTATTTTTGACCCGGAGAAAGATATAGAGATCACAAGGAATTTTCTAAAATCCAAGGCTAAAAATACCCCTTTATTCGGTAAAAAATTGAAAGGAAAGGTGATCATAACTATCAAGGAGGGCGAGGTCTTTGAATGGTAAAAAATTAAAAGAGCTGGCAGATGAAGTAATAAGAGCCTCCCAGGGTAGCGACACAGAGGTAATAATAATCTCTGAAAAAACCGACCACGCCAGATTTTCCAGGTCACAGATACATCAATATACAAATCTCGAAAAGACAGAGCTTTTTCTGAGGATAAGATTTGGTAAAAAGGCAGCGGTGGGAAGAACCACCAATATTACAAAAGAGGGGATACTCGAGGCTGTAAGGAATACTGAGAAGATCGCACTTTCCATAGAAGAAGATCCCTATCTCCCAAACCCTGAAGAGCCATGGAATAACCCGCTGGAGGAAAAGATAGATAAAAATATAATCACCTTTTCACAGGAAGAAAAGGCTTACATGATCAATGATCTCAAAAAGGCTTTCCCTGAACAGGAACTTTTTGGTTCTCTTATAACAGGTTTAACCAGTATAGTAGTGGCTAATTCCAGAGGGTTAGCCCTGAGCTATAGCTTTACAGACCTTCATATCACCATAAACATTGTGGATGGAGACGAATCTTACTGGGCACAGACCTCAACAAATACCCTCGATGATCTCAATCTGGACGAGTTAATATCTTCCATCGAAGCTAAACTCCTCCTTGATGTAAAATATGGGGATATCTCCCCGGGCAGGTATACGGTAATTCTGTCTCCGATTGCTCTTGAGGAAATTGTATCCTTTCTTGGTTATGTGGGCTTTTCGGCACAAGCTGAGGAAGAAGGCATATCATTTCTAAGGGGGAAGATTGACGAAAAAGTATTCTCTGAAAAACTTACAATAGTAGACGATCCTTTGAGAAAAGAAGGCCTTGCGATGCCCTTTGATCTTGAAGGTGTGAAAAAGCAAAAGCTCACTCTGGTAGAGAAGGGAGTATTCCGGACCTTTGCATACGATAAAAAGACAGCTCTAAAGAAGAATACTAAATCTACAGGGCACTGTATGGGCATTTACCAGAGTTTTCCTTATACCACCCACCTGGAGATTCTGCCAGGCTCATCAGGACTAAAGGATATTATAACAGAAACAGAAAAAGGTATCTATGTTTCCAGATTTCATTATGTCAATCTGCTGGATCCCCATGCATTCACTCTAACAGGGATGACAAGAGACGGAACATATCTGATAGAACGGGGGAAAATTGTGGGAATGCTGCCGAACCTCAGGTTCACACAGAACTTTTTGGAAGCCTTTAATAACATAGAGGACATATCAATTGAAAGAAGAAAATTGGGCGCTGTGCATTCTTATGAATACAGGTTACCTGTGGAAACTGTTCTTCCCTATGTTAAAATAAAAGATTTTAATTTTACCGGAATATCTAGAGAATAATGGGCAAATTACTGCTCCTCTTACTCATTATGCACGAGAGAACAACTTCCTCGGGGCTTTCATTTCTGGAAGCCGATTTTTCTTTTTATGAGCTTATGGGCATTCAGGGTGGCTATACTTATCCTCATTTAAACTCCAAAAGGGAAGCTCAGGCTGGTATTACCCTCTATCCTTCATCAATAAAATATGGCTATCTTGGCTGGCCATACTCAGAGAGACTCAGTGTAGCAGTGAGATATTTGAATTCCGGTGATATAGAAATGAGAGATGAAAGTGGAAGTCTCCTCGGTACTTTTACATATCAGCTGATCGATCCTGTATTCTCTTATACTTACCCTCTTAGAGAAAACTTCTTCCTTTACACTTTCCTTGGTGTTTTGTATGAAGGTGCTGAAGAGTACAAAAATTATGTCTTTCATATGGATGCAGGGGGGAGATATTTCTTATCCGGAAAATCCTCCTTCATTTTTATCCTGAGAAATATAGGCTGGAACAGGGAAAAAATCAGTATGCCTGTTTTTTCAGAGCTTTCAATATCATATAATATGGATATTATTAATACCACCTTCTCTCTGGAATACTGGAAAGGATACGGACCCTTCTTTACCTTTTCCATATACAGAGATTTTACACCTTCTCTTGGATTATATTACTCGTTTAACTCCAAAAGAGGACCAGACCTGGTGGAAGCCTCCTGTCTCGGCCTGAAAATTACGAAAGGAAAGATAACTCTTCTTTTTGCATATACTCCTCAAGAAGTGGGAGATATTTACAGCACAAATATATCCATTGGATTCTGAGATGAAGGTAATAGTGGAAAATAGAAAGGCATATCATGATTATGAAATTCTGGATACCTACGAGGCGGGAATTGTTTTAAAGGGAAGTGAGGTAAAATCGATAAAACAGGGGAGAGTATCCATTAAGGAGGCATACGCAGAAGTGAGAAATGGTGAAATTTATATAGTGGGAATGCACGTAACACCTTATGAGAAGGACAAGATCTCCCACCTGGATCCTGTAAGACCGAGAAAACTTCTTCTACACAAATATGAAATTAAAAGACTCATCGGTAAAACTCAGGAGAAGGGGTTGACACTCATTCCATTGAAAATTTACCTGAAAAACAATCTGATAAAAGTCCTACTTGGTCTTGCCAGAGGGAAGAAGAAGTACGAAAAAAGAGAAGAGATAAAGAAAAGAATCCTCGAGAGGGAAATCAGAAGGGCTCTGAAGAAAGAAATAACATGAAAAAAATTAAATTTAAAAGAGGCATACTTGAAAATGGGCTCAAGGTTCTTGTACATGAAGATCATACTAACCCGATTGTTGCCTTCACCATATTTTATGAAGTGGGCTCAAGATATGAGCATATAGGCATAACAGGGGTATCACACATTCTCGAACACATGATGTACAGAGGCACCAAAAGAATTGAGCCTGAAGCCTTTTCAAGAATCATTGGAAAACTTGGAGGCGAGGACAATGCATTCACAACAAAGGATTTCACCGCCTTCTATAGTATTGTTCCAAGGGATAAAATAGAAATCCCGATAGAACTGGAATCTGACAGGATGTATAATCTCATATTCCAGGGTTTTGAAGAGGAGCTTAAAGTGATAAAAGAGGAAAGACTGTGGAGAACAGAGAATAACCCTTTTGGACTCCTGTGGGAAAAATTCTGGGCTACTGCTTTTGAAGTTCATCCTTACAGAAACCCTGTCATAGGATGGATGACAGACCTGGAAAATATCACTTTAAAAGCCGTTAAAGAATTTTACAAGAGTTTTTACACCCCACAACATGCTATAGCCATATTTGCCGGAGATATATCTTTTGAGGAAGCTTTCAAACTCACTGAAAAATACTTTAACAAAGAAAACAAAAAAAACTCAGAAGAACGTATAATTCCACAGGAACCAGAGCAGATGGGTGAGAAAAGAGTTTATCTTGAGAAGGAAAATGGTAATCCTGTTATAGCAGTGGGGTATAAGATCCCCCAATTCAGTCATCCCGATAATCCAGTCCTTACACTTCTTTCTGATGTTCTTGGAGATGGGAAAAGTTCAATTCTAATGAGAAAACTTGTATATGAGAGAGAAGTATTTTCAGGCATTACCGCTGAAAACTATGCCTTGAAGGATCCAGGCCTTTTTGTCATTTACGGTTCACCTGTAAATGGCATGGATGTTGAAAAGGCAGAACAGGAATTGGACAGAATTCTTATCGAATTGAAAGATTTAATAACAGAGGAGGATATAGAGGTAGCCAAAAATAAGGCTCTCACAGATTTCATCTTCGGGCAGGAGTCCGTGAAAAATGTGGGCTTTTCACTGGGAGAATTTGAAATACTTGACCGGGCAGAGTGCATCAACCTTTTTCCTGAAAAAATAATGAAGATCCAGTTAGAGGATATAAAAATGGCCATAGATCAATACCTGGTGCGAAAAACCAGGAATGTGGCGATTTTAAAGGTGAAAAAATGAAAAAGAAAATCTTCATTTTGAAAAATGGCCTTAAACTCATTGCCATTCAAAGGAAGAAACTTCCTATAGCCTATATCAAACTAATTGTTAGAAGTGGGGCTATTAATGAACCTTTATCGAGAAAAGGATTGTCTTATTTAACTGCAAAACTGTTAAATGAAGGAACAAAAGGAAAGGATTCAACAGCTTTTGCAAGGGAAGTAGAAAAGTTGGGTGGAAACCTTACATCAAAATCAGGTTACAGCATAAGTACCATAGAAGGGGATTCTTTAAGTGATAAGTTTGAAGCTTTAACCGGCCTGATGAAGGAACTCCTTACAGAAGCAGCATTTAGAGAGAAGGACTTATCGAGATTGAAAAAACAAATAAAAACAGCTTTTTTATTGAGGATGCAGGACCCAAATTACCTCTCTCTGTATTACTTCACTAAATTTATGTATAAAGATTATCCGCCTCTATCAACTCTTCCGGAAGGAACACCAGAATCAATTGAAAAAATAAAAAGAAATGAAATTATAAAATTTTTCAAAGACCATTATACCCCTACAAATTCTTTCATAGTGGTTGTATCTGACATCGGAGGAGATAGAATAGAAGAAATCATGCAGCGCACACTCTCGGGATGGATAAAAGAGGCAATAGAGAAACCCAAACTCGAGCAGATCCCCGATGTCACAGCTCCTACCCTTTACATTGTGGATATGGATGTAACACAGTCGCATATAAAGATAGGAAAGCACTCTATATCCAGAGCAAACCCTGATTATAACAGTCTCAGGGTAGCCAATTATATACTGGGAGGTTCAGATTTTTCTTCTAGATTGATGAGGAAAATAAGAATTGAGAAAGGATTTGCCTATTCTGTATACTCAAGCATAACCCCCGGATATCCCACTGAACCGCAACCTTTGAGGGGAAGCTTTTACATAAGCATGGAAACTTCTACTAAAAATACAAGGAAGGCCTTTGATCTTCTGATGAAAGAGGTGAAGAAATTTTCCATGGAAGGGCCTTCAGAAGAAGAACTTAAAGATGCAAAGAGCTATTACCATGGTAATATACCACTGAGAAGTGAAACCTACGAGCAGCTTGCGGTACTGGCTATGGATGAGGAACTATTCGGTCTACCCTGGAAACACTGGATAAAGGACGTTGAAGAGATTGAAAGACTGAATAGGACAAAGGTGCAGGAGGCTGCATCTAAATACCTTAACCTTGAACGCTATGTTGCAGTGATTGTTGGAAATGCCCAAAAATTATTGCCACAATTCAAAGACCTTAATCCCGAAGTTATAAAACCAGGGTTTATATAGTTATTTTTTCAGTTTTCTGAGCAATTCCTCAGCTTCTTTCAATAAAACATAGTCTTCTTTATACTGGGGCTTTAAATTAAGGGTTATTTCAAGTTCTCTAATAGCCTCCTCCTTCTTCTCCATTTTCTTGTAAAGCTTCGCCAATTCCAGTCTGTACTTAATCCTATCAGGTTTGAGACTCACGGCTTTCTTTATATATTTCTCCGCATCCTCCAGTGTGCCTTCAGGCACTTCTCCAAACAACATCTTGGCGAATTTTCTGAGAGCCCAATTCAGTGTGGCAGCTTCAAAGTTATAGGAGCCCCATATGTAATTAGCCAGGTGATTATTGGGATTTAATTCAAGAGCCCTGAGAACTGCTTCTTTTATTTTCATTGCGAGTTTTACTTTACCTTTACCTCCCCTGAATAAAGCAAGATTTCCATAGGATGCAGCGAGCCAGGTCCACCCCCAATCACCCTGAGGGTTTGCTTTAACTGCTTTTTCTGCATATTTGAGAGCATCTTCGTAAATTTTTTCCCTCTCTTCTTTGGGAGCCACATCCCCTATATTACATAGACATCTCGAGGCTCTCCAGAGGAGCTCATAATTGGTGGAATCAACTGAAAGACCTTCCTCATATATCTCAAGAGCTTCCTCATACTTCATCGCAAAAAACAAACTATCTCCCTTTGAAATACACTCCTCGGGGGATACTCCTAAAGAAATAAAAACCGATATAAGATATGCCACCTTAACCATCATACCCTCCTTGTTGAGAATATTATAAATGAGTAAATTCCTATATTCTAATTTTGAGAGCAAAGGCAACAGGATATTTTAAGAGTCTTAGCCAATAAACTTAAAACTGAAATAAGTACTTTAAAAATTCAGATTAAACCCTGCTACCCAGAGTCGCCTCATTGAGTAAATTTTCACCTCTCTTTTATTATCTGTATAGAAAATATTTGAAATATTAACAGTATCAAAAAGATTATCAAGCTCCACAAAAACATAGGCTTTATAACCACCAATATTTACAAGCCTGCCGGCCTGAAGATCAACCCTTTTATAAACCGGTAATCTTTTCCAAATCCCCTCAGGAGTCTTATAAGGTTTCCCTCCTAGAAAACACATTTTTATTGCATTATTTAAACCCATAAAATGAATTTGTTTTGTCCAGATTACTCCCCATGGTCTTGCCTCTTTCAGTGGATTCCCTTCCTCCTCACCTTTTATAATTTGAAAATTAATCCTCCCAATTTTACCGTAAAAACTTACCTCACCACCATATATCAATCTCTTATCAGTATATCTTTTATAATAAATACCTAAATAAGCATTTATGGGTTTGAACAAAAATTTCAATTCCCCAACTTTAGCCTTTACCCAACGATCTTTATATTCATCCCATTGTTCATTAATCCCCATTCCAGCCTTTAAAGAAAGAAATCTATCTAAAATGTCATATTCAAAAAGACAACGTGGAGAAAAAATGAAGTCTCTCCATCGATTATCTTTCATACTCAGTCGGAATCCTAAAGTACCACGAAAATATTTTGCAGAAGGATTAAAGGATAAAAAGAAAGCTTCTGTATTATACCGGAGCGTATCCTTGAAAGACTCTTCCTCATACTCTCCTCGTATATTCTTTTTTACGGGATTTTCCTCAAAGCCCAGAACAACATATGACAAATGACTGAGAAAATATCTAACAATAAATCTCATGGTATAGCGTAGCGCAGACTCCCGCATAGAAAATTCAGGCGCGAGGAAAATATTTTTATAAACATTTAGTCCAAGATCAAACCTCAATATCCAGGGTATTGGAGCATATTTTAAACTTAATCCAAGCATACCTTGTTTTTCTGTTTCATCTACTTCTCCATTCATATAAGGAATGTTCGCTGCATATTTTGCATAAGACACATGGAAGAAAGGTGAAGTTTTAACTACATCTTTTCCGAAATTCTTAGCCCAGGTGAGACTACCGGACTTTGGATATACAGTGTAGTCAAGATTTTTCTTATTAAGTTCTGCAAGCAACCTGTAGGATTGAACCTTAACCCATATATTTCCAAGAAAAGAGGAATATTGTAAGCTTCCTCCACCTGTTGAAAGAGAAAGAGAAGATGGTATATACCCCTCTCTTCCTTCCAAATCAACTAAAACACACCCTGAGAGTCTTCCACCTGTCTCAACAGGGAGAACTCCAGCAAATGCTTCAAGTTTTTTAACTGCACCTGCGGGAATGGTAGAAAATAGCCCACCTACTGAAGTATTGTAAACATAAGGTTTAGGGTATGCTATTCCATTAAGCAATACCAGAGTTTCATCACTCTTACCTCCTCTTATACTCAAGGATGCTACATCCGGATCTCCCATAAAAGAGGGGTAAGTTTTGAGACTAATAAGGGGATCAGCAGATGCTCCAGGTGTTGTATATATATCTAAAGGCCTCATACCCACTTTAACCGGAGAAGCCTCTGTCATTGATAGAGAGACTTCTCCTTCTACCTTTACCTCTTCCATTCTTACAGGATTCTCGGGGAGTTCAATTCTTACTTTAACTCTTGGACGCTTTTTAATCCTTATGCTTACATTCTTATAACCAAGATAAGAAACCTTCAAAATAACTTCTTCCATTTTTTCGGGAATAGAGAGAAAAAACCTTCCCTTCTCGTCACACGATGTTCCTATTTTAGAATTTACCACCTTAACATTGGCAAAGGGAAGTTTTTCCCCTTTATGTTTATCTACAACTTCACCCTGTATAAACCATGCCAATATAATAAAATTTAAAACAAAGCTCATAATTAATATTATCTATTTCCCTCAAGCTTCAAGAACCATAAATAAGAATCCTCAGGATGCTTTTTTAACCCATCTTCTAAAACTCTCTCAGCCTTTTGGTATTCTTTTTCTTTAATCAATGCTAAATACAAAAATGCATATGCGTCTGACTCTCCCCAGTAAGGCCACGAGTTTCTATTAATGAATAATTCTATGGCTTTTTCAAAACGATTTATGGACCTTTCAGGGTCTCCCCCAAATACTTTAGGAGTAAAAAGTTCTGAAGTCCCGATTACAACAAAGGCCCTTGGATTTTGAGAGTAGAGGAGTTTTTCCTTTAATGTATTCATTAACTTACCGTATTTAAAAGCCTGTAAAGGTGCCAATCCACTCATATATCCCAGTATAGCAAAACGGAGAATGTCTCCCTCAATCGTTGAATCGCCTTCTAAAAATTCCAGCCCCATTTTTAATATATTTAGTCTATTCTTTTCAATTAACGGGACTATTCTATAAACCCCATATGCAGCAATATAGTTTAACTTTGTCCCCTTTATATTGTTTAACTTTATGTAATTATTCAAAAATTTTACTATATTTAACAGTTCTGAAGTATCCCCTATCATTCTGGCGACTTCTATGTGACGAAATATTGCATCAGCGAGTTTTTCGTTAAACTCATTCCCTTTAATCAGCTCAACCTTTCCCAAACAGAGTTTATTACTTTGCGCTGGAGCAACCAGTGAAAAATCAATTCCTATAATTCCATAAGAATAAGGAGGTGAAAGTTCAAGTATACATTTCCTACTGGAAGGCATAATTACTTTTTTTGGGCTATCATTTGAATAAGACGAAATTAGCATAACTTTTACTCTTTCTTTGGTAGACACTGGCTCTATCTTAATAGCATCATACATCGAAAGATCATATCCAGTATAAGATTCTGATATTCTTAGCACTTGGCCTGAAGCCCATAAGTTGTGATAGGTTATTGCAGAATCATAAATACATGAACCTTCAAATTTTCCTGTTTTCCACATGGAGAAGGGACCACCTCTCCAGCTATCACCCCATAAAGTTAAAGTATCATCAAAATTTTCTATAATAATGGATGGTTTCCCAAGGGGCAGGTCTCCATATGGAAGCGAATCACTAAAATACCTTAAAACTGAGGGTAAATATTCCTTACCTTCAAACAGAACTGCCACTGGGTTTTTCATCACTTCTATTGAGCTTAAGGGATCCTCTTCATAAACAGCGAAACCCTGAATGGGAACATTTAAAAAATCATAACCTTTTAACGCAGCTTTGAGCGCATTCCAGGCTCCATACTTCTTGGTCCATTTTTCCCACATATAAAGTGCCGCGTGTCCAAACCAGCGTCCAGGAAACCCGGCAAAGCTACCAAACAGTATTTTATTTGATAAGGGCCAATCGTCTTCAGGCACAGCAAGTCCTCGCAATGTGTTAGTTTCTAATTTTCTTTTTAAGAAACTATAATCTGCAAAAAGTGATGCCCGAATAAAAGGAGACAAATTATCGTGAGGCAGTTTCAAAGGAGTAAGATCAAAAGGTATAATATAAAATTCATCTGACTTTAAACCCTCGCTTTTCCCGACTAAAATATCTATTCGCCACTCTTTTAACAAAGAGGCATCAAAATCCCATAATGTCCAGCCTACAATTACCTTATTTTCTCTGTGCATTTTTTCAATAAACTTTTTGACTTCCTGAACAACCTCTGGTTGAGGCATTTTTTTACTCAAGGGGATTATGATAAAGGGAGTATTCACTTTCCCATGACCTTTCAACTCTACTTTTTCAAAAACATAGGGATTCCATTTTTCAAGTTCATAAGGAGTAATAAACTGTGTAGTGTCGTAAATTAAAAATCCCCATTTCTTAACTGCAGTAACGGGCCAAAATCCATATCTCAAATGAGAGAAAAGTGACTGCCTCTGCCGCTTTTGTGTAAACTCCAACACCCATACATTTCCTCCAGGACTTCCTTCCAACCATGCTGTAAAATCAGGGATGAGGGGGAGAACATATAGGGTATCCCCTTTCACATTCTTTGCTCTTTTAATCTCAAATTTACCTTCA
>Ga0190359_1002347_pt1 | contig 11313 bp, 6 predicted proteins | sample 48721823_MG_FD_161269 | JGI IMG/M metagenome (GOLD analysis project Ga0190359, IMG submission 161269) | Hydrothermal vent microbial mat bacterial communities from Southern Trench, Guaymas Basin, Mexico - 4872-18-2-3_MG | ecosystem: Environmental > Aquatic > Marine > Hydrothermal vents > Microbial...
TTCGACCGCCGCAGAGAGAATTTTGCCCCCAGGTAACGACGCCCCCTCCCGGCAAACCCCTTCCAGCCCCTCCGACTTGCCTCCGGGCTCCCGAACACATCCCTCCCCTCCAGAAAAACCCTGCTGTTGCCAGGCCAACGGGACTGTCCCTGGGGGTTCGGGGGGTTCATCTTTGACTTTCCGGACGGTTTCCTGTCTACTCCGCCCTGGCAGGGAGGCGCCGCGAGAGGATGAGCGTCAGGTACCCCATATTCGCCATCACCCACATCCACACCGAGGCCTCGAACGGCGAGGCCTCGGAGCTGGACGACCTCATCAGCGGTACCATACGCTCCCTACTGGGCCAGGACACCCCGGCCCGCTGGAGCGAGTGCTTCACCACCGTCGACGACTTGCTGCACTTCCTGCGCGCGGGCCGCCACCGGCCGCCGGTGGGAATAATCACCGTCACCGATCACATGAACATGCGCTCCCACACCCTGCCCGACAAGCTGCTGCGCGCCGCCGCCGCCGAACCGCGCCTGGCCACCTGCGCCGAGATCACCACCGCCGAGCGAGACATCGACGGCGTCTACCGACGTGCCCCCGAGGTGCTGGTTTACGGGGGAGCGAAGCGGGTCGACGGCCCCCACGGGCCTCACTACGGCCTGTCACAGCAGATCCTCGACGACATCTTCAGCAACTGCCGGGTCCCCGGCCTGGACGAGGTACGCACTTCGCTGGTGCTGGGCCACTGCGCCGCCCGGGGGCTGGCCTGCGCCCTGGCCCACCCCTTCGACGGTCACCACCTGTCGCTGGAAGCCACCCTGGATCTCATCTCCCAGGCCCAGTTCGTGGAGACGGTAAACGGCGGCTTCCCCGCCGTGTCCACCCGCATCCTGGAAGATCTCATCTCCTTCCAGAACCGCGTGGTCTCCGGCTGGCGGTTGAACGCGGAAACGGCCGCCCGCTATCCGCTGGCGCAGCGCCTGCAGGAGAAGATCATCGCCCAGGGTCGTTCCATGCTGCACCCCTGGGGCGGTTCCGACGCCCACCACGGGCACTTCGCCCGGGTGGTGAACCGCTTCCTGGCCCACCAACCCGCCCCCCCGGCCGGCGACCTGTTCGGCGCCATGCTCGGCCGGGAGGTGCTCGACCATCTCATCGACGGTACCTTCTCGGTGCACGGCAAGCCGGGTTCGACCCTGTCGGTGGTGGACGACGTGGTGCACATCGTACTGCTCAACATCTGGCGCAACCGCCCCTACATGCTCGATAGCCCGCGCCATGCCCTGCCCATCCTCTACAAGGCCCAACTCATCGTCCGCCAGGAGCTGGGCCGGCGTGCCAAGCGCCAGGAGAGCCTGGTACGCGAGGCGGCCCGGCGCTTCAACTCCAACCACATCCTGCAGGGTCTGCAGCCACCGGACCGGACCCCGGTGCGGCCGGTGCTGCACGGCTCGGAAGTATATCCCCCACCCCCACCCGACCTGCCGGCCTACATCATCGACGCCCGCCACGTACGCCGGGCCCGCGACACCTTGCACTGAACGAGTACACCTGCCGCCAGGCGCCGCCTAGCGGAAACCGTAGCCGAGCACCAGCCGGCCCATGAACCCCAGCGCGGGCGGGGTACCGGCGGCGGTGGGCTGCCCGCTGCTCAAGGTATGCACCAGCGCGGCGTTGAGCTTGACCACGAACCCGCCCCCCAGTTGAAAGCTGGCCGTCGGGCCGGCCAGGATCTTGGCACCGCCTTCGGCCTCGTTGGCCTCCCACAGCCCCTCGAGGTCTTCCAGGCAGACCTCGAAACCCTGGCGGTACCAGTCGGTCAGGCCGAGCGAGGCGGCTACTTCCAGCATCACGTCGGCCTCGTCACGCCGGCCAGTGAGCGGCACTTCCACCAGGCCGCTGGCCACCACCTCGAAGCGCCCGAAGCCGCGTCCCAGCACCCCCCGGAAGCGCAACAGGTGATCGCCGCGATAGTCGAAGCCGTAGCCGGCGGCAACCTGCAAGTCGACGGCGTGGGCTGCCTGGCGAAGCAGGCGCCCATAGACATCCACGCCGGCGCCCGGCCTGACCGCAGGGCGTTCCGTAAACAACAGCCCCCCGCTCGCCTCCAGCCCCATCCAGGCCAGCGGCTGCCAGCGCAGCCTGATCTCCTGCTCCACGCCCCGGTGGCCCAGCAGGCGCGCATCGCGGGTGCCCACCCCGGTCTCGGACTCCAGCGCCAGTGCCGGCCCGGCGCCTCCCACGCGCAGGTAGACATAGTTGTTTCCCAGGGGCTCGTCCGCGACGGCGACGGCACTGGTAAACACCATAAGAACCACAGTCCCGGCCCCCACCCGGAAAGCGCCTCGCAGCCATCTGGTCACCCCTAGCATGACTCCTACAGCTAGCACGACCCAGACCGGCAGGCAACCGGTTCTAGTCCACCAGCATCCGCCCCATCGCCCCGTGCCTTTGCCGTAAGGGCCGGCGAAACCAGGCCCGAGCGAGACCAACTAGTGAAGGGCGCTCACCGTCAGGGTCAGCGAACCCTCGCCCCGGCAGGCGGCCGACAACAGGTGACCGCTGACGGACGGTTGCTCGAGCACCCCGGGTGGTTCGAAGGCGACCTGCCATCTGCCGGCGCCGGGCAGCAGCAACTCGACGACCCGCTGCGCCCGGCAGTTCACCTCGACCTCGAGCGCGGGGGTGAGAAAATCGGCCGCCAGGATCGGCGGAGCGTCCGGCAGGCGCACCGGTACCGGCACCGCGCAGAAATCGGTGAACACCTGCTTGCGTTCGCCGGCGGCGTCCAGGAAGGAAAAACCGCCGTCACCGCGCGAGTAGGCCCACAGGGCCCCGCCCCAGTTGCGCTCGAACATGATCCGCTGCAGGTCAACCAGGTAGGCGGCGAAGTTGGGATTGCCGGTCAGCCCGCCGAACTCACCCAGCCACACCGGCACTCCCTGCCGCCGGTAGTCGTCGTAGAGGCCGTCGAGACTGTCAGCCAGGGCGGCGGCATCGCCGTCGTAGCCGGCGCCGTCCTCGTGCACCGCCGGGGGGTAGAAATGCGGTGCCAGGGCCACCCGCCCGGCCAGGCGCGCGGGAATATCCAGGGCCCGGCTGAGGCCCAGGTCGTAGGCTCGTGACGGCTCCAGGAAGAAGATCTTCTCCGGGCACACCTCCTCGATGGCATCGGCCAGGCGCTGGTAGAAGGGTGCCAGCAGGGCGTTTTCGGAATCGGGCTGGGCGAAGGAACTGCCCGGAAACGGCTCGTTCATGAGGTCGAAGCCCACCAGCCGCTCCAGCCCGCACAGGCGCCCGGCCACCGCCCGCCAGGCGCCGGCATAGGCGGCCTGCAGGGCGTCGTCGGCCCAGAAGTTGTCGAAGCAGGCGGTGACCTGGTCGGAAAAATAGTTGCTCCACCAGGGGTCCTGGGGCTGGTAGTCCTGCTTGAGTTCATCGGGACAGGCCCAGGCGGGAGCACCGTTGCCGAAGGGGTCTCCCCAGAGATCCTGGTGCATGTCGATGACCAGGAAAAAGCCGTGCCCGTCGAGGCGGCGGGCCTCGGCCTCGAGCCGGTCGAGGTAATCCTCGTCGATGGTGTCGGGCTGCGGCATCACCGCCTGCCAGAAGGCCAGCAGGCGCACGGCCGTGAAACCGCTGGCGGTCAACTCGACCAGCTCGCCGTCGGCAAGGGGAATGATGTGGGCCGAGTGGTACTTGGCTTCCTCGCGCACGTTTATTCCACGCAGGAACAGGGCCTGGCCATCGGGAGCCACTATCATGCCCGCGGCGGTGTGGTAGCCGGAGGGTTCCGGGACCGCTCGACCACCGCCGCAGGCACAGCCCAGCAGCAGCACCAGCGGCAGCAGGATTACGGTTTTGTTTCTCATGGCTCCGATTCTGCAGTATAGCAGTTGCCGTGGAGGAAATACACTGGTTGCCGGACGCCGCAAGAAGCTGCTGGTCATCGGGCTCGACGGTGTGGGTTATCACCTGGTCACCGGTCCCCTGGCCGAGCAGTTGCCGTTGCTGCGACGGCTGGCCGGTCCGGACGGGCCCCTCCCCCTGGCCAGCACCCTGCCCCCCACCACCATTCCCGCCTGGCCGAGCATGTTCACCGGCCGCGACCCGGGCCAGCTCGGCATCTACGGCTTCCGCCACCGCTACGGGCGCGGCTACGACGATTTCCAGCCCTACGATTCCACCCTGGTGACGGCACCGTTCTGCTGGGAGCGGCTTTCCGAGCGGGGTCATGCCGTGGTGGTGATCGGCGTTCCCGGCACCTGGCCGCCGCGGCCCCTGCACGGGGCGCTGGTGAGCGGCTTTCCGGTTCCCCGGCCGGCCGGGGTGTATTGCTGGCCCCCCTACCTGGCGGAGGAGATCGGGCGCGACTTTCCCGGCTATCGAACCGACATCAGCGGCTACCGCGGCGACGACCCCGAGGTACTGCTCGAGCGTATCCGCGCCATGGTGGGCGCACGCCTGCAGCTGGCCCGGCGGTGGTTGCGCCGGCGCGACTGGGAACTGTTCGTCCTGGCCGAGATCGGCACCGATCGGCTGCATCACGCCCTGTGGCACACCTGGTCGCCGGAGCATCCCCGCTACCGGCCCGGGGCCGGGCTGGCCGGCGCCATTCCCGCCTTCTACCGCTGGCTGAACGACGAGCTGTCCGAGCTGGTGGAGGCGGCCGGCCCCGAGACGGCGGTGTTGCTGGTCAGCGATCACGGCACCCAGACCATGCGCGGCGGCTTTCGCATCAACCGCTGGCTGCTGGAAAACGGCTACCTGTACCTGCGCGGCTCTCCTCCGCCCGGCCAGCCGCTCCAGGCCCGGCACGTGGACTGGTCCCGCACCCGCGCCTGGGCCCGGGGGGGCTATGCCGCCAGGATCTACCTCAACATCCGGGGCCGCGAGCCCCGGGGTATCGTCGCCGCCGAGCAGGCCGCCGGCCTGGTCGAGGAACTGGCCATGGCCCTGGCCCGCCTGGATGCTCCCCCCGGTCCCATCGACTGCCTGCCCCACCTGCCCGGGAAGAGCTGGCGGGCCTGCGCCGGCCTGCCCGCCGACCTGCTGCTGGAGATCGGCGGCTGGGCCTGGCGGGCCCTGGGCAGCCTGGGCACCGGCAAGGAACTGTTCAGCGCCGAAAACGACACCGGTCCCGACAGCGCCAACCACCATCCCCTGGGTATCCTGGCCGGTGGACCGGCCGCCGGGCTGCCGCCGGCGGCCGAGGGGGATATTCCCCTGACCCGGGTAAACGATCTCATCCTCGATTTCTTCACGGCCTAAGGCGGGGGACGGTGAGACAACTCGCACCAGAATCTCCCACCCGGGAATTGCGGATTTCCCAGATCGGCCAGCAAGATCAAGGAGCCGCAAGAAAATGGCCGCAGTCGTAGTTCAACTACGTCGAGGACCATTTTCGCAGCGGCGACGCGGAGATTGCGGCCGAGGTGGGAAATCCGGGTCGCAAGAAGGTACTTGCACGGCACCGGCGAAGGCCGTACCATCTGCGGCGACAATACGTTCCACAGGGAGGAATTCATGAACATCTTTTCCCGGCTCAACTCTACTTGCTGGCTGTTGGTGGTAATCGCGCTTCCCGCGCTGGCGCGCGGGGAAGACTCTTCCCCCCAGGAGCAGAAGCAGACCCCGGCCCCGGCCACCGACAAGTGGCAGCCGGCCGGCCAGGTGACCGGTGCCGGTCCCATGTCCGGCGCTACAAAGAAGTCCAGCAGCAAGGAAAAACCCGCTCCCGCCGGAGAGGCTGCCGCCACCGACGCACCAGCCCCGGAGAAGTGGCGGCCGGCCGGGCAGGTAACCCCTCCCGCACCCAGCGCCGGGGCCAAGTCCCTGGGCTTCATTCCCCGGCCACTGTTCAGCCTGGGCGAGTTCCAACTCAACATCCACGGCCGCATCCAGCCGTTGGTGGGGCTGGTAGGAGAGGACGCCAACTCCCTCAGCAACGGCGACGTCATGAACCGCGACGGCTTCCGCCTGCGCCGCGCCCGCCTGGGTGTGGACGGGCAGATATCCGAGCACTGGAAGTACGACCTGGAACTCGACCTGGTCGACGAGTTTTCCGGCGGCAACGTGCTGTTGGACGCCGGCATCGTCTGGGCGCCCTGCCACTGGGCCTGGCTGCGGGCCGGGGTGGGCAAGACGCCCTTCAGCCGCCTGCTGCTCACCTCCTCGGCCGAGTTGCAGTTCATCGAGCGCCCCCACTGGGTAGCCCGGGAAAACTCGGTGGGCGGGGCCATGCTCGATCCCGGCCGCCAGGTGGGGCTTACCGTTGGTGGAGCCATCAGCTTCCTGCGCTGGCGGGCGGGCATCTACAACGGCTCGCCCGGCTTTTCCAGCGGCGACTTCAACGACGGGCTCATGTACGCCGTGCGCCTGGAAGGAGGCCTGGGCAACCTGGGCCCGGCCGAGGCCGACCTCGACGGCGGGCCGCTGCGTTTCGCGGTGGGCCTGAACGGCTATCTCAACCAGGCTCCGGCGGCCAACATCCGCGCGGCCGGCCTCGATGCCGGCTTGAAGTGGCGCGGGCTGTCGCTATGGCTGGAAGCGGTGTGGGCCAAGGCCGTCCCCGAGGACACTCCCCAGGGAACCAACACCATCATGGACGAGACCGAGAGCTGGGGCATGGCCGCCCAGGCCGGCTACCTGCTGCCGCTGGAATTTTTGCACCTGGAAGTGGCCGCCCGCTTCGCCATCATGGACGACAACGTGCACTTCGACGACGAGGGTGACATGTGGGAGCTGACCGCCGGGGTCAACCTCTACCTCATGGGCAACGATCTCAAGCTCATGCTCAACTACATCATCAAGGAGGAGATGCACGGGGCCGACCTGGCCAACGACGCGGCCCTGGCCATGCTGCAACTGCGTTTCTGACATCCGGCCACCGAAAGAGGTCTGTCATGAAAGTACTTGCACGACTCAGGCTGCTGCCGCCGCTGCTGCTGGCCCTGCTGGGCGCCTGCAACGCGGGACAGCCGGCCTCCCGCGCCTTCCGGGTGACCCAGCGCACCCAGCTCATCGGCGGCACCTCCGCCCTGGCCGAGCTGGGCGACTACATCCTGGAAAACGATCTCATCCGCGTGGCCATCACCCAGCGGGGCAACAGCGTGGGCCCGGGCGTGTTCGGCGGCAGCCTCATCGATGCCGACGTGCACCGCCCCCAGGCCGCCTACCGCAATGGCAACGGCCTGGACCAGATGAGCGAGATCTTCCCCATCGGCAACCTGGCCGTGCCGGCGCTGTGCAACCAGGGAGAGGAAGGCAAGATCGACGAGTTCTGCGCCGGCTTGCCGCGCGGCATCGAGCCCGAGGTGACCATCCTCTGCGACGGACGCCGGCCCTGCCGGCTCGATCTCGACGCCCGCGAAAACGCCGACTACGCCGTCGACGGCCAGGTCCCCAGCGAGCAGGCGGCGGTGATCCGGGTGACCGGCCAGTCCGGCAACTACCTGGAGGCCCTGGGCCTGGTGTCGATTGCCAGCGTCAAGATGAACTTCCGCTTCCGCCACGACTACATCCTGGAGCCGGGCAGCCGGGTGGTACGCCTGCGCACCATGCTCATGGAAACCTACCCGCCCAGCCATCCCCGGGCCGGAGACCTGGCCCACCCCGCCGGCCGGGTCATCGCCCTGCCCCCGCTGGAGAAGCCCGAGGCCCTGTTCGGCATCCTGCTGGGCAGTTCTTTCTTCGACACCGAACTGCCGGACATGGAACCGGGAATCGCCGGGGGCGACTTCCTCTTTTTCGGGGCGCGCGTGAAGATCTTCGGCGAGGGCGTGGGCTTCGATCTCTACAAGGAGATCCGCAACAAGTTCGCCACCGGCCAGGACCCCTTCAACCAGCCCATCGCCGCCGACTTCCTGGGGGCGGTCGGCCAGGGAGTCTCCTACGCCATCGCCAGCACCCACCCCGGCGGCAAGTACCTGCTGCCGCTCTACTCCGGGGCGGTGACCGCCGGCTTCACCAACGGGGCCCACTGTCACACCGGCCCCTGCCCGGGCACTCCCGAGCAGTGCCGCAACGTCATCGACTGCAGCGACCTGCTGGGCGTCTACTTCGAGCGCCTGTTCGCCGTGGGTGACGGCGACGTGGCCTCGGCCTCGGCCCCCATCTACCAGGAGCGGGGCGCCGAGCTGGGCCACCTGGAAGGACACGTCATCGATCGCCGCAGCGCCCAGCCGGTCAGCAAGGCCGAGGTCTACGTATATTCCATCCCCGTCACCATGGCCGACTGCCGGCGCGGCGGCTCGGCCTCCGAACCGTACCGGGCCGGGCCCGGGGGTTTTGTGGGCGAGTGCCTCGAGCAGCGCAACTTCATGGGAGCGGTCAACCACCTGCGCACCGACCGCCGTGCCGACGACCTGCCCGAGGGCGCCTTCTCCGGCTGGCTGCCGGCCGGCCGCTACTACCTCATGGCCAAGGTTCCCTACCGGCCCGCCAGCCGGGTGGTGGAGGTGGAGATCCATCCCCGGCAGACCACCAGTGTCACCCTGGTGCTGGGACAGCCGGCGCGCATCCACTACGAGATCCTCGACGCCCAGAACCGTCACCTGCCGGCCAAGCTCACCCTGGGACAGTGTTTCCCCGAGTGTGCCGGGCACTACACCACCACCTGCGACGCCGACGCCGACTGCCCCAACGGCAAGTGCCTGGAGGTGGCCGGGGGCCAGGGCATCCGCCGCTGCCTGGTGGACGATTGCCCGCCCGACCGCGCCTGCGACCTGGCCAGCCTGCGCTGCCAGCCTCGCCAGGACTGCCAGGCGGACGACGAGTGCCGGCCCACCGAGCGCTGCCTGCCCGTGGCCGGGCAGGAGGGCGAGCGCCGCTGTACCTGCCTGTCCGGCTTCCAGCGCCAGACGGCCCTGGGAGAGGGTTCCTATGCTCCCGGGCTGGGCCGCTACCAGTACACCGCCGACGGCTTCGGCGACCTGGAGATAGAGCCGGGCAGCTACGACATCCTGGCCAGTCGCGGCTTCGAGTACTCGGTGGATCGCAAGGAAGTCGACCTGCAGCCGGGGCAGACGGTGCAGCTTTCCTTCCGCATCGACCGGGTGGTGGACACCTCCGGCTGGATCACGGGAGACTTCCACGTGCACGGCCAGAATTCCTACGACGCCGTGGTGCGCCATCGCAACCGGGTCATCGCCTTCGCCGGCGAGGGGGTGGAGATACTCTCCACCTCCGACCACGACTACATCACCAACCTGGCTCCCTACGTGCACGAGCTGGGACTGGAACGCTGGGTGACCACGCAGGTGGGCACCGAGCTGACCACCGTGGAACTGGGTCACTTCCTGGGCTTTCCCTTCCGCTACCAGGAATGGCACGACGGGCAGCGGATACGCGAGCAGGGCGCCATCGACTGGACCGGCAAGACCCCGGATCGACTCTTCGACGAGCTGCGGGCCCTGGGCCTGTACTCGCCCGAGGAGACGGTGGTGGTGGTGGCCCACCCGCGCGACTCCTTCTTCGGCTACTTCGACCAGTACGGCCTGAACCCCTACGACCCCAACAAGGTCGAGGGAACCCTGTTCGAGTGGTTTCCGCCCTTCCTGGAAAACCCCATCGCCAACCCGGCCAACTTCAGCGGGCGCTTCGACGCCCTGGAGCTGTTCAACTCCAAGCGCTTCGAGCTGATCCGCACTCCCACCCAGGGAGAGCTGCGCGCCTACAACCACGCCCGGCAAATCATCGAGCTGCAGGCCGATCACGGCGCCTCGCCCGACATCGTCGAGCGGCAGTTGATCGCCCTGGACCGCCGCTTCATCAAGGAGATCCTCGAACGCACGCCCGAGGAACAGGAACTGCTCTGGCAGTCGGACGGCTCCGACGGCTGCGACCTGCTCAGCTTCTGCACCGGCAACGAGGACTGCGACAGCGGCGAGCTGTGCGATGGCGCCACCTACGAATGCTACCGGCCCTGCAGCAGTGACGCCGACTGTCCCTCGGGAAGCTGCCAGCAACAGCGCTGCAGCGGCCAGTTGGCCGCCGCCGCCTCGCCTTGTACCTCGCACGAAGGCGTGATCGACGACTGGTTCCGCCTGCTCGACTACGGGGTGATACGCACCGGCATGGGCAACTCCGACACCCACCAGCTGTTCACCCAGACCGAGGCCGGCTGCCCGCGCAACTTCATCAGGCTGTCGGCGGAGTCACCGCGCGGGGTGGACCGGCGGGAACTGGTCCAGCGCATCCAGCAGGGACAGGTGGTGGCCTCCTACGGACCCTTCGTGCAGCTGTGGATCGACGGCCAGGAGATCGGTTCGCTGGTCGACGCCCGCGGCAAAGCGTCGGTCGAGCTGCGCGTGCGCGTGCAATCGCCGCTGTGGTTCGACGTCGACCGGGTGGAGATCTACCGCTCCGGCCACCTGGTACACGTGCTCACCGCCGCCGGCGACGAGCTCGACCCGGCCAGCACGGTGGACGTCAGCGGCCTGCAGCTGCCCAACCGCCGGGTGGTCAACCTCGACGCCACCATCACCGAACCTGCACCCGGGAGTGACGCCTGGTACGTGGTCATCGCCATGGGTCTCAACGGGCGCGACCTGAGCCCGGTCTACGCCGAGCATCCCTACCTGAAGCTGCAGATCGGCGACATCCTCAGCCGTTCCTTCACCTCGGTGCCGGTGCCCTTCGACGTTTCCGGGGCGCTGGTTCCCCGAGTGTTCCGCATCTACCCCTACGCCGTCACCAACCCGGTTTTCATAGACAGCGACGGCAACGGCCGCTACGACTCGCCGCATCCTCCTCCCGACTGGGCCGAGGGCGGAGCCGACCTGCGCAGTTCCGCACACCCGCTCAGCTCGGCGCGTATCGGCCACTCGCCGCTGGCCCCGGCCGGCAACGAGCGCGACTGGCGCCTGCGCTCGCTGCGCTTCCTGCTGGGCAGGCTGCACGACGCCCTGCAGTACGGCAGCGGCCGGCCGGACTGAGCACGAGAGTGCGGCCCCGAGCCGCCAACCACGCCCCGCCCCGGCACGGCCCGAAACACCCACGTCGCCCATGAAGCAAGGCGGCGAGGGGGTGTGCTCTCGCGCGGAGCGCAGTGAGCACGAGAGTGCGGCCCCGAGCCGCCAACCACGCCCCGCACCGGCACGGCCCTACCGGGGCGCGAACTTGGCGGTGAAGTGGCGCAGGAACGGCGCCTGCTCGACGAAGCGCAGGCCACGCAGGGAGTGCCGCTCCTCGAGCACCTGCTCGAAGACCTCGATGACGTAGTCGATGTGGCTCTGGGTGTAGACGCGCCGGGGAATGGCCAGGCGCACCAGGTCCATGTCGGCGGGAATCTCCCGGCCGGTGGCGGCATCGTGGCGGCCGAAC
>Ga0190359_1002350_pt1 | contig 11310 bp, 14 predicted proteins | sample 48721823_MG_FD_161269 | JGI IMG/M metagenome (GOLD analysis project Ga0190359, IMG submission 161269) | Hydrothermal vent microbial mat bacterial communities from Southern Trench, Guaymas Basin, Mexico - 4872-18-2-3_MG | ecosystem: Environmental > Aquatic > Marine > Hydrothermal vents >...
TTCACATTAGTATGCACTTCTTAATTGTTTTATAACCTTGTTTAGATTGTATTTTATTGTCCCTAAGTTTCCAGCTTTTGTTGTTAATATAATAAGAACATAGTTTAAAATTTTATAGATAAGAAATCTGCCTCTCTTTGTCTCTACAATCATTTCCTCTATATCACCCATTTCAAGACTACTTGCTATTTCTTCCCAAAAGCCTATGATAGAAACTCCCAAGCCACCAAGTACGCTTTCGTCAATATCAAGGGTGAGTTTTGCCATGTGATCTTCAAGATCATTAGAATAAAGTACTGCCCCTACTACTCCCGGTATATTAATTATCTCGTTCAAAATTTCTTCTTTTCCCATTATATCTTCTCCTTTCCCTCCTTTAGTGCTTTTGTAAACATTTCTATTGCCTCTCTATACATTTTTTTCTTAAGATACTCTACTCCTTTATTCTTATAATAATAAGCGTCCTTTTCTATAGTATCAGGTGTAATTTCTTCAACTTTCGTAGTTTCTAAAGTTTCTTTTTGTTGAATTGTTTCTTTAATTTCCTCAATCTCTATTTCTTGGGAAGCTTTCTCTTCCTTTTTTTCCTCTGTCTTTTTCTCCTCTATGATTTCCTCTTCCAAAGCCTCCTTCTCTTCAACCTTTTCCTCTTCTTCCATAACAACTTCTTTTGAAATTTCTTCCTCAGGTTTTTCTTCTTTAACCTCTATTTCAGATACTTCCTCTTTAACTTCTTCAGTTATTTCCTTTTCAACCAGTGCTTCTTCAGAAGCTTCTTCTGTCTTTTCTGGTTTAAAGATATTCCTGAACTTTCTAAGTATGTATTCTACTATAAGTTTCTCCAAAGTTTCCATTTCGGGTAAATCATTTATATCTATATGCACACTCTCTATGTTTTTTGCTTCTTCCTTTAATTCAGGGAGGAGCGGATTAACCTCAAAGGCTTTTTTCCAGTTTTCTCCTTTTCTTAAGTCGTCTCCTACAATAGAATATACTTTGCCTAAATTGTATAAAGCTTTTGGGTAATAGGGATGATAGATTAATATTCTTTCTAAAACAGAGATTGCTTCAGGTAATTTATTCTCATGCATGAGAGAGATTGCGTAAAGAACCTCGTACGGAAGTTTTTCTCCCTTTTCCTCCTTAATTCTTAAAACACTAGATGAAGAAATGAAACCTTCTTTAACTTTTTCTTCAATTCTTTCAAAATCTGATTTTGGTATATCTAAAGTTTTTCCCTGTTTCTCATAAATGTATGTCAATAATTCTTTAATATAATTCATATCAGGGTTGTACTCAAATCCTGATTCCAAAATTGCCTCTGCTTCTTTTAATCTGTCCATTTTTATATATGTTAATGCAAGGAACAAATGGGCAAATGGATTTTCTGGATCAATCTTTAATGCATGCTTAAACTCTTCTTTTGCTGAATCCAGTTCGTCTTTTAGTAAGTATGAAAGACCTAAATCTATCTGTAATCTAAAAAACCAGGGTGAATTTAACAATCCCTTAAGGCTTACAAGAAGCGCTTTATCATATTCGCCAGTAAGTATAAGGTATTCAGCATACAATGATTGAGAAGTTAGAAGATAAAGATTCCTCTCCGCTTTTTTTCTATAATACTCTGTTCTTTCCAGCAACCTATTCATTTTCCCCTTTTGGTGCGCCCGAGAGGATTCGAACCTCCACGCGTAGCTCCGGAAACTACTGCTCTATCCAGTTGAGCTACGGGCGCTTCGCTTTTATTGTATAATAAAATAAAAACTTCTTCAAGGAGGAGAGTATGGAGATAAAAAGAGAGCATCTTAAGAAACTCTCAGATACAAAATTTATGATACCTATTGGAACCATTCCCGGTATGAAAGTTCCTGGAATAATATATATAAACGAGAAATTACTTCCCAAAGTCCTCTCAGATAGATCTCCGCTCCAGGTTGCAAATGTGGCTACTCTTCCTGGAATTGTGAAAGCATCTCTTGCTATGCCTGATATACACTGGGGATATGGATTTCCGATTGGTGGAGTTGCTGCATTTAGAGTGGAGGATGGCATTATCTCGCCAGGAGGAGTTGGATACGATATAAATTGTGGGGTAAGACTTTTACGTACAAACTTTAAAAGAGGGGATGTGGAAAAGAAATTAGATAGATTGCTTTCAGTGCTTTTTAACAATGTACCTTCAGGTGTTGGATCCAGTGGGAAGTTAAGACTTAGACCCAACGACCTCAATCCTGTTTTAAGGGATGGAGTGAGGTGGGCTATAAGGAAAGGTTATGGTAGAGAAGAAGATCTTGAGACTATAGAGGAACATGGGAGTATGCCTGGAGCTGATCCCAATATGGTCTCAAGGAGAGCAAAGGAAAGAGGTGCGTCCCAACTGGGAACTCTTGGTGCAGGAAACCACTTTCTTGAAATTCAGGTTGTTGAGGAGATTTATAGAGAGGATATAGCGAAGGTACTTGGATTATTTAAAGGACAGGTAACAGTTCTTATACATACTGGAAGTAGAGGTTTAGGACATCAGGTTGCATCCGATTATATTGAGGTTATGAGTAATGCTGCAAGAAAGTATAAAATAAGACTTCCTGACCCCCAGCTTGCATGTGCTCCATTTAATTCCCCAGAGGCAAAAAGATACTTAGCAGCGATGATATCTGCTGCAAATTTTGCCTGGACAAACAGACAGCTAATAACGCATTGGACAAGAGAGAGCTTCCGTCAGGTTTTTGGAATTTCTGATAGAGAAATAGGGCTTGAGATAGTTTATGATGTAGCACATAACATTGCGAAGGTAGAAACTCACAATATTGATGGAAAACAGATGAAACTTGTTGTTCATAGAAAAGGAGCAACAAGAGCTTTTGCTCCTGGCCGTAAAGAGATTCCTGCAAAGTATAAGAGTGTAGGACAACCAGTTCTCGTTCCGGGAGATATGGGAAGATACTCCTTTGTGTTAGTTGGTACAGACAAGGCAATGAGAGAGACGTTTGGATCTTCATGTCATGGAGCAGGTAGAATGATGAGCAGACACGAAGCTCTAAGAAGGCAAAGTGCAGGTAAAGTGCTTGGAAGTATGAGAAACAAGGGAATTCTTGTGAAGGCGAAGAGCAACAAGACCCTTGTTGAGGAAGCACCTGAGGCCTATAAGGATGTGAGCAATGTAGTTGATGTGTTGCATAAGGAGGGAATATCGATAAAAGTTGCGAGAATGAAACCTATTGCTGTTATGAAAGGATGAGAAGAAAATTTTTGTGGGTGGGGGTTATTCTTTTAGTTTTATTTTCTTCTTGTAATCCTAATATTAGTGTGAATGTATCCATATCCTTTATCTCTCCAAAGGGTGAGGGTTATATATCTCCAAATCAACCTATAATTATTGAAATAGAACCAATGAAAAAAATAGAGCAAATTTCACTCTATGTGAGTGGTGAAAATATCACAAAAAATCTGGATACGGAAATAAAAGAGAACAGAGTGTACGCTATGTTTCCAGATGGACTTGAAGACGGAGAATATACAGTTAAAGTTAGAGTGTTAACGGCTGGGAAACAATTTAAAAAGGACATCAATGTATTCTTAAACAGTGAGATTCCTGTATGGGATGTATATGTTTATCCAACATTTGTAAGAGCTGGTAAGAGTATTAAAGTAGAAATTATTACATCCAGTATTTTAGAGAGTGTGATTGCTACCTTTGATGATGGAACGACTTATCCATTAATATACGATAAGAAGAGAGAGATATGGTCTAATGAAATAATGATTTCCCAGTTCCTTTCTGAGGGGAGTCATTTTATTAAGTTTATCGGAATAGATTTTAAAGGTGATAGAATTGAAGAAAAAAGAGTTATAAATGTAGTGAATGCATATCCTATAATTTACTCTCCACTTAATGGTCTTAAAACTGTAAGTAAGGAGATAGAGATTCTTGGTTTTTATGATCCAGATAAAGAAGTAGATATATATATAGACGGAAAATTCTTTAAAAGAACTAAAACAGATGGAAATGGTGATTTTTACGAAAAGCTAATTCTTCCACCAGGTACTCATTCCATACACACACAGGATCCAAATTCTCAGTTTAATGTAGAATCTGCACTTCAAAATATAAAGATAACGATATATTCAACAGGAATTGTTGTGCTTGTATATCACAACATATCAGAAAAAGGGGGAAATCTTTATACGATAACACCCGAGGAGTTTGAAAAGGAGATAAAATATATAAAGAATCAAGGTTATACCTGTATCTCTGGAGAAGATTTCAGGAATTTTCTTAAAGGAAAAGCCGATATTCCAGATAAGAGTGTCTTAATAACGTTTGATGATGGTCTTAGAGGTGTATATAATTATGCCTATCCAATACTTAAAAAGTATGAATTTAAAGCTGTATTCTTTGTTATTGCTGGAAGAATAGGAAATAAGTCAGGTTTTATATCCTGGAATGAGGCAAGAGAAATGATTGAGAGTGGAGTGTTTGAAATAGACTCTCATACATACCTATCCCACAAAAGAATAGTGAAGGATGGAAAATTGATTTCTTCCATTTATGCTAATGGAGATAGCGAAACAGAAGAAGATTTTAGAGAAAGAGTCCTAACAGATTTCCTTAATTCAAGGAATGTAATAAAGGAAAATCTTGGATATGAACCTTTAATGTTTGCCTATCCTTACGGAGAATACTCAAAAGAAACAGTTGATTTGCTAAGAGAAGCTGGATTTCAGTTTGCCTTTACAGTGTATAAAGGTGTTGTTATAAAAACTACATATCCTTTTGAAATACCAAGATATTCAATACATAGAGGAACCGATATAGAGAAAATCCTTCCTTAAACGAAAGGCTCCTCTTCACCCTCTTCTTCAAATCTATACTCCATTTCAAGAAACTTTGCAAACTGTTTAAGGAATTTAAGTTTAATTTTACCAAGTGGGCCGTTCCTATTTTTTGCCACAATCAAATCTACAATATTTGTGTCCTTCGTTTTATCTTCACCTTTAACACTTAGAAACATAACTACATCTGCGTCCTGCTCAATACTTCCGCTCTCTCTTAAATCTGAGAGCATGGGTCTTTTATCTTCTCTTTTCTCTATTGCTCTTGATAACTGCGAGATTACAAGTACAGGAACTCTCACTTCTCTTGCGAGTTTTTTTAAACTTCTGGTTATCTCAGATATTTCCTGAACTCTATTCTCCACCCTTCTTCTTAAATGCATAAGCTGGAGATAATCCACCACAATCATTCCAAGATTTTCTTTCGACTTAAGTCTTCTTGCCTTTGTTCTTATCTCTAAGACAGAGATGTCTGATGAATCATCTATGTATATAGGAGCATCGTATAGAGGACCATAGGCTCTACCAAGTTTCTTCCAATCATCATCTGAGAAAATTCCAGTTCTTAATCTATGGAAATTTACATCTGCAACATATTCTAAGATTCTTTCAACTATTTGTTCTTTACTCATCTCTAAAGAGAATATTGCCACAGGAAGATTAAATTTAGTGGCTACATTGGTAGCTACATTTAAAGAAAAGGATGTTTTTCCAACTGAAGGTCTTGCTGCAAGAACAATAAGGTCATTTTTGTGGAAACCACCTGTGATTTTGTCAAGTTTGGGAAATCCTGAAGGAATTCCTGTAATTCCCTCTTTTCTCTTGTAAAGGTTTTCTATTCTATCAAAGGATTCTTTTAATAAATCTTTTAAAGGATAGAAAGGAGCTGACAATCTCTTTTTTGCCACGTTAAACAGAACTTCCTGTGCCTTATCAAGAGTATCACCTACATTCTCTTGAGAATTAAAAGCAAGGTCTATTATCTCAATACCTGCCTTTATTATTTCTCTCAGTATAGATTTTTCCTCAACAATCTTTGCATACTTTTCCACATTCAGGGCTGTAGGTGTTATGTTTGTAAGGGTTGCAAGGTATGAAAATCCACCTGCATCTTCAAGTTCACCCTTCTTCTTCAAATGTTCAGAAACTGTAAGTAAATCTATAGGCTCTGATTTCTCATAGAGTTCTTTCATAGCCTTGTATATTATTTGATGAGAAGTTCTATAAAAATGCTCAGGTTCTAAAAAATCAATCACTTTTACTATGGCATCATTGTCAATAAGAATTGAACCTAAAGTGGCTTGTTCAGCCTCAATATTATGAGGTGGTACTCTCCCAAGTATTTCTTCCATTTATTCTTCTTCTATTACCCTTACCCTTATATTAGCATAAATGTCTCTAGAGAGTTTTATTCTTACGCTATGAACTCCGATGGTCTTTATTGTTTCTTCTGTTTCTATTTTTTTCTTGTCAAATTTAACCTTAAATTTTTTCTTTAGATATTCTGCTATCTCTTCATTTGTTACAGCGCCATAGAGTTTTCCCTTTTCCCCGGCTTTTTTCTTTATCGTTATCTCTTCCCTTTCAATCATTTCCTTTAACTTTAGAGCTTCTTCCTGTTCTTTTTCTTCTTTACTCTTTTTTATTTTTTGAGTGATAAGATAATGTTTTTCTTCTCCTTCGGAAATTTTCTTTGCCAGAAGTTTTGGACTAAGAAAATTTTTATAATACCCCAGGGGAACTTCCTTAAGTTCCCCTGACTTACCTAATCCATCAACATCTTTTAAAAGTATTACCTTAACTCTTTTCATTTTAATAGACTACGTAAGGTAAGAGTGCCATTTCTCTTGCCCTCTTGATTGCACGGGCAAGCTGTCTTTGATGTTTTGCGCATACACCTGTGTTTCTTCTTGGAAGTATCTTACCTCTTGGTGTAAGAAACTTCTTTAGAGTTTCAACATCCTTATAGTCAATTTCCTCTATTTTTTCTTTGCAGAAATAACAGACTTTGACTCTTGGACGAAATCTTCTGTATCCAGGTTTTGCCATAATTCACCTCCTAATCTATTGGAATATCTTCGTCAAGGATTTCGTCTTCTGAAGAAGAAGACTCTTCCTCGACCTTGGGTTTTGTGCTTAAAAATTTAACATTGTCCGCGATTATCTCTACTGCCCTTCTTGACAAGCCATCCGATGTTTCATAATCTCTAATTCTCAATCTTCCCTCTACGAGTACAAGGGAACCTTTTGACAGATACTTATTTACATTCTCAGCCATGTTTCTTCTATCATTCCATACAACCACATTTATAAAAAGGGTTTCCTCTCTTCTTTCTCCATTTTTATCAGTATAGATCCTTCCCGAAGCAACTCTAAAAGTGGAGACAAGTTTTCCTGAAGGAGTATATCTTGCTTCAGGATCCTTGGTTAATCTTCCAACTACAATTATCCTATTGTACACCCCTTTTCTCCTCCTTCCGTACAATCATGAATCTAAGCATCTTATCATTTAATTTAAGTTCACTTTTTAAACTTGGAATCTCAGTTCCCGGAAGATAGAAATAATAAATATAATAAAAACCCTCTGTTAATTTCATTATAGGGTATGCAAATTTTCTTTTACCCCACTTTACTGTTTCAATCCATTTCCCCCCTTTTGCTTCTACACTTTCCTTGAGTAAATTCTCTTGAGCATCAAGATCCTCATCAGACAGTTCAGGTCTAAAGATTACCATCATCTCGTACTTTCTCATCTTCACCTCCTATGGACTCTTGGCTTTGCTCTTCTTGAGGCAAAGCAGGAGTTTCAGTTTTTTCTATATATTTCTGTTTATCATATTTTGGACTACCTTTCAAGGTTCCTACAAAAAAGCCAAAGAGGAAACTTGAAAGGGATGAAACTACGGTAGAGAAAATTGTGTAGATAATTAAACCAGAGAGTAGTCTCATAGGTTCAGAAAACATTAGGTTTAAATCCCCTTTATATGTAAAGAAATAAAAGCTGGATAAAGAGAAAGAGACTCCAAGAAATATTCCTGATGTGAAAGAGAGAACTACATTAAGGGAGATTAGACCTATTACAAATGACGCAAGAGGAAGTACGTATATAGCATAAGGACCATAGTAATAGTTAAGAAAAACACCAATAAATATAGAAAGAAGTAGAATAAAAGATGTAAAGTAATTCCTTACCCCTGTTCTTTCTTTACCTTTAGCATGGATGTAAAGGGTCATGAGAAGAGAGAATAGAAGAGGAGTTAGAATGATGTTTAGATTTTCAAATGTGATAGGAGGAAGAATCTCCTTTGTTAATACTAAATTAGGCAATCCATTAAACTCTATTCTTGAAATTTCAAAAAGGTGCTTTGTAATCAGTGAAACAACACCACTCAAAAGACCAGATACAGGATTTGAAAGGTATATTCCTATAAGGGATAGAATCAACACGTATGAGAGGAAAATAAGAGGGAATAATGAATCTAAACCCATGAGATAAAAATAGTTATCCAGCCTCAGTTTTGAAATTACATAGATAATTGCAAAAACTATTGAGATAGATAATCCATTTATTATTTTTTTCACTTCTTTTACCTCCCTACTTTTTCATTTTTGATAAAAATGGGATTCTATACCTCTTTCCCGTGAATGCAAAGTAAGAAAGAAGTATAGAATAAAGTATAATAAAAACACCAACACCAAGATGAAAAACTTTCCATATATAAAAAAATAGATCTTTAATCTCTCCAGTTGTATTCAAGTATAGATAGTAAGAGAGAAGAGAAAAAATTACCCAGAAGATAATAGAAAAAATCCAGTATTTCACTGATTGAAGTGCATGGAATTTCAAGTAATCAGATTCGTTTTTTATATCAGAGACAAGAATAAACAGGCCAAAAATTCCTATAGTCAAATAGGATAATCCCGAAAGGAAATTTTCCTCTTCCTTTAACATAGACTTATTATTTAAAGCCAAGGTACTTTAACGCCTCCTCCTTCTTTCTCCAGTTTTTATAAACTTTTACCCATAACTCAAGATAAACAGGCTTACCAAGGAATTTTTCAATTTCAAGCCTTGCCTCTGTTCCAATAACTTTAAGCATATTTCCTTTATATCCTATAAGTATCTTTTTTTGAGAGTCCCTTTCAACATAGATATTGGCTCTTATATAGACTTTACCATTCTCTCTTTCTTTAAATTCCTCTACCATAACTGCTACTGAGTGGGGAACCTCTTCCTTTGTATGTATTAATATCTTTTCTCTTATTAATTCAGAAACTACTTCAATTTCCATACTATCAGTAAGGATGTCCTCTGGATAAAGAGGTTCTCCCTCTGGAAGGAAAGAGAATAGCACATCAATTAATAAATCTACATTATCACCTCTTATCGCAGATATTGGAATAATTCTTTCAAATTCACCTAAATCCCCATACTCTTTTACAATATCTTCTTCTTTATCCTCAAATAAATCTCTCTTATTTATCGCAAGGATTTTTGGATTATCTATATCTTTTATATTCTGAGAAACAAGGATGTCTTCCTCTGTTGGGGAAGTGGAACCATCAACCACCCATAAAAGCACATCACCCTCTTTAAGGATGTTCAGTGCATACTTTACCATCTTCTCTCCCAGTTTGTGAATTGGCTTATGTATTCCCGGTGAATCAATAAAGACAATCTGCCCTCTTTCGTCATTATATATACCTTTAAGATTTTTCCTTGTTGTCTGAGGCTTACTTGTCACGGGGGCGATCTTCTCTTTTAGGATGTAATTCATAAGGGTTGATTTACCAGTGTTCGGTCTACCACAAAGAACCACTATTCCACTTTTTTTCATAAATTTAGTATAACATAAGTGTAACAATTGATAAACTGATGTGTATTTGGAAGTGAAAGGTGAAATATATAGAGGATAAAGAGGTAATAAAGAGGGTCAAAAATGGAGACAAAGAGGCGTTTGGAATACTTGTTGAACGATACGGAGACAAGGTTTTTACTTATTTTGTGAAACTTATTGGAGATAAAGAGGAGGCAGAAGATTTGACTTCAGAAGTTTTTTTAAAAGCTTTTAAAAAAATAGAGACTTTCAAGGACGGAAGAGATTTTCTTCCTTGGTTGTTTAGAATTGCAAGGAATGAAGGAATTAACCATATGAGCAGGAATAAAAAATTAACTGATTTAAACCTCAACATAAGTTCTATTAATGTTGAGTTTGAACGAGATTTTGCTCTATATGAGGCACTTTTATCTATACCTCCAAAGGATAGAGATATAATACTTCTATTCTACACTGAGAATTTATCTTACAAAGAGATTTCAGAGGTACTTGGAATACCTGTAAATTTAGTAAAGGTAAGATTACATAGAGCAAAGAAAAAATTAAAAGAAGCATTAGAGGTGAGAAATGAAGGATAAAGAATTTGAAGAAAGGTTACATTCGCTTTCTAAGATGTATGTCTTAAAAAGAGAGGTTAAGGAGAAAATTATGAGTGAGATAAGGAAAACAGAGATACACAGGAAAACCTCATTGGGTATTGTATTTGCTGTTCTTGTTTCCCTCATTGTATTAATAATTTTAATTCCTTCTCCACCATATCTTACTGATTCATCCTATCTTATTGATGAAAGTGAATTTATAGGAAAGTTTATTCTCTACCTCGAAAATATGGATATATTCCAATGGATGTTTGTTCAAATATCACTGTATCTAACAATTGCCTTTGTTGGTCTGTTTTCAGTGGTAGTTATCAATAAAATTAGATTGAAGGGAGGAAAGAGATGAAGAAAATATTACTTTTGGTCTTTGTATTACTTTTGATTTTAACTCCTACAGTTGTCTCCGCTCAAGGAATTGTTAAAGATGGGGGTGATGTTGTTGTTAAACCAGATGACATAGTTAGGGGAAATATTAAGGTTGGTGTTGGAAATGTCACTGTGTTTGGAAAAGTATTTGGAAACATATCTGTGTTAAGAGGAGACATAATTCTTAAGGACAAAGCTTATGTAGGTGGGAATGTGATAACATTTGGCGGAAAAATCATTGAAGAGGAAGGAGCTATTATTAAAGGAAAAAAAATAGAGTTTCCACCTAAAGATAATATTCCTTATAAAAGGCCTCATATCCCAGCATTTCTTCTTAAAAATGAGGGATTTGTGCTAAAAATAGTTATAATTCTTATCTTGTTAATATTCTCAGTGATATTTGCAGGTCTATTTAAAGAAGGATTTAATAATTTTGTGAATTTTTCAAGAAAAAACCTTATCCTATCCTTGCCATTAGGAATAATAATTCTTACACTACTTTTATACTTTATGCCTGAGCGGGCAATCTTTCCTTTTGGTCGAGCACTATTCCTTCTTTACAATATAACTATATATTTCTTGATTCTTATGGGGATGTCAACACTCTCTTATTTAGTTGGTGAAAGAGTTCTTAAATTATTACATCAAGAGGTTAAGACTAACAACATAAGAGA
>Ga0190359_1002351_pt1 | contig 11306 bp, 9 predicted proteins | sample 48721823_MG_FD_161269 | JGI IMG/M metagenome (GOLD analysis project Ga0190359, IMG submission 161269) | Hydrothermal vent microbial mat bacterial communities from Southern Trench, Guaymas Basin, Mexico - 4872-18-2-3_MG | ecosystem: Environmental > Aquatic > Marine > Hydrothermal vents > Microbial...
TTCATACAGCTTCAAGATTCCATTTATAAGCTGTTCCGGACGAGGCGGACAGCCGGGCACATAAACGTCAACAGGAATTATCCGATCGACACCCTGTACGATGGCATAGTTATTGAAAACACCGCCGCATGAGGCACAGGCGCCCATGGAGATTACCCATTTCGGATTAGGCATCTGCTCATAAAGACGCTTGATAATTGGGGCCATCTTGCGCGATACCCGCCCTGCCACAATCATCAGATCGGCCTGGCGGGGCGACGGACGCATAACTTCCATTCCAAATCGGGCCAGATCGTATTTGGGCCCAAAGGTTGACATCATTTCGATGGCGCAACATGCCAGTCCAAATCCAAAGGGCCACATTGAGCGCTTCCGTCCCCAGTTTACCATTTTATCTAATGTTGTCAGGATAATCGAATCCGGTATTTTTTCTTCTATTCCCACTTCAATGCTCCCTTACCAAGTATATAGAAGTATCCAATTAAGAGAATTACGATGAATACCAGGATTTCGACAAATCCAAACATCCCCAATTTTTGATAGATAACTGCCCAGGGGTAGAGAAAGACAACTTCGATATCGAATAGAATAAAAAGGACGGCGATTAAATAGAATTTTACCGGGAATCTGCCCCTGGTGTCGCCTTTCGGTTTAATACCGCTTTCATAAGGTTCATATTTAGCCCCTTCCGAAGTCCGGCGGCCGAATACTATTGACGCCCCGGCCATGGCGACAGCTATAAATGCCGCAACTCCGACTAAGAACAGAATTGGAAACAAGGTCTCAAACATTTTTCCCCGGCTCATAAGCTCCAATTAAATGCCAATTATAGATATAATATGCACCTAAGTCAATAAATATTTGTGAAAATTTTAACAAAGCCCTAAAAATGCAGACATTTACTTTTTTTGAAATGAAAGACTTCTCCAGGCTCACACGATCCACATAAGTGGTTGCCGAACATAAAACTTATTACAAGACTATAAACCGATTCTAATGTGATTGGAAAATATCCAGCCCCTGTTTTTTTTATATACTTCAGCTCGATATAAGCCGTTTTCTTTTAGTTTACACTCCAATCTGTCACCATTCATTTCACTTATGCATTTACCGTTTCTAATTAAAATAATTCTCGCTTTATCGGGAGTTTTGATGATGATTTCGGCTTTATTGTAATCGGTCAGACTCCCCCCGGCCGTAACCAGCCGGGAATCATTCCGGGCCGCAAATTCGAATCCGGAAGCATCACCCCAGCGATAATTCGAAATAAACAGCCGGCAATCCCGGATGCCATCATAAACCTGCTTTCTGGCAATATCGAGATCAGAAGATAATTCTTCTCGAAGCAGTAGATGCGTGCGCAGGGATTGAAACTGGACTTTATATGGAAAAATAATAATTTGGAACGGCCCAAGTTTTAGCGGATAGGCATGGACATCGATTCCCGCAATACCGGATATTTTCTTTTTCAGATTCAGATCATCCCAGATTTGCAAGATCCGATCGGTCGGCGACCGCATCGACTTGCGCGGAGAAAACAGCATCTTGATCTTGTTATATGGTTTCAGTTTTTCCATCCATTCCGACATTTGATTCCAGATTTCGATGCCATCGAATCCTTCGGCATCCCAGGCAAGCCATGGATACGAGGGGTATTTCCCCACGCGTGATCTGATTTCATCCGGGTGGGCAATAATTCCCAGGGCTCCTTGTCGGGCGCCTTCGGCAACATATTCCTGAGGTGTCATATCCGCCGGCAGGACATCACTCGATTCGAACAGTAGATAGTGATTGCAGTCCTCGGGATCGTTGTGTTCGTATCCAATCAGGACCAGCGTGTTTTTGTAGTATCCCTCTTTGCCTGCGAAGCGATAGTCGAGATTCATGTGATCGGCGACAAGAATAAAGTCCAAATCTACGGCGGAAGCAATTTCAGCGACTTCTTCCAGATTTTTGGTTCCGTCTGAGGCAGTTGTATGGATATGTATACAACCCTGATATTCGTAATATCGGTCGGTTTTTTTCATATATCAAGTCCTGTTCTCACTGCCGGACGGGATCTTGCGAAATATAAACAGCCCGGCGGCCATCATTATAATCAGCGAGATTACTGCAAGTTTATACGGCATTTGGGAAGCTCGGGGTGCATCCAGATTGAGCATTGAGGCCAGCCCGTTCCCCAAGGGGCGATTGGGATTGAAAAGAAAGACTATAATCCCCCACAAAACCGGTCCTACAACGGCGGCGGCTCTCCCGGAAAGAGAATACAGGCCGAAAAAGCGGCCGAGTTCATCCTTGGGGACCATTTCAGCCAGAAGCGGACGGGAGACGGTCCAAATTCCCCCGAGTAGAATACCGATTATCGAGCCAATGATATATATAAAAAAGATATTTGAAACGACAATAAACAGCAAAAGGACGACAATCCAGCCCCATACAATGTATATCATCAATTTTTTGAGAGCGACTATCTGTGAAATATTACCTATCACAAAGGATCCCAGCATCGCGGAAACGGTTGAGACAATCAGAAATATTGTCAGGTCGGCGTCGGAGAATCCAAGGACCAGGGACGAGAAAATACCCATATTCAGGATGACTGTGGCGATGGCATCCTCGAAGAAATAATCGGCAATCAGAAAGCGCAGGACCCCGGGATATTTTTTGGTCTCTCTTATCCCCTCCCAGACCTCACGGTAGGCGCGTTTGAATTTGATACGCTCCGGTTTGATACGAGCTTTTTTTTCATCGACCCATAAAAACAGCGGCATGGCGAAGACAAAAAACAGAATCGCCGTAGGAAAGAAGGCTCCGGTTTTGCCGGAACCGGCAAGACCGGGTATATCCAGGCCGAAAATGCCGCCGGTAACCCAGGGCAGGACCAGGATCATGCCGATAATCGAGCCGGTATAGCCAAACGCCACGCCGAATCCCGACACCAACCGGGCCTCATTGCCCCCGGAAACGGAATACAGGAGCGAATTGTAAAATACCATCCCTCCTTCATAGAAAAAATTCGAGAAGGCAAACATGAAAATAACAGGCATAAAGAGCGGCGCCGGGATTAGCGGGACCAGGCCGATGGATATACAGCAGGTTATGGTAAACAGGAAAAGAAACAGTTTCTTTTTATGTGAATGATCTGAAAGGGCGCCGAGGGCCGGCATGATAAGTCCGACAAGAAGCATCGATCCGGAATAGGCAATGTCGTAGTAGAGCCCGTCGCGGCCAAGATCCTCAACCACCCAGCGTTTGAAGTAAAGCGACAGGATGTTCATCGAAAAGATGGTATTGGCGAAGTCATACAGCGACCAGCCGATGACATCCTTACGGAAAATATCTCCGGTTTTACTCAAAGTTCCAAAGTATCTGATATGGTTAACATGGCATCCCTGATCATGGTAAGGAATATGCCCAGTTCCAGATCAAGGTGGGAGCAGGCCGCCATCGCTTCGCGGGAAGCACCTGCGGCAAAGCGTTTTTCTTTGAAACGCCTTAGCATGAATTCCTCATCGACATTGGCCAGTTTTTTTGATGGATGCATGAGGGCACAGGCGACAATAAATCCGGTCGCAGGATCGGTGGCATAAAGCGACCAGTCGATTCGGCTTTTGCACGGGGCGTGGCCCGGATGGCAACGGATGGCGTAAATCATTTCATCAGGAAGTTCATATTCCCTGAGCCAATTTTCGGTCACGAAAGTATGTTTCTCCGGCTTTTTCAGAGTGACCGCATAATCGAGATCATGCAGTAAGCCTGTCAGACCCCAGAGATCAGCATCTTCACCGAAATGCCCGGCCAGCTTCACCATTCCGGCCTCGACTGCCAGAATATGTTTCCTCAAGTTTTTATTTTTAATCTTTGATTCCATTAAGGCCAGGGCGGTGGGTCGATCGATCATATTTTTACCTCAGCTTTGACTTGCCAGAAAGAATTATATATAATTGAACGTTAAAAGTCAAAAGCCGAAATGCAATCTAAATCTAAGAATGGATGACAACAAAGTCATGACTGATAAAAGGCAGACGGGCATTTTACGTATCGAGATTGCCGGCTTTATTATGGCGGGTCTGTATATTCTGGCCGGACTGATTCCCATCGACAGCCTGTGGGGATTTAATCATTTGAGATACCTGCCGGATTATGGCATGATCGCTATCGGTCTGCTGTTTATTATTGTCCTGATACCGCATGTATCCGAAAAAATATTTTCGGCGGTTAAAGGGATTCTTCGAATTTTCAACCGCTTTTCCCTATCCGTCAGGGTAGTCGCAATCGCCATTATGGCGGTTCTTGTTTTCTATTTACTTCGGGTTCATGTACACTCCCTCGGCGACGGTTATCAGCGGATTTATCAGGTCGAGCAGGGTTATCTATACTATCACACCGAGGTGCTTGATTTCTTTTTGCATGGTATTCTATATGCGGGATTGAACCTGATCGGGAAATTTTCGGGTGAGACGATATATACAATATTCAGTATTGCGGCAGGGACATCCTTTATTATCTCTATTTATTTATTCAGGCTCGATGACAGGGAAAGGATAATAGATGAACCGTTGATGAAAATCCTCCTTATTACATTCGGCGGATCGCAATTATTTTTCGGTTATGCGGAATCATACGCGCTGTTCTATATATTCAGTCTGCTGTATATCCTGTATGCGGTAAGATTTCTGCTTTCGGGCAAAGGGCTTTTGGCGGCCTCGATATTTTTGGGCCTATCCTGTACATCGCATATAACGGCGCTGATTCTGGCACCATCGTTTTTTTGCCTGGCCTTCTATAATCACCGGATAATCTGCCCCGAAAAATTTCCCCGGAAATATATTCCATCCATAATTGCGCTGGCCATGATAGCGGCTGTCATCGTGCAGGAGATTTTATTGAGGATTTATGTCGGCGAGTATGTCACTTCAGTTTCCGGAGGTTACCTGTCCTTATGGCCGTTATCGGAATATACTGTGTTTTCGCCGGCGCATTTACTTGATGTATTGAACGAAATTCTTATTATCGTACCGGTAATATTAATTCTTGCTTTTGCCGGTTTTGGGGTGCCATCAAATGACAAACACAAAAACCTGAACATATTTTTATCAATAACCGCTGTATCGGGGGCATTGATGATGGTTATAGTCGATCCGAAATTGGGCTATGCCAGAGACTGGGATCTGTTCTCTATCCCGACAGCAATGCTCGGTCTGGCGGGCGTCATTTATTTCACGACTAAACTCAATCTGAAGGCAGAAAGACCATGCAAAAGGTTTGTTGTCGGGGCGCTGTCGATGATTTTTCTTTCCGGCTGGGTGCTTACCAATGCCTCGGTTCAGGGACAGCTGAATCGTGCTGAAGATTTACTGAGCCTTGATGATAAGGGGCGCGGCTACTGTACGGAATTGCTGGCTTATTATTATCGTTATAATGCCCATAATAATGAAAAGTCGCTGGAGCTGTTACAGAGTATTCCGGGTCGAGGTAAAAATGCGCGTGTTTATTACAAAATCGCCAAGACCGAGATTGATTTGGGCCGGCATGAGGATGCACTCGAATCAATATACAAAGGATTGGATCTTGACAGCAATTATGCCGCTTTGCACTTGATGGCCGGAACAATTCTGACCAATCGGGGTAAACCGGAACAGGGATTGCCGCACCTGCAGAGAGCGATAACACTGGATCAGAGCCGCAAAGAGGCATACCACACTCTCGGAACAGCGTATTACAAATTGGATTCGCTGGATATGGCATTGATGATTTTTAAGGATATTGCCCGCGTATATCCTGATGATGCGATGGCTTATATCGAGGCGGGCAATATGTATCGTCTTCTGAGGCAGTATGATTCTGCCTATTTTTACATCAGGCAGGGGCTTCAAATAAATCCGGATATAGCCGAAGGTTATCAGCTTCTCAACGCCATCAAAAGGGAAATGTCGCCATAGAGGAACAACTTTCAGCCGATCTTGTTAAATCCCTTGACAATCGGCCGATTATTGAATAAGATTATTTGCTAAAAAATATGCTGGGGTAGCTCAGTTGGTTAGAGCACCAGATTGTGGATCTGGGGGTCGAGAGTTCAAGTCTCTCCCCCAGTATATTTTTAAGTCAGCAACGATTCAATCCCGGATCTTACCAGATTAAAATCCATCACGTCCTTTATTTTCGGTTTGCTTTACCGGTATTGATTTTCATTATTCTTTCCACTATATTTGATTTTTACAAAAATAGAAATTAGAATGTCTTAAATAAAAACACATCGAAGGAGCAGTTCATGAAGAATCGGTGTATGTATGCTTTATTGATTGCGGCAATGGTTCTACTGGCCTTTTCAGTACCCGTTACCGCTCAAAATATCGATGCCAGGGAATACCGGCTTGATAACGGCATGCAGGTCCTGATGGTCGAAAGGCATGAAAGCCCGACGATCATGGCCTCGATATTGGCACGGGTAGGGTCATCCAACGAGGTTCCCGGAATAACCGGTATTTCCCACCTGTTCGAACATATGATGTTCAAAGGGACCGAAACGATCGGAACAAAGGATATTAAGCGCGACCTTGAAATCATGGCACAACTTGACTCGCTCAGAGAATTGATGCGGGCCGAAGAGCGGATAATGCGAGAAAAATATCGCCGCGGGGGGATAAGCAATATGCTTGATCCAGAGGCAAAGACTCCGCGCTACAAGGAAATCGAGATCGTTTTCGACAGCCTGATTCTCGAGCAGCGGGAGCTCATAATCAAGGATCAGCTTGATGAAATCTACACCAAAAACGGCGGTTATTTCCTGAACGCTTTCACATCGGACGACATGACCGGGTATTTTGTCCGTCTGCCAAAAAACAAAATAGAGCTTTACATGTGGCTTGAATCGGACAGGTTTAAAAATCCCGTATTCAGGGAATTTTATTCCGAGCGCAACGTTGTCCGTGAAGAACGCCGCCTGACTCTCGAATCAACACCGACCGGTTTGATAGATGAGGAATTCAGGGCCATGTTCTGGAAATCGTCATCTTATAATTGGGATGTTCTCGGCTGGCCATCCGACCTGTACAGCATTACCCGCGAACAGGCAAATGCATATTTTAACACATATTATGCGCCGAATAACCTGACCATGATTCTCGTCGGCGATCTTGAGCCGGACAGGATGATCAAGTTGGTAAAAAAGTACTTTGATCGGATTCCCAGGGGTACCGTCGAACCGCCCGATGTGGTGACTCTTGAAGAAAAACAATATGGCGAAAAACGTCTGATTGCTGAAGCGGAAACCAGCCCGAGGGCGGAGATATGGTACCATACGGCGGCCTGGAAACATGCCGACAGCTATCCTCTTGAAGTCCTGGCGGGAATTCTAAACGGTAAAACGGGACGCCTTTATAAAAAACTGGTGGAAGAAAAGGGTATTGCCAAGAGTTCGGCAGAACGCAGCCGGCGCATGATGCCGGGTGATAACCTGTCTGTTTCGGCCGGCCAGGATTCCAAAAAATACGCGGGCGCCTTCCAAATCACGGCCGAGGGCATAGCGGACACCAAACCCGAACAGCTTGAAGAGGCGATATACGAAGTCATCGATGATCTGAAAAAGAATCCCGTTCCGGAAGATGAACTTCAGAAGGTAAAAAACCAGTTGCGCGTCAAACAAATCCGATTCATGGACATTATGTCAGGAATCGGGATACTCTTTGTTCTCGGACAAAATGCCGCTTTCGGCGACTGGACCGAGGTAAATAACAACCCCAAAATGTGTGACCTGGTGACAGCTGAGGATATTCAGCGCGTAGCCAATCAGTATTTCACAAAGGACCAGCGGAACGTTTTAATAATCAACAGCAAGTCCGGGCCTGATGATGAACAGGAAGGCGAAGATCCCCGGTTCGCACAAATGGCGGAGATGATCAAATCGATGACTGACGCCGACCGGCTCGAGCAGATGATGGGTATGGTTTCGATGCAGATGGATCAGATTGAAGATCCCGAAGAAAAAGAAAATTTGGAAAAACTCTTGAAGATAGCCGGCGAGCGTATCAAGAAACTCAGGGCCGCGGAAGAGGGCAGTTAAGGCGGACGCCAAAGGAGAAATAAATATGCGAAGATTATACATTTTTTTACATGGTTGGCCGGCGGCGTTGATAGTGGTTTTACTGCTGGCATCGATTGTCGTGCTGTCAGGGACTATCATGGCGGGTGATATAGTAGATCATCCGGACAAGTTGAAATTCAAGGAATTGAATTATCAGCCGCCCAAACCGGGTGACTTCCGTCATCAGTTGAAATGCGGCGCCACGGCATATGTGGCGGAAAATCCGGAAGCGCCCACTTTCGATATGACTATTCTGATTCGAACCGGCCAGATATATGAGCCCGTGGAAAAAGCCGGGCTGGCAAAAATGACCGGTTACCTGATGCGTAACGGCGGCGTTGAGGGCATGACCGCACAGGAACTTGATGAACGGATTGCATATCTGGCCGGAGAAATCTCGATCGATATCGATGATACAAGGGGCAGAGTAAGCCTTTTCTGCCTTTCGAAAGATATTGACGAAGGATTAGGTTTGTTGAAAAAAATCCTGCGCCAGCCGACATTCGATCAGGCGGCAATTGATAAGTACCGCGCCGACATTCTTTCGGAAATGGAGCAGCGCAATTCCTCGACTGCGTCCATAGAAAGCCGTGAATGGATGTTTTTACTGTATGGCAATCACCCCTGCACAACACCGTACCGCCGCACCGAGCATTCGATTAATTCGATCACCCGTGATGATATGCTTGCATTTCATAAAAAATACTTTTTCCCGGGCAATTTCATCTTTGCCATATCAGGTGATTTCAAGACGGACGATATTTTGACCAAACTCGATAACATGTTCGGGGGCTGGCCGGATCAACCGCTCGACCTTCCAGTTGTGACCGATCAAATTCCCGATCCGAAGCCGGGCGTTTACATGATTAAAAAGAATGATGTCAACCAGTCGCGTATCCGCGTGGGTCATATCGGTGTCAAACGGGATATTCCGGATGAGTACGCCCTGGAAGTGATGAATTACATTCTCGGCGGCGGTGGATTTTCATCTCGAATTATGCGCCGTGTACGTTCTGACGAGGGGCTGGCCTACAATGCCGGCAGCGCTTTTGATCGCCCTGTTCTTTACCCCGGCACGTTTCGGGCCTGGTTCCAGACCAAACATGAGACCGGCGCCTTTGGAACCAGCTTGATTGTTGATGAGATAAATCGTATTCGCACCGAAAAGTGCGACGAGGAGGCGGTGGACAACGCCAAGGCAAGTTTTGTCAGCAATATTGTCAATCCCTTCAGCAGTAAAAAAGCGATAGTAAACACGTTTGCCGAAGATGATTACACCGGACGGCCGGACGATTACTGGCAGAATTACCGGAAAAATGTAGAGGCGGTGACACCTGAGAGTATTCTTGCAGTTGCGCAGAAATATCTGCATCCCGAAAAACTTGTATTCCTGGTTGTTGGTGATCCGGAGGCGGTACAAAATGGCTCTGATAAACATAATGAACGGTTCTCCGATTTTGGAGAAATAACAATCCTGCCGCTTCGCGACCCATTGACACTGGAGATGAAATAGAAATTATATTTGCAGATATGACTAATCAAAAAAGCCCGCTACCGGCGGGCTTTTTTATTCGACACATTGATTTTGCTATGGAATCGATGACAGCTTTTTCAAACGTGCTTTTGCGTCGGCGATTTCATCAAATCCCGGATCGGCATCTTTCCAGATATCAAGGAATATCCGATACTGTTCGGCCCCGTCAAACAATCCATTGAGAGCAAGTAATCTCGTATGTGTTTCAAAGTACGGTAGCCTGTGATCGGGAAATTCCCGGTGGTAAACATCAATGCTTTTGCGAATTTCAGCAAGAGCCCGGTCGGGCTCATTCATCGCCTCATATGTCAGGGCTTTCATGTCCAGTATTTCACCGGCCACACCCGGTAAAGAATTTTTCTTGTTTTTTAAGGCGTACTCATCGAGAATCTCGAGAGTTTTTCCAAATTTACCCTGATGACTGAAAATCAGTGAACGGGAGATTGCGGTTTGCCGTTCAAGTAAAATATAAAAGGGCAGTTATCAAACCGCCCCTTTATCGAAAATTTCTTTTACTGTAAAATAATCATTGTCGTGCTGATTACCCGGCCGGCTACAAAACTTCGGGGATCGTATCCGAAAGCATCAATAAATTCTCGGTTGTAATGATTTAAAATCAAAGCATATTCGCCGGCGGTCAATCCCGAAAAATTGGATGAAGTAATGAGATGACTGCCGTCATTTGCTGTTTCGACCATATAACTGGAGTCGCCGGCGGCTGAAACAAGAATCAGCTCGACGGTACCGGCCCCGTAGCTCTGCCAGGTGACCATCAAATCGCTCGAAAGACTGTTTATCGACATATACGCCGGGCTGGTAACGTAGGGATTATGATCGGGGAAATCAATCGACGAAACAAGAGCCGGGACCGCATCGGAGGCGGTCACGGTAAACTGGTAGTTTTTCCCCAGTTGTATGAAGGGGCTCATCATTGTCCCTGGTTCAGGATACATATAACTGCCTGTTAATGCATACCAGTCAAGCGAGTATTGATCACAACCGACATTGACTCCGCTGATCGGCTGAATCGGGTCGCACGGGGCATAAACAGAATCAAATACGGCGCTGATGACATCGGTGAAAATGGCAACATCACTGTAATACATAATATTCCGCGCCACCACCAGTTTTGTATAGATGCCTTCGGAGACAAGACTGGTATCGACCATTGCGCAAAAATCCGAAAGATGAGAGATTTGCACAGTGACATAGTTATCGCCGGAATGTACATCGGTGGCCAACGCGCCCCAGCTGGATATTTCATAAGTGTATGCAACAATTGCCGATTCGCTGACTCCACCAAGTTTTGACTCATCATAATGAAGAGTCAGAGTCGCCGGCGAATCAAAGATGGTCCCCGACGGCTCGATTGAATACATAGATGAAACCGGTTTCAGATTACCGGTTGGATGAGATCCGTCGCTGATCTCGGCGATCTCAAAGGTGATCGTGTCGGTCAGCGCTCCCGACGGGATCGACAGGATAATTCCTCCGGCGATTTCAATCGTGCCGCCTTCGGGACCAATATCATTTTCGGCCATTGCCGGTTCACTGTTGGTCGAGGAATCATCGGAACAATTGACAATCAACAGGCCAGATGACATAAGGATAAGCAACAATTTCAGACAGCTTTTCACCATAGCTCCTCCATAGTGGTTTTATTGGATGGATTTGAACAATGATATTAGA
>Ga0190359_1002353_pt1 | contig 11304 bp, 12 predicted proteins | sample 48721823_MG_FD_161269 | JGI IMG/M metagenome (GOLD analysis project Ga0190359, IMG submission 161269) | Hydrothermal vent microbial mat bacterial communities from Southern Trench, Guaymas Basin, Mexico - 4872-18-2-3_MG | ecosystem: Environmental > Aquatic > Marine > Hydrothermal vents >...
GTTACCGGGTCTCCCTGTGGGTGAGAGAAGAAGAGGTCTTTAACCAGATAAAAGAAAAGGGAATAAATGAGACCTTCCTTCCAGAAACCAGGCTCCACCCCCAACTTGAGCCCGTAAGGACTTTTCGGGAAGCACTGAGAGGCAAAGACCTCGTGTTGATGGTTGTCCCATCTCACGTTTTCCGCGATGTATTCATGGAACTGAAAAGCCACCTACCTAAGGGTGCCCCAATCGTTACGGCAACAAAGGGTATCGAAAACGAAACCCTGATGACCATGTCACAGGTGATCAGGAGCGTCCTTCCCGCTTGCAGTGAAGGCCGGCTGGCATGCCTGGCAGGTCCGAGCTTTGCCAAAGAGGTATCCATGAAACGGCCTACTGCCGTCACAATAGCGTGTAAAGACGTGAAGCAGGCGGAAAGGATTCAGCATACCTTTTACACTGAATTCTTTAGGGTTTACACAACCAACGACCTTATGGGGGTTGAACTTTGCGGGGCCTTGAAGAACGTGATTGCCATAGCGGCGGGAGTGGCGGACGGTCTGAGCTTTGGTGACAATGCCAGAGCAGCGTTGATCACTAGAGGGCTGGCTGAAATCGCAAGGCTGGGTGTATCAATGGGTGCGAATCCTTTAACCTTTGCGGGCCTGGCTGGACTTGGTGACCTGGTTCTGACCTGTACAGGGGACCTCAGCAGAAATAGAACGGTCGGCCTCAAAATTGCCCAGGGCATGGACCTTGAAGAGATAGTGGCTGGGATGAAGACAGTGGCAGAGGGCGTGAAGACCTGTGCTTCAGCTATTCAGTTGGGGGAGAAGATGGGGGTTGAGCTGCCTATTACATCCCAAGTCTATGAAGTGTTATATAGGAGTAAGGATCCCCGAGAAGCGCTTAGGGATGTTATGACCAGGGACCTGAAGGCCGAGCTCGACTAATGGTACCCAGGTATTTAGGTTTAAGACTGAAGTATTCTTAATGAGGAAACCAAGGCAGCTACCCTTTCCCTTCAGCCTTCTACCCGCCATGAGATCAGCAGGTAAACCTTCACTCTATCTACATGAGTAGTTACCAATGATGAAGCAAAGGAGCCTATTTTGTGTCAGACGGAGAGGGAAGAAGACAAGCCTCGGAGCTAAATAAGCGCAAATCGTCTACACACCGGGATCGCATTAATGTCTCGGTTTTGAGAGAAGAGTTGGCCGATTGCATATTCGCGAGGAACATAGTCTACCGTCCAGAAATCGATTCAACTAATACGCTGGCAAAAACTCTGGGAGCGCAGGGAGCCCCAGAGGGGACGCTCGTCATTGCCGAAAAGCAGAAGAAAGGCAGAGGAAGAAGGGGTAGAAGCTGGCATTCCCCGGGATATGTAAACCTGCTTTTTTCAGTGCTCCTGCGGCCTCCTATTCCGGCAAGACAGGCTTTCGTGCTGACCATGGTGCTTGCCGTTTCTGCCGGCCAGGCCATTGAAGAACTCACCGGCCTGCGTTCCATGATCAAGTGGCCAAATGACCTCTACGTTGGAGAGCGAAAGCTGGCAGGCATATTGACGGAATTTTCGCTTCAGTCAGAGGGGATCGAATACGGGGTATTAGGACTGGGCCTTAATGTCAACTGGGAGCCGGGAGAGATATGGGGTATTGCGCCTCCGGCCACCAGCATCTTGGTGGAAACAGGGATGCGAGTGGACAGGACCGCTCTTTTGATCCAGCTTTTGAAGAGTTTTGAAAAATCTTACGGCAATGTTAAGTCGGGTGAAATTGATTCCTTTTACAGAACATGGAATGAGCGCTCCATGATCCTCGGAAAAGATGTGATTGTATCCTCTAAGGGGCAGAGGATCCAGGCTAGGGCGCAAAAGATTGATTTGGACGGTGCGCTGGTGATTGTCGATTCTGAAGGGAAAGAGAAAAAAATAGTGAGCGCAGATGTCTCAATAAGGCTGGCAAAGACTCGCTAGTGGATTTTGCGGCTTAGCGGTGCCGCGGAAACAGGGGCAGAAAGAATCATATCCACTATGACCGCACATTCCAGCCCAAAAGGAAGATAGCCAGCATAACCAAGAGCGGGCATTTCAAAAACTTTGAATCTCCCCACGTAGGGTACGTGATAGATCCATTTTGCAAGGCTGTAGTAGTTCCACATTTCCCAGAAAAATCCGCAAATGAGGGCAGAGAGGGAAGCCACGAGCACCGGGTGCCAGTCCCCATGGCTGATGCTCGAAAAAATGGTGCGCTCCCCCAAACAAGCCTGAATACAGACAAGAAGGAGCAGGGGCGAGATCCACAAAAGAGGAAAGAGCAGATTGGGCAAAATGCCTATACAGGCAAGGCCGGTGCACGCAAGAGCGAGAACCCCGAATGCAAGTGCTTTTGGCTGAGTAGGCGAAAAAGGCGCGAAATTGCTATATGTGTCCTGGAACCAAGCAAAGCTCATGAGCCACTGGCGCGTTCCTGATACTGCGGGAAGGACCGTGGAAAAAGACATGGTGGCAAAGCAAAAATACCCCTGGGGGCCAAAATCAGCTCCCATGTATTGCCAGTTTTGAACGAACCGATTGAGGTATTCGAAAAACCACCAGAAAAGAGCGCTCACGGGAAAAAGAACGAGAAATTTGCTCGTATGATCAATCAGCATGCAGCGGCCGGTTCTCTGATACGACAGGGCATTTATGGTGACAATGTAGGCTATCCAGAGGGGTGTAAAGGTGTGTGGTTGAAGCTTTTCAAACCAGGAGAAACGGGTCCAGGCAAGCACCCAGGCGATAACGCCAAAAGAAATGCCAAGGTACCCCCACCAGGGAAAAGGAAAGCGCTGGCGAGGGCACGAATCCATTTGCGTGTGGCGCCGGAAGGCGCGGATGATGAAAGGCATCGTCACTCCCAGGACAAATACGGTGTAGGCGGAAAAGGCAACCCAGGAAAAAGGGGCATGTTGGATGTAAACTGAGCGCGGTGGGAATTCAAAATAGTGGCCAAGGGGTTTCCGGGTGAGAGAAGGGCCCAGTAAGGGCAGCCCAAGGAGCAAAACGGTGACTACAAAAAATTTTACTGGTATTGCCTTCATACAAGTACAATTTTCCCTTATTTGCGCCCACTCGAAGGTAAGCAGCTTTGGGTTCCTGATTAGAAATACTTCACTCTTCAGTCTTGAACCTGGATCCCCGAACAATTAAACTATACTCAAAGCTTTAAGGTGGGGCAATTAAATTTTCCAAACAATTATTTGTAACTCGGCGCCTTTATAATTGCTCTCGGTATTATTTTTGGTTAACTGGCGATTGGCACTACACTGATAGACAAGTGAGGTTAGATTAATGGCAACGATTCAACCAAAAGGGGAGAAGATCAGGCAGGCGGTAAAATGGATTTCTGCGGAACGACTTGAAAATGAGAAAAAACCGATAAAAGAGCTGATCCAGGATGCAGCGCTCAGATTCAATCTATCACCAATGGAAGAGGAATACTTGGTTTCATTTTACGCTGAGGGCCCTAAGGACAAGGGCCGAGAGTAGAAATCGGCTTTTCCTCGTCTTGATTATTCTTTTTTCTGTTATTCATCGGCAAAGGCTATGGACCTAGCCTTTTTGAGCGCCTGGTCTGGTTGAGTATCAACTTGGAAAAGCGGAAGAACACCCACCCGGTGGCCGCGACTATAAGGCCACCAGCTAGCAGGGGAAGCCAAGAGCCATCTTGGTGAGTATGATCGAACCCAACCCATAATGAGATACAGCCGATGAAAATGAGGTAAGCACTGAGAACAGTCCAGCAAGCAAGCAACAACCACAGGGCAAAATTTCTGAAAGGGAAGGGCCTTCGATCCTTCATTTTCTCATTTTTTTCAGCTTTTGATCTAAGAACTCAACTTCTTTCTTGATTCTGCCATCCGTTTTGATCTTGCGTTCTATGACTTCAAGCCCATAAAGCACTGTGGAGTGGTTTCTATTGAGAGATTTTCCGATTTCTTCCAAGGTCTTGTCGGTATGTTTCCGACACAGGTATGCATACACATTCCTGGGGTAAGCGTGTATTTTTTTCCTAGATTTTGAGCGAAGACTTTCAGGGTCGACTTTGAAATACTGGCACACGAGTTTTTCAACGTCCTTTATGGTGGTGGGCTTTTCCAGTGGCACATGGCACTTAAGCACCTCTCTGGCAAGATCCAGGTCAATTTTGACTTTCATCAGCTCGGACTTAGCCTTCAGGCACCTGAGGGCACTTTCCATCTGGCGTATATCTGCCTGAAGATTCTTAGCGAGCAAGTGGAGGATTTCTTCTGGTAAGTTGAGGCTTTGTTCACGGGATTTCTGTTCAAGAATTCTCACCCTGGTTTCATAATCGGGTTTTTGCAAGGTGGTGATAATACCTGAAGTAAGCCGCGATGCAAGCTCTTTCTTGAGATTTGGGATGTCTTTTGGGAGCAAGGAGCTTGTGAAAATAACCTTCTTGTGATCGTTTATGAGAGAGTCCAGGGTGTAGCCAAGTTCGAGCTGGGTTTTTTCCTTTCCGCCAAGGAAGTGGACTTCTTCGAGGAGCAGAACATCGCATGATCTTCTATACTTATTCTTGAATTCATCAATTTTGTGATTTCTAAGAGCGAAGATCATTTCATTTACAAAGTCTTCTGCGGTGATGTAATAGACCCTTAGGCGAGGGTCGCTTTTCAAAATAGCGTGTCCGGTTGCCTGAGAAAGGTGGCTTTTACCAAGTCCGGTATTTGCCAGGATAAAGAGGCAGGGATAGCTGGGGTTTGGCTCAAATGCCATGGCTCTTGACGCTGAATATGCGAATTCATTGCATTTTCCCACAACAAAGCGCTCAAAGGTAAAGTCATGGTTAAGGACATTGAGCCCCCTCTTTGGAGGTCGGGGTATGTTGGGGAGGAGGAGTTGCCTTGACTCTGCCTCAAACGTCGGAAAGGAGGCTTTTGCGGGAGGGCTCACCCTGAGGGCAATTTTAAACTGATTTTCCCCAACTTTTCGGAGCTCTTTTTCTATGAGGGCCATATAGTTTTCCGTGATCCATTTCATGGAAAACTTATTTGGGCAGCCAAGAACAATACTATTGTGCTTTTCTTCCAGAAAGGTGACCGGTTCGATCCACAAGGAGAAGCTATTCTTTGGTAGCTTGGTTTTGATTTGCTCCTTTACAGCTTCCCAAAGGGTGGTCATTTTCCGCCTCGTAACAGAGAAATGCGCTATTATCTATGGTGAGTCATTATGATTAGATCGGAGCTACCTTTAGCGGGTTCTATTACAAGAAAAGAAATAGCTCTGTCAAAGAGGATCAGAGCCAGGAAACACTTAGCCGCCCCGTGAGTCTTGACAAAGAATAAGTCATTGAAACAACAAGAATATGTTTTCTGAACATGATAAGATATCGGGAACAGGGATGATATCCAGATTTCTGAGTAATCAACGATATCAAATGCTTATCAGGTGTTTTTGCATGGTGCAAAAAAATATCAACAGGATGCAATCTTCGATTTTCTCGCTCTTAAGCTCAATTTTGGCGATTTTCATTCTTTTTCATTTGATTTTTTCTGAGCTGCTGAGTGGAGTCTTTTAACGGGTTGGTTTCGGAAAGAATCTTGCATGTTTCCTGAGATGCAGGTAGGTCGCTCAGGCTACAATTTTTTGGGTTGTATTGATCTTCTCAATACGCTATGGAGGTGCAAGATTTTTTGATAATCTTAGAAAAATTTTCATAAAAAAATTATTTGTTTTTTTACCACTCAGGAAGCTTATCTAGTTCTGTGACGGGGTACGGTTGGGGGGAAACAAGCCCCTAACTTTATTCCTTAGTAATATCAACGGATTATGTCTTAACGCTGAAATTTATGGGGCAGGCATAGGGAATGGCGAAGCTAAGAGTTGCACTGCTTGCGGGAGGATGGTCTGGAGAAAGAGAGGTATCGCTTAAAAGCGGAGATGCCGTTTTTGATGCCCTTGACAAAAGCAAGTATGAAGTAAGCCGGTATGATCCAAGGGATGATCTTGAGACTCTGGTCAGGGACCGAGAGCAAATCGATCTAGCTTTTGTGCTCTTGCATGGTAAGCTCGGAGAGGATGGCTCTATGCAGGGTTTTCTGGATATCCTGGATATACCCTACGTGGGCTCAGGCGTTTTGGCCAGCGCCATGTCCTTTAACAAGAAGATTGCCAAGGAACGATACAGAAATGCCGGGCTATCCGTAGTCGAGGACGTGGTCGTAACACGTGGCGGGGATTTTTCAGTGGCAAGAATTCTCGGGGCACTGGGTCCTTTAACTGTTGTGAAGCCTGTGGCCGAGGGCTCAAGTCTTGGTGCTTCAATTTGTCATTCTCATGAAGAGCTTGAAGCAGGGATAGAGAAGGCCTTTAGCTATGGCGAGGAAGTCATGGTGGAAAGGTATATTAAGGGTCGTGAACTTACATGCTGCATTCTAGGAAATCGTGCAACCGAGGCGCTACCTGTTGTGGAGATTGTGCCGAACCCTGAGTATAGTTTCTTTGACTACGAGGCCAAGTACAGGCCGGGTGCCACCAAAGAAATATGCCCCGCCCCCTTGACGGAAACAGAGGCATTAAAAGCACAATCCTGTGCAAGGAGGGCGCATGAGGTTTTAAAATGCAGGGTATGGAGCAGGACCGACATGATTTTGGAGGGTAAAAAGATTTATGTCTTGGAGACAAATACCCTGCCCGGAATGACTGAAACAAGCCTTGTGCCGCTTGCAGCGCGCGCTGCGGGCATCCCGTTTTCTAAGCTTCTGGATAAATTGATTGATCTATCCCTGGAGGAAAAAGGCCCAGGGAGCTTGCCCTAAGTCAGGCGCCGCAAAGGGGAAAGGCCGAGAAATGTTTCACGTGAAACATCTCTCGGCCTTTGCAAGTTGCCCCTTTTGAGCAATTTTTACATTACGGCCAAGTTTTCCATCAACCTCCGATGAATTTAGTTTTCCGGACACAGTCCTGGCCCTCAAGCGAGTCGAATTCTTAGCCGTCCTTTCACCTTGGAGAAAACTGCACATTTTCAAGCCCTCATCTGCTCAGTTTCATGGCCGCCCCGCCACACCGTCTTAAAAGTTGCCACCCCCGCTGGCGGGGGACTGACTTGTTGCACTAGCTTCACCCTCCCCTGCCTCTCCAGGCAGATTCTGCTTCAGTGAAGAGTCTTTCCGCAGCAGGAGAACAAACAGCGGCAAGTGCGCTTTTCTTTACAGCGGAAGGAGGCGCCAGTTTTTTATTTTCAAAGCAAAGTGGTTATGCTATCTCCAAAGAGAAAGATTGTTGGGAAGAGGGGCCTTGAGAGCGATATCTTGCCGGGAGATGATTGTTTTTCTTGAGCGGATGGATTATTTCAATTGCTAACCAAAAAGGAGGCGTTGGAAAAACAACGACTGCCGTTAACCTTTGTGCCTCCCTGGCGGTTGCCGGTGAGCCCTGCCTGCTGGTTGATTGTGATCCGCAGGGCAATGCAACCACTGGGCTTGGGATAGACAAATCTACGCTTGGAAAAGGGCTTTACGAGCTTATGCTTGGCTCGGCAAAGCTGACAGAGGTGATCTCACAAACACAGCTTCCAGGCCTCCATCTAATCGGGGCAACTCCCAATCTTATTGGAGCTGAAGTGGAGATGGCTTCCGCGGGTAAACGCGAGTTCATAATGAGGGAAAAAATCGTTTCCCTCAAGCATAGTTACAAGTTCATTTTTCTGGACTGCCCGCCATCCCTGGGGTTTTTGACCGTGAATGCCCTCACAGCGGCGGACTCTGTCTTAATTCCCCTTCAATGCGAATATTATGCGCTGGAAGGCCTGAGCCAACTCATAAAAACGCTGCGAGCCGTCAGAAGGGGCCTCAACCCTTCCCTGACTCTGGCCGGAATTCTTTTGACCATGCACGATTCACGCAACAACCTCTCCCGACAGGTGGAGGAAGAGGTTAGGGGGCATTTCAAGGGTTTCGTGTTTGAGACGATCATTCCCAGGAACGTTCGGTTAAGCGAGGCGCCAAGCCACGGGAAGCCGGCCCTCTTATACGATGCAAAGTCAAGGGGTGCTCAGAGCTACCTGGCCCTTGCCAGGGAATTGATGGGTAAAGGAGCTTTTCACTATGGCAAAACACAAGGCCTTGGGTAAAGGGCTCTCCGCCTTAATTCCAGAGGCGGAAACCCTGCCTGGGACAGAGGGGGGCTACTTTCAGTGCCCGATTGAAGAAATAGAGCCCAATCCCTTTCAGCCACGCCAAAGCTTTGAGGGACACGAACTCGATGAGCTCGTTGCCTCTATCAAAGAAAAGGGTATCATCACCCCTCTCCTGGTGAGCAGGAAGGACAAGGGGTACAGGCTCATAGCGGGGGAGCGGCGCTGGAGGGCAGCTCAAAAAGCTGGGCTGACAAGGGTTCCCGTAGTGATACGGGAGAGCACCCCTGTTGAGTCTCTTGAACTCGCACTCATAGAGAATATTCACAGGAAGGATCTGAATCCAATAGAAGAGGCCTCAGCATACAGCAGGTGCCTTGAAGATGGAAAAATGACTCAGCAGACCCTGGCAAAGAGACTGGGAAAGGACCGCTCAACGATTACAAACATGCTCAGGCTTTTGAGGCTGCCACAGAGCATCCAGAAGGATATTATCGAGAATCGCATCAGCATGGGGCATGCAAGGGCGCTGGCGGGCATCAAGTCAAGAGAGAGGCAGATGGCCGTTAGGGACTTGATCCTCAGAAATGGTCTTTCAGTGCGACAGGTGGAGGCTCTGGCCAAACAGGGGGAGGGGGCTGCGCGAAAGAGGAAAGGTTCCGGAAAGGAAGACTACTACCTCCGTTCACTGGCAGAGGATCTCAAGAGATCACTTGGAACAAAGGTTGAAATCAAGAAACGAGGAAAGCACGGCAGAATAGTAATTCATTTTTATTCTAGCGAGGAACTGGACCGGCTCCTTGATCTCCTCAGTTAGCATGCATCCATAAGTTGCGTGGCGGAGCGCAGTATGCCTTCGGGCAGTCCCTTGGTTCTTGATCGCACAAAAGGCTCTTCTCTAGATTTGAAATGTGCTTCTCTCTAATGTCTCACTTGTGAGTGGGTGCTCAGCAAGGATTCCTTCCCCTCCACCGATTCTCCTCCCCGGCCAGCAGGCGCCTTATGTTGTCCTTGTGGCGGATGCAAATAAGCACGCTTACAAGTGCTGACAGAGCAACGAGCGTGATTGACCTTCTTGCGGCGAGGAGCAAAAAGGGCATAATACAGGCTGCGAGCATTGAGCCGACAGAGACAAAGCCTGAAAAACAAACGGTTCCTGTGAAAATCCCGGCTCCAATGAGGCACTCAAGTGGCGAAAGGGCAAGAAAAATCCCCAGTGCTGTTGCAACACCTCTACCGCCCCGGAATCCCAGGAAAATGGAGTACTGGTGGCCCAGCAGGGTGGCGAGGGCGATACCTGATAAAAGGAGTTCGGATTGATCAAATAAGTGCATGAAGAGAAAGGCGGGCACAAACCCTTTGGAGCAATCAAGCAGGAGTGTAATAATGCCCCACTTTACTCCCGCCTCACGGGCAACGTTTGTGGCTCCTATGTTGCCGCTACCTCGTTTTGTAATATCCAGGTGGGCTACTCCGCTGGCAATGAGTTTACCGAAAGGAACTGCTCCCAGGACAAAGGATCCACAACAAAAAAGAACTATGAGGATAGCAGGGGCCAGCAAAGCGCTCTGGTTCTCCTGGTGCGGTTAGATTGTTGCGCCCAGGTGCTCAGTGAACCCTAAGATGAGGGCATGCTTAGGGAGAGCCGATAATTTGTGAAAAAATTATTGTTACAAAGCTTGAAACGTTCAGCCAGGGTAGTATATAGTTAAACACCTCTAATAAGTCCACAGTAAAATAAAGATCCAGTTACCTCTGCGGCTTTTGGGGTGCTGGGTGGATTCGGTGTGAAAGACATGTCGGGTCGCAAGGATAGTTTTCCGGATGGAGAGTTTGGTAAAGGTCTTTTCTGCTTTCAGCTCAGCTAGGGTATGCCTGTGAAAGTGATGGTCACCGATGGGCAGGGGGGCGGTATCGGCGCCACGGTTATCAAAGGACTGAGGGCAGCCTTTGGTGAAGGCATAGAGATACTGGCATTGGGCACGAACTCGATTGCCACTTCCCGGATGATGAAGGCCGGCGCCAACAAGGGGGCAACAGGTGAAAATCCGATCCTGAGGACCAGTCCCAAGGTGGATGTTATCATTGGTCCTGTTGCGATTCTAATGCCCAATGCGATGATGGGAGAGGTCAGCCCAGGCATGGCCGAGGCGATCTGCTCGAGTGAGGCGAGGAAGATTTTGATTCCTCTTACGCAGGAAAATGTTTTGCTTGTAGGGGTTGCAGGCGAGCCACTGCCGCACCTGGTGGATGAGGTGGTGAAAATCATGAGGGAGATGAAGGATAATGTGTGAATCCACAGCCTATTTGTTGAGAGAAGGCAAGCAAGAAAAGATTTTTGAAAGTGTTGATGTTCTTGAATCTAGAGAGGACAATGTCAAAATGGTCAATATTTTCGGGGAAGAAATGGAAGTCAAGGCCAGGGTCAAATCTCTTTCGCTCGTAGATCACAAGATTATCCTTGAACCATTATGATGTGTTCGAAAAAGACTTCATCTGAGGCGCCTTGGTCGTTGAGCTTTTTGCGGAGCCATTTCATAAAAAGGCTTTTTTTCAAATACACAATCACAGGAGGGAAAGATGTTGCAGGACATGGCAAAAAACATTGCGTGGCTAGGGCATGATTCTTTCAGAATCGAAGGCAGCAAAACGATCTATTTTGATCCGTATCAGATTCCTGAAGGTCCAAAGGCGGACCTAATCCTTATAAGCCATGAACATTTTGACCACTGCTCACCAGAGGATGTCTCCAAGATCCAAAAACCTGAAACCATTATTGTGACGGAAAAGGATTCCGCAAACAAGCTATCCGGAGATGTCAGGATTGTTAAGCCAGGAGATTCATTGAGGATTGGTGAAGTAAAAATTGAGGCTGTTCCGTCATACAACACAGACAAAGATTTTCATCCAAAGCGCAATGGGTGGCTTGGCTTTGTGGTCGAAATGGATGGGGTAAGGATTTACCATGCCGGGGACACGGATTTTATTCCAGAAATGAAGAACCTGGAGGTCGATATAGCACTGCTTCCTGTATCCGGCACCTATGTAATGACGGCGGATCAGGCAATCGAGGCTGCTCTGGCAATACGGCCCAAGCTCGCAATACCAATGCACTATGGTACCGTGGTGGGTGATGAAAACGATGCCAGAAAGTTCAAGCAGGCTCTTGAGGGAAAAGTGG
>Ga0190359_1002356_pt1 | contig 11285 bp, 8 predicted proteins | sample 48721823_MG_FD_161269 | JGI IMG/M metagenome (GOLD analysis project Ga0190359, IMG submission 161269) | Hydrothermal vent microbial mat bacterial communities from Southern Trench, Guaymas Basin, Mexico - 4872-18-2-3_MG | ecosystem: Environmental > Aquatic > Marine > Hydrothermal vents > Microbial...
AATTCGGATTCTAAACTAAGAAAAATGAATTATAACTGGTGGGATTACGGAGACGACCAGAACACCATCTACTTTTCCAAACGGCGGAAGGATGAAATCGAAAACTTTAACCAGCCGCATTTCGAAATTTTGCATGAGTACCGTCTGAATGACAGACTTACGCTGAACAACACGCTTTTTTACATTAAAGGCTACGGCTTTTTTGATTATGATGGCAGCTGGGGCACGCCTGAATATTTCCGCTTAACACCGGAATATGGTTACAATGTGCAGAACATCCCTTCAGATGCTTTGGTCAGAGCTTACGTTGACAACAAACAGATAGGTTGGTATCCTCAGTTGTTGTTAAAGAATGACCTGGGTAATTTTGTTTTGGGTGCTGAGTTACGGGCCCATCGCTCTTTGCATTGGGGACGCCTGCAAAAGGGCGGCGGCTTACCGACTGATGTTGTTGGTGACGGCGCTCGGCATTACTACGAATACAAAGGTGCAAAAGACATTGCTTCTGTTTACTTTCATCAGACATCGCGGCTGCGTCCCAAGCTGCTGTTAATGTCCGATTTGCAATACACCTACAAAAGGTACCGCCTTTACGATGAAAAATACGTGGGCAATGATTTTACCGTGCCTTACCATTTCTTTAATCCGCGCCTGGGTCTTAATTACAATTTAAGCAAACAATTTAATCTTTACACTAATGTGGCGTACACTGAAAGAGAGCCTCGTTTAAAAAACCTATACGATGCCGCGGAATCCAGCTACCCGGAAGACTGGGGCTACAAAGTGCCGCAATTTGAAGTCAATCCCGATGGCAGCTACAATTTTGACAAGCCGCTGGTAAAGCCGGAAGCGTTGACCGATTTTGAATTGGGCGTTGGTTACCATACCAATGATTTAAATCTGAACCTGAATTATTACTACATGAACTTCAAAAATGAAATCATCAAAAGCGGGCAGTTAGATCGCTTTGGGCAACCCATTACCGGAAATGCCGATCGCACCCGTCACCAGGGGGTTGAGCTCAGCACCAGACTGCAACTTACACCAAAATGGCATTTCAGTTTTAACTTTACTAAAAGCGAAAACAAATTAGTTTCTTACAAGGTTTACGACTGGTCTGGTCAGGCGACTGATTTAAGCGGCAATAAGATTGCCGGCTTTCCGGATGTAATAGCCAATGGTCGCTTAACCTACAACTGGCGAAACTGGTACGCTTCTTTGCAATGGCGTTACCAATCGGCTTTTTACACTGATAATTACCAGAATGAACACAATAAGGTGGATGCTTTTGACATGTTGAATTTAGATTTTCGTTATCACTTTAAACTATTCGGCAACACCAAATTGACAGCCCAACTGCATGTTGCAAATGTTTTAAATAAAAAGTACCTTGCGCATGGCGAGGGACAGGAGTTCTTCCCGGGAGCGCCAAGAAGCTATTTTGTCAATTTTCAGATCGAGTACTGAGAAAATGATTTAAATATATAATGTAAGCGTTTAAGATCAGGAACTAATTTTGGATAGCACGCATTATTTTTTTTTCGGGAATACAACCTGGGCGGGAATCAACATAAACAACAGGCCTTTTGCCAGTTAAACAATTCCCGCCTTTTAGAGTAATGAGAAATCTTAAGCATCGGTAAAACAGATTTCTCCCTGTTCGAAATAAAAGAGCATTTCACAAAGGGAAGTACATGAAAAAACGAATTGCCATCTTTTTAAACGGCGAAGGACTAATTTTGAAGAGGGCTCGTCAGGCTCTGAATACTATTGACATTATTATTGCCGCCGACGGAGGCGCCAATTACTGTCTGCAAAATGAAATAATTCCTCATTACATCATCGGTGATCTGGATTCTATTAAAAAACAAGGGCTGAAAATTCCGGAAACCAGCAAATTGCTTCACCTGAGCGATCAATATTCAACAGATCTGGAAAAGGCCTTAAAACTGGCAGAAAGCTTAGAACCGCAAAGCTTAACCATTTTAAACGCCACCGGTAAGCGAAGCGATCATGCCATTGCCAATTTACTCTTTTTACAACAAATCAATGAACGTTTACCGGTGGAGGTCATTGACAACTTTGGACGCTTATCCTTTTTAAAACCAGGCAATCATTACTTTAATTTACCAGTCGGCCAAACGGTTTCTTTTACTTCCTGGTGTTCAGTAAAAGAGTTGACCTTAAGTGGTTTTGAGTACCCCTTAAACCGCCAGTCTTTCGAAGGTTTTTTTGTGGGAATGAGTAATTTGGTCAAAGAAACGCCTTGCCATGTCGCTTTTACAGAAGGCCGCTTAATCATGTACGAGGTGCAACGATTTGAGTAAAGTACTGTTGCTGGACTTGTTGCCGATAATTGTTTACCTGATGTTGGTCTTGTGGATTGGCTGGCGGGCCCGCCACAAAGATGCTGATGAAAACGAATTCCTGCTCAGCGGACGCAAATTGACCATTCCTGCCTTTGTGGCCACACTGGTCACCACCTGGTACGGAGGTATTTTAGGCATCGGAGAATTTGTTTACCAGTCCGGGATTTCGGCCTGGTTGGTGATGGGTCTGCCTTACTACCTGTTTGCTTTTCTGTTTGCCATCTTTTTGGCGCCGCGCATTCGGGCCGCCGAAAACGTTTCCATTCCGGACATGATGTACCGCATGCACAACAAACCGGTGGGCGCATTAAGCGGCCTGTTCATCGTTTTAATGACCTCGCCGGCGCCGTACATTCTGATGCTGGCCGTATTGCTGAAATATTTTTTAAACCTTGCTTTACTGCCGGCACTTATCATTAGCGCATTAGTCTCCATAATCTATGTTTACTGGGGCGGCTTTCGTTCGGTGGTGCAAACCGATAAATTGCAGTTCGTTTTCATGTTTTCTGGTTTTGCTTTGCTTGTTCTTTATCTGAGTTTTCAGGTTTCGACACCAACGCTCATTCTTACGCAACTGGATGCCAGCCATCTTTCATTAAAGGGCATGCTTTCCTGGCAAGAGATTGTGGTCTGGTTTTTTATTGCCAGCTGGACCTTCATCGATCCCGGCTTTCATCAAAGATGTGCGGCCGCTAAATCGCCGGCAGTGGCGCGTAAAGGCATCTTAATTTCCATTGCATTCTGGGCCCTGTTTGATAGTCTAACTTTGTTAAGCGGCTTGTACGCTTTTGTGCTGCTGCCAGGCATTGAACCGCTATTGGCTTACCCAAAGCTGGCCAGTCAATTTTTACCGCCCTTTTTGCGGGGCTTGTTTTTCGTTGGCCTGTTTGCCACCATTATGTCCACCATTGATAGCTACACCTTTTTGTCGGCTATTGGCATTGGTCGTGATTTAATCTGGGAACTGAAAAAGAACAAAGATTCCAATGCAAACTCTTTTGTCAGGTTGGGCCTGATCATTACCGGCCTGATTGCCGTGGCCATGGCCTACTTAATTCCTTCAGTGGTACAGTTGTGGTACAGCCTGGGCAGCTTGTTCATTCCCCCATTGATTTTCCCTGTTTTAGGGGCGTACTGGCCGGCCTTGAAGTTAAAGAATGGTTACTATGTAGTGATGATGACGGGCAGTTTTTTGCTGGGCTTGTTGTTGTTTTTAATTGGTCAGCTGCAAGTGCAGCAAGGCGGGCCTGTTTATCCCTGGGGATTGGAGCCGTTCTTTCCGGCCATGGCTTTTTCCATCATGGTGTTTTTAATTGGCAAGCTTACTCGTAGCGCAGCGCATTAATCGGGTCCATGTTAGCGGCCCGTGAGGCCGGATACAGCCCGGCTAAAATGCCGACTACCGAAGTCACCACCAGCGAACTGACCACTGCCCACAGGGGAACAGTAAAGGGAATTTGTAAAGAACTGCCTACAATAGCGGCCAGAAGAAAACCACCAATCATGCCCACCAATCCGCCCACACTGCTCAGCACTACTGATTCGCTTAAAAACTGCATTAGGATGACCGAACGTTTGGCGCCCACGGCTTTGCGGATACCAATTTCACGAGTACGTTCGGTGACCGTAACCAGCATGATGTTCATTACGCCGATACTTCCTACCAGCAGGGAAATCAATCCTAAAAAGACACCGGCCAGGCGCACTTTGCTGGCAATGTTATTAAAGGATTCGATTAACGTCTCATTGGTGAAAATGGAAAAGTCGTTCTCTTTGCCTGGCGGAATTTTACGTTCCTTACGTAACACCCCGATCACCTGATCCATGGTAGCTTGCATGTCAACTCCCGGTCTTACCATGACGGTAATATTACAGGAGCGTTTTTTACCTTTAATGTCTTCAAAGGTGGTGATGGGAATGATCACCCGGTCGTCACGACTTTCGCCAAAAGTAGAGCTGCCCATCTTTTCCAGAATGCCGATGACACGAAAGCGCTTTCCAAATAACTTGATTTCTTTGCCCAGCGGATCCTCAAAAGGAAACAGTTCTTCTACTACATCCATGCCCAGTACCGCCACCTTGCGATGAAAACGCACATCATCCTGGGTAATGGACCGCCCCTGGTCAACAAAATAGCCATTGTTGGGGAAAAACTCTGGTTCTACACCGGCCACTGAAATGGTAGGATTGGTTGCTTTGTCCTTGTACTTAACGTTGACACTGTGTTCCCAGATTTCGGCGCCCACAAACTGCACCAGATCGCAATTTTCACGAATGGCTTTGGCCAGTGATTTGTCCAGTCGTTTGCGGGGCTTTTTCTTGCGCATGCCTACCTGAACGCCTGTAAAAACTTCTTCCCGCTGAATTTGAAATGTATTGGCACCAAGCACATTCAGTTCCTTTTGAATGGACTGATTGTAGCCTTCTAAAATAGAAACAATGAAAATAACGGTGGCAATACCAATGCTGATACCCAGGGCGGTTAAAAACGATCTTAATTTTCCGATGCGAATCTGATCGATGGCAATTTGTAAATTTTCTTTAATTAACATGGCCCTGCTCTCACTCGTAGCGTAACGAATCAATTGGATTTAAACTGGCTGCCTTGTAAGCCGGGTAAAATCCGGCCAGTACGCCAACAAATCCCGAAAACCCGAAACCAATTAAAATGGAAGTTAAACTAACCGTACCGTTCAGGCTCATTTGCGAAAGCACCACATTGCCGGCAAAAAAGCCGAAAACAATGCCAATAAAACCGCCGATAGATGAAATAACAATGGCTTCAAACAAAAACTGGCTCAATATGTTTTTACGCGTGGCGCCAATCGCTTTACGAATGCCGATCTCACGCGTGCGCTCGGCCACGCTGACCAGCATGATGTTCATGATGCCAATGCCACCCACAACCAGCGAAATGCCGCCAATGACAAACACAATGGCAAACAGCGTAGTGGTTAGACTTTTGTACAGGTCTGTTAGCATGTCCTGCTGATTTATGGCAAAATCGTCTTCCTTGGTTGGCGGAACTTTACGAACGCGGCGCAAAATGCTGCGTATTTGGTCCTTCATTTCTTCCAATTTTCCCGGGCTGGTAGAAAGGGCAATACGCATTTCGCGATGGCCGCCGTAAACACGGCGGAAAGTGCCGAAGGGGACGATGATAAAATTGTCCATGCTCTGGCCAAAAAAATTGCCCTTGCGTTCCAGAATACCGATGACCAGATATTTTCTGTCTCCGATAAAAATCTTTTTACCCAGCGGATTAGCTTTTTCGAACAACTGGTCGGCCACTTCCCGCCCCAGAACACAGACGTAGCGATTGTAATGCACATCCAACTCAGTAATAAAACGCCCGATTTCCGGCGCTACATTAGCCGTATAGGCATATTCCTGATTGGAACCGATAATAAAAATATTTTCGAATTTTTTGTTTTTGTAACGAATGGTTTTAACAGAAAACACTTCAGGCGAAATGTGTTCGGCTGAGTTGCAGTACTGGGCTAAGGCCTGGTACTCTTTGTAAGTAACCGGCTTACGATTGCGATACTTCCAAAAATCGCCTTTAATGACCCAGGGGTATTTTTGTACATAAACCGTACTGGCGCCAATATTGGAAAGCTGGCCAAAAACGTATTTATTCAGGCCTTCAATAGTTGTCCAGATCGTAATAATGGTGGTCACGCCAATCAAAATACCCAGCGTGGTTAAAAAGGAACGCAATTTGTGGCTGACCAAAGCCTGCCAGGCCATCAGCAAATATTCTGAAATATGCGAAAAAAAGGCGTTGAGTGTTGCCATTATTGATTCAGCTCGTCTTTGATGATTTGACCATCTAACAGGCGAATAATGCGTTTAGTCTGGCGGGCAATGTCTTCTTCGTGCGTAACCAGTAAAATCGTATTGCCCGCTTCATTGAGTTCATTAAAGATTTGCATGATCTCTTCGCCAGTTTTGGAATCTAAGTTACCAGTGGGCTCATCGGCTAAAATCAGTGAAGGATTGTTGACCAGTGCCCGAGCAATGGCCACGCGCTGTCGCTGCCCGCCGGAGAGTTCATTGGGACGGTGGTTGGCCCGATCGGCCAGACCTACGCGTTCCAGCATGTTCATGGCAATTTCACGTCGTTTGGAACGTGGCGTTCCATTGTAGATTAAAGGTAGTTCTACGTTGTGCAACGCCGTAGCCCGCGGCAGAAGATTAAAGGTTTGAAAGACAAAACCAATCTCTTTGTTACGAATATGGGCCAGCTCGTCATCGGTTAAATTATGTACATCCTGGTCATTCAAAATGTAGCGACCGGAAGTCGGCACGTCCAGACAGCCAATAATATTCATTAAAGTGGATTTTCCTGAGCCGCTAGGGCCCATGACGGCAACGTACTCATTACGGTCAATGGTTAAATTAATATTGTCTAACGCTTTAACCTGGACTTTGCCCAGTTGGTAAATTTTAATCAGATTTTCAACATGAATTAACATCAGTCCTTTTTACCCTCTTTTTTAATCCGCACGGTCTGACCATTCTTTAAGGTTTTGGTTAACACCCGAAAGGGCCCGGTAATTACCATATCGCCTTCTTCCAGACCTTCTAAAACAGCGTAATGCGTGTCGTCGCTGATACCTAATTTGACCGGTTTAATGAGCGCTTTGCCGTCCTTGTAAACAAAAACCACTTCCTGTAAATCTTTTTCATTTTGTTTTTCGTCTTCACTGGTTGCTTTAGAATTTTTCTTTTCTTTGCCTTCGATTTCTTTCTTGCTGCGCACGGTCACAGCCTGGATGGGCACTTTTAACACATTGTCCATGCGTTTGGTTAAAATGTCTACCGTGGTGCTCATGCCCGGTCTGAATCTTGGATCCGGGTCGTCCACGGTAATTGTAACTTCAAAATTGGTTACCTGTTCTGTTGTGCCCTGGCCACGCGTAATAGCCGAATGGGCAATTTCTGTAACCACGCCCCGGTAGGTGGTATCAGGAAAAGCATCCACTTCCACAATAGCTGAGTCGCCAAGTTCAATATTGACCACATCGTTCTCATCGATTTCCACCACGGCTTCCATGACCGAAAGATCGGAAACGACCAGAATGACATCTTCCTGGAATTGAGCGCCCAGGGTCATTTCGCCTTCTTCCTTGTTCACGCGCGTTACCACGCCGTCGATGGTGGCGTAAAGCCGGGTTTTGTCCAGAGCATCCTGTGCTTCCTTTAAGGCGCCTTCGGCCTGCATACGATTGCTCATGGCAGCTTCGTAAGCGGCTTCAGCAGCTTCTAATTCTGCTTTAGACACAAGTTTACGCTCAAACAACTGTTTGGTTCGCAGCAGTTCGCTGTGGGCTTTTTTTTCATTGGCTTTGGCTGCCAATAACCGCGATTCAGCCTGTTGTACACTGGCAATGTACCGTTCCGGATCCAACTCAACTAACAGTTGTCCCTTTTTAACACGGTCGCCTTCTTTTACATGAAGCCGAACTATTTTACCGGCCACCTGAGCGCTTATTTTAACTTCGGTTGCCGGTTTAATCTGCCCAGAACCGGTCACTTTTTGCTGCACCGTTCCGCGCGTGACCTTTTCCACAATAACTTCAATACCGCTGTCTTTTTTGAGAAGGTTCCCAACAATGATCAGAACTAACACAAGCACGATGCCACCAATGATGAAAATTTTCTTTTTGTTCATTTTTAATGTTCCTTAGCTTTTACGACGCTTTGCAGTAAAGCAAATAAAGACTTTTCAAGTTCAATAAATTAATTTTCGTTCTTGATTCATCCCTTTTAATGTAAAATTAATTTGTTTGTTATCAGTACCTTTGCCTTCAATATAGGTTGTTCCAGATTCAAAGATTTCTCATTCATCCCAATGTCAACAATTGTTTGTCATTTTTGGGATTCATTTAGTTCTTATTGAAAAACCTATTTCTGTGCCATCTCTTTGATTTTAGCGTAAGACAACCCCAACTGGTTGTCTAACTGAGCCAGCAACAGCTGCGCATTATACTCTGTTGAAACCAGTGTCTCCTCGGCACGCGTTAAGTTTACCTGCGCTTCGCGTACTTCCAACTGTGTACCAGCCCCAATATTATAGCGCTCCTGCGCCAGGCGGTATTCTTCCTGGGCTGCCTTTAAATTTTCTTCATTAATTTTGATCATCTCCAGAGTCGAAAGATAACTCTGGTAGGTTTTGTGAATTTCTGATTTAAGGCTTCGTTTGTAGTTTTCCAGTTCTTCCCGCACCATTTTTCGATTTAATTCCGCTTTTTGAATATCTGCGTAATCTGAGAAACCGTTAAACAGATTTAATGAAAGGTTGATGCCGTAGCGAATCTGGTAGTTTTGATCGTAATCCGAAAACACTTTAATAGCGGATTCATGGAAGCGGTCATAATTCAGGTAAATGGAAATGCGCGGAAAGTTAAGACCTTTGGCCATTTTGACCGACAACGCGCTGGATTGCATGTTGAGCATATCTTTTTTTAGCAACGGATGGTGCTGAAAAGCAGTCTTGAACAACTCTTCCAATTCCGGCAACTCCCCTGGAATTTGAAATTCCGGTTGCACATCAATCGGCGTTAACGGGTCGCGCCCCATCAGCAGGTTGAGTTTCTTCTTGGCTTCTTCAAAAATATTTTTCTGATTCAGATAGTTGATGCGATCATTTCCTAAATTGACTTTGGCACGGTAAACATCTACCTGCGCGGTAGCTCCAAATTCATACATTTTTTGCGAGCGCTCCAGTTGCGCCTGGCTTCTTTCGACGGCCACCTTGTACACATCCAACAGTTTTTTCTGTTTTATCAAGTCGAAATAGGCCTGCTGCACCTGAAAAATGATCTGATTGCGGTCATTTTCAAGCTGGTACTTACTGGCTTCGCGATCTGTGCGCGCCTTGCGAATTTGATTCCACCATATGCCGCCATCAAAGATGGTTTGCGAAATTGTTAAACTGGCCGAACTGGAAGAACGTGATTGTTTTTCAATACGACGAGTACGCTGCTCGTAGATCACATTTCCGGTTTCAGGATCAATGCCTACCGGCTCGTTGCTCAGATATTCCGAAGGTCCGGTTTCAATTTCACCACGGCCGGCAGAAACGCTTACCTGCGGTAAAATACCGCGGTAACTTTTTAGGACATCAAAATCCGCTGCCTTCTTCATGTAAAACGAGCTACGCAGTGTGTAGTTGTTTTCTAAAGCCAGCTGAATACATTCCTGCAGGCTCAGCAGACTTTTCTCTTCTTGAGCGTGGCTGATTTGTGGTAAATTTAAAATAAATATCAGCAGATAAAAATAGATTGCGCCACGTAATCCGTGCCTCATTCTTAGCTCCTTTGGTTAAACAAACAATCGGCTAAACCCTATGCTTACCAGAACGTAAACAATATACAGAGAAATAACCGTTATGTAAGATTTTTTTGCACTAAAACGATAGATGATACCAAAACCAATGGCCCACAAAATGACTTTCCAGATGGCAAAAATATCTACCGCATTTAACAATTGAAATAAAAAGGTTTTACTCTTGGCCGGGTCCATCAGCAAGGCCAGGCTGGTGTAGACTTCGACCGAATTTTTTTGCAAAATCAAAATCATTTTGACCAGCATTTCCACAATACTCACCATATTGGCCCAGGTAAACAGGGCAAACATCTGTTTAAAGGTTGCCTTTCCGCCTAAAAAGAAATTACCAACGACTAAAAACAGCCCCGCACCAATGGCGTAAACAATCACAATGCCAATCACACTGCCCAAAACGGTTTGCACATAATAAGCGCTGGGCGTCATGTTTTCGATTTGCTCAATGGACTTATCTTTAAACTCTTCCGGAATCTTTTCCGAATCCAGAATCATCTGTTTGCGGTATTCCAGCATCTGATCTTTAGTAATTGAAGTAAAGGCGATGCTCATTAAAATAATTAATGCCAGGGGCAGCAACCAAGTTGGGTTGTTGCGTAAATGTTGAAAAAAGGTAATTGGATCCGTAAAAATTTTAATGATCTGTTGACCAACAGTAAGTTTGGGCACAGTTTGACCTTCGGATTCTTGATCGTTTTGAAGGGACGAATTTTCATTTTGTTGTGATGGATCCTGATTGATGAGTTCCTCAGTCATTTTCAACCCCTTTCTTTTTTGATTAGGTATTAACGTGTAATTTTAATAAAAGTTGCTATTAATACAAGTAGAAAATAAAAAAATTCAAAGAAATGTGCGGAGGATTAAAATCAGAGCAAATTCAGCTCAACAGGATGATTGAATTTTAGACAGACATTCCTAAATAAAAAAATAGCAGCCACAGATGTGCACCGAAATACACCGAATCATTGTTTAAAGCCACTGATTAACACAGATAAACACTGATTCTTTTTTTAGAAAATGAATTAGACGGATTTTACGGATTTGGAGGAAAAACACTGGTAGCCAACAAAAGGTACCGAATACTAAAAATGTTGAATGTTGAATGTTGAATGGTCTTAAATTTTTATTTGTCAATTGAAGTAGAGCAGTAATTGAAATAATTAGCCAAAGATGTGCGCCGAAATACACCGAATCATTGTTTAAAGTCACTGATGAGCACAAATTAACACAGATTTTTTTAAAATACGAATTAGACGGATTTGGAGAAACAACTAAGAAAGTAATAGCCTAACCGCGCCTATTTCGGTCTTGAATTTGTATTTTGGTCAAACTTTCCTCAACAAACAACTAATAGGCCGTTAATATAATTTTTTCAATATTTTCATAATTTTATTATATTTAATCAAACATGAAAAGGAATTTTACTATGAGATTTTTGGCCTTATTACTCATCATTCTGAGCTTATTTAATATCACGATTGCCCAGTCTCTTGAAAAGGTTAGCCCGGAAGAAGTGGGATTAAATAGTTCCATTTTATTAAAAGCCGATAGCGTTATCAACAAAGT
>Ga0190359_1002357_pt1 | contig 11277 bp, 9 predicted proteins | sample 48721823_MG_FD_161269 | JGI IMG/M metagenome (GOLD analysis project Ga0190359, IMG submission 161269) | Hydrothermal vent microbial mat bacterial communities from Southern Trench, Guaymas Basin, Mexico - 4872-18-2-3_MG | ecosystem: Environmental > Aquatic > Marine > Hydrothermal vents > Microbial...
CAAAAAATCCCGGCATCTGAAAATCTCCTGAAATGCTCAGTCGTTCACTAAAAGTTCGAAACTCATCCCGATTCTGATTATTATATTTTTTAAAGAAAATCGGGATTCAATAGTGCCCAAAAAATCCTGGCTGCTGAAAATCTCCTGAAATGCTCAGTCGTTCACTAAAAGTTCGAAACTCATCCCGATTCTGATTATTATATTTTTTTCTTAAAGAGAATCGGGACTCAGACAGTCGAACTTTTTTAACGCTCACTTCCTCGCATTTCCAGGCGGAGATTTTCAGATGCCGGCAAAAGAGGCAGGAGGCATCCTGCCTCTACATTTTCCTTTGCGTTCGTTGCGGGCGTTGCGAGATAAATAAGATTTCTCAGTCGCGTTCGTCTCTGCATCTGAAAATTATCTTGTTTTTAATCTGTTTTTTTATGATATTAACTTTCTGAAAATATCCTGGTTATGTATTAGGAGGCAAAATGTATAAAATTACAGGTGGAATTATGATTTTACTGTCTGTTTTACTCATGAGTGCAGATAATGTTAAATCCCAGACAAAGCAGAGAAAAGATGTTCCTGAAAAGTATAAGTGGAATTTATGCGATATTTACAAGACCGATGCTGACTGGAATAAGGCGAAGTCTGCAGTTGTAAAGAAAATGAGCAGTGTGGAGAATTTTAAAGGTAAGGTTACAAGCTCTGCAAAAAGTCTGCTTGAGTGCCTGCAATTTAACACTGAGCTGGAAAAGGAGTTTTCAAAACTCTACTCATATGCTTCAATGAAATCGGATGAAGATACACGGGTTTCTAAATATCAGGCCATGAAGCAGGAAATATCACAAATAGGCACGGATTACGGTTCAAAAGCTGCGTTTATTGAGCCTGAGATTACTGCAACGGAAAAGAGTGTTATTGACGGTTATATAAAAGAAGAGCCTGAGCTTGCTCCCTATAAAATGTATCTTGATGATATTTTCAGAAGAAAGGCTCACAAGCTTTCTGAAAAAGAAGAACGTATTCTTGCTCTATCAGGTATGGTTACAGACGGCCCTTACACAATTTACTCCATATTTTCCAATGCAGAAATGCCCTTTCCCGAAGCAAAATTAAGCGACGGCACTGTTGTAAAACTGGATCAGGCAGGATACAGCAAATACAGGGCTCTGCCCAACAGAGATGACAGAATTACGGTTTTTAAAACTTTCTGGAAAACTTATGCTGAATTTAAATCAACGTTTGGAGCTGAACTTTATACAAATGTAAAGAAAGATATTTTCTATGCAAGGAGCAGAGGGTATAATTCTTCTCTTGAAGCTGCGCTTGATGTGAATAATATTCCCGTATCGGTTTACACCTCTCTTATTGAAAATGTAAACAAGCACATTGATACTTTTTACAGGTATCTCAAGATAAAAAAACGCCTTTTACAGGTGGATACTCTTCATTACTATGATTTATACGCTCCCACTGTAAAAGGTGTTGATTTAAAATATGATTACGAGCAGGCAAAGGATATTGTTCTTGAAGCATTGGAGCCAATGGGTAAAGAGTATATATCAACCGTAAAACGGGCATTTGATGAACGCTGGATTGATGTATATCCTACAACAGGTAAAAGGTCGGGAGCTTACAGTAATGACGGCGGTTATGATATTCACCCGTACATGCTTTTAAATTACAACGGTCAATACAATGATGTAAGTACTCTCGCACATGAGATGGGGCATTCAATGCACACATACTTTTCCAATAAAAACCAGCCTTTTCCAACAGCAGATTACTCCATATTTGTTGCGGAAGTTGCGTCAACATTTAATGAAGCTCTGTTAATGAATAAAATGTTAAAGAAAATCAAGGATGATAAAACAAGACTGTCCCTGTTAATGGAGTACCTTGACGGTGTAAAAGGGACCCTTTTCAGACAGACTCAGTTTGCGGAGTTTGAACTGGAAATTCATAAAAAAGCTGAAAAAGGTGAGCCTTTAACAGGGGATGTGCTGACTTCCATGTATAAAGATATTCTTAAAAAGTATTACGGACATGAAAAGGGCGTGTGTATTATTGATGATATGGTCGGTGTGGAATGGGCTTTTATACCTCATTTTTACTATAATTTCTATGTTTATCAGTATGCAACATCTTTTACAGCATCTACTGCTCTTGCGGAAAAAGTAATTGAAGGCAGAAAAGGCGCAGTTGATAATGTTATTAAATTCCTGTCAGCAGGAAGCTCCATGTACCCCATTGACGTATTAAAACTTGCCGGTGTTGATATGACTGGTTCCGAGCCTTTTGAACTTACTATAAAAAATGTTAACAAGGTAATGGATGAGATAGAAAAAATTCTTGATAAGCAGGGAAAATAGTTTCTGTTTAAGTTGAATTAAAAAGGGCGTTACCTGTTTGTAACGCCCTTTTTAATATTTTCAGGAAAGTATTTCAGATTAATCATAATGTTTCTATTTGTGGTACTCAGACAATTTGTCACTCCTGATTATTTGAAGTGCCGTACCACCATTTTAAAAACGGAATTTCATACTCGGAAAAAAGATTTACTTCCGCAGATATCAGAGTAAGGAGGAGGCCAGCTTTTACAAACATCCAGATCTGTCGGAATAAAATTGACATGATACTGCCAAATGCATAGCGTACTGGTATCAACATATTTATAAGATAATAAATTATTGAAAAAACAATAAAGAACAGAAAGAAATAAAAGATAAGGCCCAGCACCTTAAAAGGATACTGAGAAAAGAACCGCCATCCGTTTTTTACGGATTTAAACACTTTTTTCTTTTTTAAAATAACTGTGCTGATTTGCGCATAATCAAATGCGGCTTTAATTATTATTAAAAAACAAATATTTAGCAGGATTCTGCAAAACAGGAACAGAACAATTAGAGGTTCGGAATCTCCGGCGAGTCTTTTTAGAAGAATTGAGACAGGAATATTAAGCAGAAATAGTATCAGTAGAAAAAGAACTGATACTAAGGCAATTTTAATGAAATTCGGAAAATATTCAGCTGATTTTTTCATTAATTCCGGAAATTCAAATGTTTTGTTTCTTTCTGAAAAACGATAAATAATACCACCTTTCAGAAACAAATATAGAAAGTAAAAAAGTATCAGAAGGAGCGGAAGAAGATTTCCTGCATATGATAAAATGTCTTTGTTGTAAACGTTAAATTCCATGAGAGGAACAGAAAAAATATTTCCGTTAAATATTGAATCAACAACAGCGCTTTTTCCTGCGAACCTGGCAAATGCCGAATTCACAGGTATTGAAACAAGCAGTGCAGGGACAATTTGAATAATATAAAGAAAAATCCATAATTTCATGTTGTAAAATGTTTCCTTTACTGATTTATATAATATTTTCATTATCATGGCTTCCTCTTCATTTATGCTATGAATGATAATATCTGGATTAAATTCTGATAAAAACAAATAAGGCTTATAGAGAAAAAGGTTGTTGCTTTTCTGTTTTTTTCTGTAAATCTTGAATTGTTAGTGAAGTTTGAATCCAGAAGAAGTTTGTTCTGAGGGTCAACTTCAGCGTACAGTATTTTGTTGTCCCTGATAAACGTATATTTTTTCCATCTCTCTTTACCGTCCCATTTGTATCTTAATGAGTCACTGTTATCAAAAACAATTAAAACGTCCACAGGCATAACAGCCTCGCCTTTTCTGTGTATTTTTACAACAGAGTAGTAAAGATCACTGTTTTTCTTCAGCTTTTTCTTTGTTGAGTCAGAAAAAATACCATCTGGCTTAGGCATTTTTTTACTGGTTACAGAAGCAACTTTATAATCGAGTTCCAGAGAATTTTTAAGAAACTGGTCGAAAAACCAATTATAATCTTTGCCTGTCACCTTATTTACAATTTCAATAAAGTTTTCAGTCCCAGGATGTCTGAATTTCCATTGTTCAAAATACGTTCTGAAGATTTTCTGCATCAAATCCGTTCCAATAATATTCTCAAGAGTTTTTAACATTAAAACCGGTTTCTGGTATGAGAAAATCGAATAACCTCCGCCTGTGTACGTCCATGAGGGACGTAAGGTTTTATCTCGTCTTGTGTTCCCGATGTAAGTGTTGCGGGCATTAACTATTTCACCGACCTTCAGGAATTTTAAATTTATAATTGACGATTCTTCTCCGTAGTACTTATCCATAATTTTAGATTCAAAATAACTGTTTATTCCTTCATCAAGCCACGCTTCTTCAAACTCATTATTTCCGACCATACCGTACCAGTATTGATGACCGAATTCATGAACAGTTACCAGTTCAGTAAATCTTAAATTAGCAGGAATATTCCAGAATGTTCCTGCTGTGATAAACTGCGGGTATTCCATACCGCCTGCCCGAAAGGCTCCTGTGGGCGGGTGCAAAATAGTAAGGTTTTTATAGGGATAAGGCCCTGCCCAACTGTTAAAAAAGTCCATTGCATGTTTTACAGCGGTAAATGTCCTTTTTACAGACGATGAGTGGTCTTTTTCATAAACGAGTTTAATGTTTGTTCCTCTGTAGTTAATTTCTTTTATAAGAAAATCCGGAGATGCTGTCCACGCAAAATCGTGAATATCTTCAGCATGGAATACTACTGTTTTGGTTAAGCCTTTTTTTACTTCAGAAACTATATTACCTGTTCCGGCAACTTTGAATTCCGCGGGAACATTTACAGTAACATCATATATCCCGTAATCGGAGAAAAACTCACTGTTTCTGTGAAACTGGTGGCAGTTCCATTCTCCGTTTTTTTGGAACACTCCTAATTTGGGAAACCATTGGGCAATCATAAAGAAATTTTTATAATATCCTGTTCTTGCATAAATTGCAGGAAGTTGTGTTGTAAAGTCAATATTCAGAATGATTTTTCTTCCGGGTAATACAGGTCTTGCCAGCTTGACTACTGCAACTGTCCTGTCCTCGGAATTATTATCGTCAGGATGTATGAATTTGAGTTTATCAGTTAGATTGTTATTGTAACTGTCTGTAATTTTCCTGATTTTTATCCAGCCCCATCTTTCTTTTTTTGAAAGCAGTTTTAAACTTCCTCCTGCTTCTTTTAGAAATGTTGAATAATTGTTTTTAAATGCATTCATGTAGAGGTGAAGTCGGATATCTGTTGCTGGCTTGCTTGTTATGTTTTTCCAGGTAATTATTTCAGTTCCGGAAAGCTGTTTTTTTTGTGCATTCAGAGTAACTTTGATATTGTAGGATGCATTTCTGAGGCTTTTGGTACGTGCAGGCTGTGCTGTGAGACTTGAACAGAATATAAGCACAGCAAAGACATGACACCACAATTTTTTCATAGTTCCTCTCCCCGTTTAAAAGGACCTTGATGAATTTTATGTTGATGATTCTTTTGAGCTGTTTTAGGAAAGAAGTGTTATTCTGCTTCTTCCATTTTTTTCTTTAATTCATTTATTTTTTGGTTATATTTTTCTGCTTCGGAAGGATTTTTCCCCAGCAGAGTTTCATAAACCTGAATTGCTTTTTTAAACTGGCCCTGAGCTGCGTATATTTCGCCAAGAGTGGGGCTGATAATTTTAGGAGATTTTGTCTGAGCCGATTCTGATTGAGTGTTTTCAGGTTTTTCAGTTTCTGTAGTTTCCTGCTCAGTTGTTAAGTCCGGCTGTACTGTATTTTCCGCTTCAGGCTCATGAGAATCAAGATTAACAGCAGCGATTTCTATTGTGTCCTGTGCAGTTTCAGTGATTTCAGCAGATTCCTCTTCAGGAAGAACTTCAATTTTTTCTGTTTCTTTATCGGAAATTGTCTGCTCTTCTATATTCTCTGCAATTGTCTGGTTAATTTCAGTTTGCTCAGTATTATCTGTGTTTGTTTCTTTATTATCCTGAATCAGTATCCTGGACATATCTTCGTCTTTAATTTCAAATTCTTCATCTTTAAAAAGAGCATCTGCAGGTTTGGCTTTCTGTTCCGGCTCTTCAAAAAGGTTCTGAAGATCATTCATGTCCGGTGAATCAGAAATGTTTTTATGTTCCTGAACTGCCTCTGTGATGGGTTTATCCGAGAGAGCAGAATCTTCTGTTGTACCTGTAATGCTGGAAAGGAATCCCTCTTCAAAAAAAGGTTCTTCGGCTTCTTCTGTTTCCTGTGTTTCTGTCTGTAATCCGGATGTATCAGGGTCAGGATTTGTTTCTTCATTAACAGGTTCGGTTTCTGTTGTTGCAGGCAGATCTTCAAATTTGTTTTCGTCAGCTTCCAAATCAGTCCCGGAAGGAGATAGAGGAGATTCTTTAATTTCAAATTCAGACATATCCTGAATCTTCGGTGTGGTATCTGAAGGAGTAAAATCCGGCTCTTTTTCGTCTGTTTCAGATGTTTCTACGCTGCCTGAAGATGAATCGGAAGCAGGCGTTAAAACTTCCTGCTGAGAGGGTTCCGGAATTTCTGTTTTGGAATCAGGTTTAAACGAGTCAAGATCAAAGTCAGAAAGATCCAGCTCTCCTGTTTCGGTAAGTCCCGCAGGAGCATGTTTATTGGGCTCGTCATTTTTACTTATAGGTTCTGATATCTCAAAATCGGAAAGGTCAAAATCGTTCTGGCCGGCTGGTTCCGGTTTATTCAGTTCCTGTTTGATTTCCGATACTTTTGCACTTTTTTCAAAAACAGGAGGTGAACCAGAGATCCAGTCTCTTTCTTTTTTGGGAGGATTAATTGGTTTTGATTCCGGGACCTCCACTGAAAAGGAGAACGTGTCAAGCATTTGTTCTGTTTCTATATCAAGAGGATCTATTAAGAGAATATCCCTGTAATGAATTGCAGCTTTATTTTCCCAGCCGACTCTTGCCATAAGATCTCCGAGAAGTTTATGGGCTTTTAAGTAAAATCTGTCGTGGGATAACACCTTTTTAAGAGCTTCTTCTGCTTTTTCTCTTTCATTTTTTGCAATGTATGCTTTTGCAAGAATAAAATAACCTGTAACATATGAAGGATTATTATGAATACCCTGCTCCAGAAGATTGACAGCATCGTCAATTCTGCCCTGCTCTATATACATACTGGCAAGTCTTGCAAAAACAAGGGATTTTGGATTTTCTTTTATTTTATTTTCAAGAAATTGAACTGTAACTGTATTTCTCATTTTTAACCTGCTGAAAAAAATTTATTGTCTGGCGGGGACACAAAAATTTATTAAAAATAAACATGAATGACAAGTCTTTTTATTGATTTTATGCAAAAAAACAACGTTTTTACCACCCGGAAATTGTTTTATTGATTATGTCTGTAGTAAGCTTCTCTACAGCCTGATCCAACCCTTCATCACGGCTGTTTGTATATTCCCCCCACTGAGACCATGTTTCTTCCCACAGAGCCTTACGTTTTTTTACGTCTTCAAAAACAATCTTAACGTTAATTGTAACTCTGTAAGACGATGCCACTTCATCAGCTGTGTATTGTCCTGCTCTGTCTGTTATCTGAAGAATTGTGCCTTTTAATATTGAATCTGCATTTCTTGCGTCTGTAATTTTTAAAGAGTTGTCTTTTGAAATTGCACTGATAATTGCCTCTGTCAGCTTCTGGTCAATACCGAATTCGGGCGTGTTATTCTGAAAAAGCGGAACAGCCACTGTTTTAATATGAGAGGGGAGTGTTGATCCTGAGAATGAATAAATACCGCAACCTTGTATAATCAGAGCTGCAGCAGAATACAGAAATATAAAAATAATTTTTTTATTCTTCAATTCCGTGCTCCTTAATTTTTCTGTAAAGAGTCCTTTCGCCAATACCAAGAGCCTTTGCAGCTTTTCTCCTGTTGCCTTTATATTTTTTAAGAGCTTTATCAATCATATTTTTTTCCATGTCTCTTAAATTAAGGCTTTCATCATCGGAATTATTGCTGTCATTAACAGGTGCAATGTGCACTTCGTTTGCAATGGGGTGTGCAATGGGTTTGAACGGGTGGCTGTAATTCTGCCTGATAAAGCTTCTTATGTCCTCTACAGCGAGCCGTAGTTCAACAAGAGCCCTGTAAATCAGCTCTCTTTCAGCCTGATCCGGACTTTTATTCATAATAACCGGCAGAGCTCTTTCATCATTACCAATTACAGTTTCCAGATGAGGTTCGATCATATGCTTGTCAATTTGGTTTCCTTTGCTTAAAATAATGGATCTTTCTATTACGTTTTTCAACTCACGTATGTTTCCCGGCCATGAATATTCTTTCATGATTTGCAGCGCTTCAGGAGAAAATCCTTTAAAAGGGATATTATTTTTTTCACAGAATTCTCTTGCAAAATTATACGCAAGGAGTTTTATATCCTCTTTTCTTTTGCGAAGCGGCGGAATGTGAATGTTAACTGCGTTCAACCGGTAAAAAAGGTCCTTTCTGAACTCACCCTTTGCAACCAGATCTTCCAGGTTTTGATTGGTTGCAGCAATAACTCTTACATCTGTTTTTAATGTTGTTGTACCACCGACCCGCATAAATTCCTGAGTCTCCAGAACTCTGAGCAGCCTTACCTGTGTGTGGAGAGGCATTTCTCCGATTTCATCGAGAAACAGGGAGCCTGTATGTGCAATCTCAAAATATCCTTTACGCTTTTCCGTTGCTCCGGTAAAAGATCCCTTTTCATGTCCGAAAAGTTCACTTTCGAGCAGACCTTCGGGAATTGCTCCGCAGTTTACATTGACCATTGGGTTATGAGCTCTGGGGCTCAAAGCGTGAATAGCTTTAGCAATAACTTCCTTGCCTGTTCCGCTTTCTCCTGTAATCAAAACATTGATAGTTGTGGGTGCAACCTGTTTAACAGTCTCAAGAACTTTTAAGAATTCGTCTGACCGTCCTATAATGCCGAGAGATGAGAAAATGTCAACACTCTTTTTTTCCATCATATCCTCAGAGTATCACCGTCATTTAAAACCAGATAATTCTTATTGTCTAACCAGTGTATATATTTTTCATTGAACTCCGGTGGTATATGAGTAAGTGCAGTTTTTTTTATTTCATTTTTCCGGGCAAATTCATATACACTGTCTGCAGAAACATGAGCTGCTTCTGATATCAACAGATCACATGAGCCGGAATGATTTTTGAGGTGATCCATAGATTGAATATCCGAAGTGTAGATTATTTTTGATTTTCCATCTTTTACAATAATGCTGAAACTGTACGAGCCCTTAACAAAGTCATCATGGTTTTCTCTGTACGGATTAAGATGATTATTCCCGACTGCGTACAATGAAAGGTCTTCCGAGGTATAAAAAATACCTTGGTTAACAGGTTTGATATTAAGCACAAAGGGCAGGGTCTTGTCTCTGATTCTCAGCACAGGTAAAAAATTTTCAAACGGCTGAATCATATATTCAGGCATAAAAAGCGTAAATTCATTTGTCCTGTCTGAAAGTTTCATCCAGAATAACAAGCTGAAGATACCTGCAGAGTGATCAATATGTGCATGAGTTATTACACCTGCTTTAATATCCGAGGGATTCACTCCAAATTTTACCATTTGTCTTGCCGTACCTTCACCAATATCCAGCAGAATGGAATTATTAACCAGTATGCCGGAGTAATTTCTGTTTGCAGCAGGTAAGCTTGACGAAGTACCCAAAGCCTTAATTATCATTTTGATTTACTTTTAAAATATAAAACCGTTTCTTCAATACCCTGTTTTATTGTAAGGCTTGGCTGCCAGCCAAGCACTTTTTTTGCTTTTTCATAACTAATTACACTTCTTTTTTGTTCCCCGGGTTTTGCAGACCCGTGTTTTTCTTCTGCTCCGGAACCGGCAGCCTGGTTTATGAGATTAAAAATTGTGTTTACATCTGTCTCAACACCTGTTCCAATATTAAAGATTTCATTGGCAGGCGCTGTTAATCCTGCAATATTTGCTTTAACAACATCTTTTACAAAAACATAATCACGTGTCTGAAGCCCGTCTCCATTGATTACAGGTTGTTCACGGTTCAGTAGTTTTTGAGCAAAGATTGCCACAACACCCGCTTCTCCGTGGGGATTCTGTCTGGGACCGTATACGTTTGCATATCTGAAAATTGTGTATGTAAGATCATATTCACCGGCGTAAAAAAACAGATATTTTTCCACTGAGAGTTTTGTAATACCGTATGGCGATACAGGTTTTGTGGGATGAGTTTCATCACATGGGAATACTTCCTGTTCTCCGTAAATAGCTCCGCCTGTAGATGCAAAAATAAAACGTTTTATACCGAATCTTACAGCGTTTTGCAGGAGATTCAGTGTACCTTTTACGTTTACATCTGCATCAAACAGAGGATCTCTGACTGATCTTCTTACATCCATCTGTGCTGCCTGATGGTATATTACATCGAATTTTTCGATGGCAAAAATTTTTTCCAGCTCTTTTGCTCTGATATCAGTTAAATAAAATTTAGCTTCTGGGTTTAGATTATTGAGATTCCCCGTTTCAAGATTGTCAATTACTACAACTTCGTGTCCGAGAGATATCAGTTCATCTGCTATGTGGGAACCAATAAAACCAGCTCCTCCGGTTACCAATATTTTCACATGCCCTCCGTAATGGTTTAAAAACTTAGATTAGTTTATAATAGCAATATGAACAGAAAAAAGCAAGGGGATAGTTTTGTTTCTCTTATAATTCAGCTTTATTCATTCTGTATATAAAATTTAATTATCTGACAATTTTTTTGTAATTGTGTTTTTTGGCATTGGAATTAATTTCTGCCCTAAAATATAATTTTATGAAAATTGATATATTGTTTTTTTATTTGATTTTAAAATCCCAATTGAGTTATTGCCAAATAAAATTTATTTTCTGATCATGTGATCCGGAATCGAACAGGAAATACTTCCTGATGGTCCAATTATATAAGTGCCGCCTGAGGGGCAGACCGGAAGTTTGTTGTCTTTTAAAAAAGGTTTTAATTCATTAAGATCCGTTGCAAAATGAGAAGTGCCGTTCTCAATCATTGATTTGGCATTAATAAGAGTCTGCGCGGTCCGAAGACTCAGCTGATTTGTTTTACATGAAGCGCGGTTTGCAGCTTTTGAAAGATCAATGAATCTGTCAACTGCAGCAACAGCAAGAATGCTTATTATTATAAGGACTACAATTATTTCCGTAAGGGTGAGTCCTTTCTCGTCTCTGATAAATGATCTGGGAAACATCATAACACTATCCATTGCAGTTTGTTAAGTTACCTTATGTTTTCGTTTCAAAATAAAATAAAATGTTGTTATAATCCACATTAATCTCAAATTGGCAAAAACCAGGCCAATTTAGTTTATTATAAAAACCCACTACCTCT
>Ga0190359_1002358_pt1 | contig 11274 bp, 10 predicted proteins | sample 48721823_MG_FD_161269 | JGI IMG/M metagenome (GOLD analysis project Ga0190359, IMG submission 161269) | Hydrothermal vent microbial mat bacterial communities from Southern Trench, Guaymas Basin, Mexico - 4872-18-2-3_MG | ecosystem: Environmental > Aquatic > Marine > Hydrothermal vents >...
AGGCACCCTGGTGGAGGTGGGCCGGGGTCGGCTGCCGCCCGAGGCGGTGTCGGAGATCCTTGCCGCCCGCGACCGCCGCCGGGCCGGTCCCACCGCCCCGGCCCGGGGATTGTGCCTGGTGAAGGTGTACCTGGACGAGGAGGAATACCGGGCCGACGCCGCCATCCCCCGCGCCGGGCCCGAAGCGGCGGCGGACATCCTGCCCCTGCGGAGCCTCTGACCACCATGGTCGCCGCTTCTGAGGGGAGGTGGGCCGGCTAGTCCCGGCTCAGGTCCTCGTCGAGGTAGGTCTCGTCCAGATCGGAGACGTCCGCGGGGTTTCGGGTGGTGAACCACTGCTTGTAGCCGTAGCCGCGGTCGGCGTCCAGGTCCCAGTTGCAGTGGACCACATGGGACAGCGGATGCGTCTCGCCGGTTTGCTCCTGGGCCTTGATCTGCAGCGCCTGCTGCATCATCCAGGAGGAGAACTCCACCGCGTTGCCCAGCTCCCTGGCGTCGGGACGGTTGAAATTGGCCAGTAGCCGGGTGTCGGCGGGAGTGGCGGCCTCGGCGTAGGCCCGGACCGTCTGTTCCAGCTGGTTCCAGGGGGCCTGGCTGATGAAGTATTCCGGGTAGTCATCGGTACGGCAACGGGGAAAGAAGGTGGCCGGCGTCTCCAGGGCCGCGTCGGGCGGCTTGACCGCCGGCTTGCTGCAATCGTGCCGCCGGGGATAGGCCGACTCGCAGACCGGCGGGTTGACGGTCACGTTGCAGCTGCCCAGCAGTACGCCGGCGGTGTAACCGGAGTGCACCAGGATCTCGCCGCGGGGATCGTCGCGGGCATGCGTCGGCTCCGGGCAGACGTAGCCGTTCAGCGCCAGGATGAAGTGCATGTGCAGGTAGAGCTCGTAGCTCAGGTACTCGGTCAGGTACATGATGGCGCGCACCACGGCGATGGTGGCCTCGCAGAAGATCTCCAGCAGCAGGTCCAGGGCGTTGACGATGGTGTCGAAGGTCCACTGGGCCAGCTCGGCGAAGTAGGCCATCCACTCGGCCACGTGTTCGAAGAAGTGCTCGATGCACTCCCACTGGAGGCAGAAGCCGGTGTTGCCGATGCTGGGCGGCGACGGCGGCGGCTCGAAGTTGGCGAGGATGTCATTCAGGGTGTCGGCCACCCGGGCATAGCGTTCGTCCAGGCCCTCCGGCTTCTCCACGTAGGCGTCGCGCAGGTAGGACATGGTGATGTGGAAGTTGATGAAGGTGGTCTCGATGTCCTGCCGGGAGAGGAACTCGGGCCGGGGAGGATGCGGGTCTCCCTTGCTGGTGGGCAGCTCCGGGTAGCTGGCCCGGAAGGCGTCGTGGATGAGGTCGCGCAGCTCGGGGTTGAAGCTCTGCACGTAGCCGGAGTAGTCGTCCACCTGGCACACGCCGTCGGCCTCCAGGCTGGAGAGCAGGTCGTGGTAGAAGGCCTGGTTGACGCTGGCGCCGCGGCGCAGGTGGTACTGGTAGGAGTCCATGAAGTTCTCGATGATCACGTGCCGCTGCGGGTGCAGGCGGTAGGGTCCGCAGACGATGCGGTTGACGAAGGCGTGACCCACCACGTCGGCGGCCACGTGGCTGAGATAGCCCAGGGCGTAGGCCTGCTGGATGTCGCTCGAGGCCAGGCGCACCAGGTTCTTGGCGAACAGGCCGCTGTTGCGGTAGTGCAGCATGTCGAACCAGTACCAGTTCCACTCCCGCTCCCCCTTCTGGTGGGCGGGGGTGAACAGCTTGTCGAACAGCGCGTGCGAGAAGCCGGGCAGGTCGGCGGCGTCGGCGATCAGGTCGACGCCCTCGTCGAAGCCGACCAACAGGGTATCGCGCAGGGCTTTCTCGAAGGTGGCCGAGGCGCTCTTGACGTCGTTCACCAGACCGGAGGCGCATTCCAGGGGCAGGATCTTCTCCACCGTCTCCACCGCCTCGTCGATGGGTTCGACCACCTGCTCCAGGGCGTCCTCGATGGGCTGCAGGACCCGGTCGATGGCCTCGAGGATCTGCCCGAACATCTGCTTGACGTGCTTGAGGTTGTGGGCCAGCTGCATGAAGAAGTTGAAGGTGCCGTATTCGGGGGAGAAAAACAGCAGGTCCGGCCCGATGGATCCGAGCAGGGCGGCCCCGCGGTGTTGCTGCAGCAGCGCCCGCACCTGCTCCGCCGACAGGGCGGCGGCGTCTTCCACGATCATGGTGTGTATTCCGTACTTGGGCATGTCGTTCTCCTGGCCGGTGCCTGTTCAGTACGAGCCCGGGTAGTGGGGGGGAATGATTCCGGGGCAGTAGCCCAGGCTCTTGCGGTCGGGCGAAGTTCTGCCCGTGGCCGAGATGGAGTGGATGGGATCGTGGAAAGGGTCGTAGCAGATGGCCGCGGACTGGCCCTGGGAGAACCGGCGCGTGAAGGTGAGGCGGTAGCCGGTGATGATGCCGGGATGCAGGGTGAAGGGCCCGCGCCGGTCGCGCAGCTCCCCCTCGGCCAGGGTGAAGGTATCGGCATAGGGTCCTTCCCATACTTCCACGATCAGATGGTGCGTGCTGGTGTTGCCCAGGTTGATCACCGGCACGACGACGTCGACTGACTCGCCCTGTTCGGGTACGAAGAACCAGAATCCGTGCGGCGGGTGGGGGACGTCGGTCCAGGCGGCTCCGGCCCAGCCGTTCCATTCCGGATCGTCGGGCTGGTAGGAGTCCAGCCGGGGCATGACCAGGTAGGGTGTCAACGAGGCGTCCCCGGCGCGGGGAGAGAAGTCCACCCGCGGGTTGGGGGGAGGAAGGGACGACCCCCCGTCGCCGCCGAAAATACAGCTGTTCGTTCCGGCCAGGGCCCCGCTGGCGGCCAGCAACTTGAGGAAGTCTCGCCTGTCCATGCAATCTCCTTGTTTTCCAACCGGTTGTCCCTCCGGTCGGTGTCCCTCTCGTTCGAGGCTGGTGCGGGTGGCAACCGGACGGGGTATTTCTAGACCGTTCACCGCCGGCGTGCAAGTGAAAATGCTTGACATCACCGGGGCATTGCCATAAAAATGCCGCTCCCCGCCCGGCAAAGGGCGGCAAGCGAGGATAGCGGGAAGATGAAGACAGAACACGCGAAGAAAGGGCAGGTCGAGAGACGCTGGTTGCTGGTCGATGCCAGTGACCAGGTGCTCGGCCGGGTGGCCACCCAGGTGGCCACGATCCTGCGCGGCAAACACACGCCGCGCTACACTCCCCATGTCGATACCGGTGACTTCGTCGTCGTCATCAACGCCGAGAAGATCAGGTTGACCGGCCGCAAGTGGGACCAGAAGAAGTACTACAGCTACTCCGGCTGGCCCGGTGGCCTGAAGGAGCGTACCGCCCGGGAGATGCGCGAGAAGAAGCCAACGGAGATCATCCGCCACGCGGTGCGCGGCATGCTGCCCAAGGGGCCGCTGGGTTACGCCATGATCCGCAAGCTCAAGGTCTATGCCGGCCCGGAACATCCCCATGCGGCGCAGCAGCCGCAACCTTTGCAGTCCGGAGGTAAGGAAGCATGAACGAGGTACAACGCTGGTACGCCACCGGTAAGCGCAAGACTTCGGTAGCCCGGGTTTGGCTCACCCCTGGTCAGGGGCGCATCACCGTCAATCGTACCCCGGCCGAGGAATACTTCAAGCGGCCCATCCTGGGCATGGTCATCAACGAACCGTTCGACCTCACCGAGACCAAGGGGCGCTTCGACGTCCTGGTGAACGTTCGCGGCGGTGGGCTGGCCGGTCAGGCCGGAGCGGTTCGCCACGGCATCACCCGGGCCCTGATGGAGGTCAATCCCCAGTACCGGCCCGTTCTCAAGAAGGCCGGCCTGGTCACCCGCGATTCCCGTACCAAGGAGCGCAAGAAGTACGGCCAGCCGGGCGCCCGCAAACGCTACCAGTACTCCAAGCGCTAGAGACAGGCCTCACGAAGTTGGTTCCGTAGACTCGCCTTCCCATTCACTGGGCTGGAGTTCGCCAGCGGCTATTCGTTCCTCGATGATGGCCACCAGGGCGTCGCAGACCTGGGGATCGAGTTGGCGTAGCCGTAACTTCTTGAGGATGGTTATCGCCTCGCGGTTGTCCACGGCTTTCTGGTAGGGGCGTTCCGAGGTGACGGCGTCGTAGGTGTCGGCAGCGCTGATGATGCGGGCGCCCAGGGGGATATCCTCGCCACGAAGCCCGTCGGGATAACCGCTGCCGTCATACCACTCGTGGTGATGGCGTATCAACGGGCGTACCGGGTTCAGGAAATCGATGGGAGCGATTATCTTCTCCCCGAGCAGGGGGTGGTTCTGGATGATGCGGCGTTCCTCGTCGTCGAGACGGTCTTTCTTGGCCAGGATTGTCTCCTGGATACCGATCTTGCCGATATCGTGCAGAATTCCGGCGTAGCGCAGGATGCGCAGCTGCTGGCTGTCGAGCTTGAGCCGGCGACCGATGGCCAGGGCCATGTTGGTTACCCGCTGGGAATGACCGCGAGTGTAGGGATCCTTGGCATCGATGGAGTTGGCCAGGGCCTGGATGGTTTCCAGGTAGCCGCGTTCCAGCGAGGCCAGTAGTTCCTGGTTGCGGTTGTCGTAGTAGAGCAGCTGCTCGGACATGTAATTGAAGGTATGGGCCAACTCGCCGATCTCGTTGCGGGTCTTGACGTCCAGGGTGGTGCCGAACTTGCCGCGGGCGATGGCCAGGGCCCCGGAGACACAGCGCCCGATGGGACGGGTTATCCCGAAGGCGAACAGCACGCCGATGGCCACTGCCAGGGCCAGGCTGATGAGTACCACCGTAACCACCTGCAAGGTCATGCGCCGGGTGGCGGCGTAGGCCTCGTCCAGCGGTTCCATGGACACCATCAACCAGGGTGGGCGTGCCAGGGGGGCGTAGGCGGCCAATACTTCGCGTCCGTCGGGCAGGCGCAAGGGCCGGGCTCCCGACACCCGGTTGCGCTCACTGCCGTCTCCGCTCTGGGGCTCGAGCTGGTGCACCAGGAAACTGGCCACCGGTTGGGGCGAGGCCGGTTTCCCGGCCGTGGCCACGGCCCGTCCTGCCTTGCCGCTGATGATGGTGCCATCGGCATCGAGCAGCATCACCTCGCCGCGTTCCCCCACGCGCATGCGTTCCACCAGGCGTTGCAGGGAAGCCAGTGAAACCTCCATGCCCAGAAAGGCGGCATCACCGGCATCCTGGCGCAGGGCCAGGGCTACCGCCACCTCGTGACGGGCCTCGATGCCCAGGGCGGGCCTGGCCCGGCGTTCGATGGTGTAAGGCCGGGAAAACACCACCCGCGACTTGCCGGACCGACGTAGTCGCTCGCTCAGGTGCACCTGGTGCTGGGCCAGTTCGCTGGGCAGGATGCGGCTGGAATCGAAAGCCAGCAGGTTACGAAGGGCGCGTCCCTGTGCGGAGTACAAGGCGATGACGTTGATCTCCGGGCGCTTCTGCAGCACGAAGGAAAGAAACTCCTGGCGCTGGCGCAGGTTCATGTTGGCCAGCGACAGGTTGGACAGCAGCAGGTCCAGGTCGTTGAGGATGTTCTCGAAAAAGGATCCCACGGCGCGGGCTGCGTGATCGGCTCTTTCCTGTTGCAACTCCCAGGTCAGGGTCTTGAGGGTATCCACGCTGGAATCGATGAGGATGAAACCCACCACGGCAATGGGAATGGCCGTCAGCGACACCAGCATCAAGGTGATGGCGCGAAATAGCCTCATGCCTGGTTGCGGCCGCTTCTCGCCCGGGCCTGTTCAATAACCCGGTCCAGTAGCTTGGCCATTTTCCTGTTCTTGAAGGGCTTGTTGATGTAGTAGTCGGGTTCGAACCCGGAGTGTTCCTGGTCGATGTGGGTACGGGAGATGGCCGACATCAGGATGATGGGTACCTGGCGACCGTGCTCGCCGCTGAGGCGGATATTGCGAATGACCTGCAGGCCGTCGATCTTGGGCATGAGAAAATCCGTTACCACCAGGTCCACGCTTTCCTTGACGAACAGGTTCATGGCATCCTGTCCGTCGCTGGCCTCCAGTACCTCCACCCCGCGCTGTTCCAGCAGGTCACGTACCTGCAGGCGGTAACCGGAATCGTCGTCACAGACCAGGGCGCGTAGCTGGCTCACTGTATCTTCCCTTCCGTGTTGTTGTGGCCCTGGTGCAACGGTGTGCCCCCGTCGCTGTCAGGACGCATGGAAAAGGAGCGGGCTGCCGAGGTGGTGCCCACCAGCCCGGCCGAATCGACCGAGCGCAGCATCCACCAGTAGCTGCCCACCGGCAAGGTGGAGCGGAACAGGTAACTGGTCTTGGCGGTGGTGATCTGGCGTACCGGCTGCCGACCCCGGCGGTCACGTGCGATCAGCAGTACGTAGCGGCTGGCCCCGGCTACTGCCTGCCAGCGGAAGTAGATGACCGGCGTCAACAACGTGGCTCCGTGGTTGGGCAGAGCGGGCTGCGGTGGCGGCAACAGGGTGCGCGGTTCCTCGGGGGGAGCACCGGTGGTAACCCGCACCGCCTGCCCGGGTTTGACGGTGGTGCTCTTCTTGCCGGCGGTGACCTTGACTCCGTCGCCGCGGCTGACCGAAACCCGGGTGGTGCCGTCCTTGTCTACCGACACGGAGAAGCGATTCTGGCGGGGACGCCGGGCCAGGCTTTGCTTGCGGGCCAGCTTGGCCAGCGCCCAGGCCTCGTCGGCCAGCTGGCGGCAATCGTCGTAACGGGCCCGGGACAGCGCCTGCCGAGCCCGTTGCAGGGTGGTATCGGCCCGGGAAAATTTCTCCGGGGCGAACTTCTCGGCTTCGGCAGAGCGGGCGCTGGCCAGTGCCTGGGCGGCCACCTGGAGCATGGTCACCACCTGGTCGCGGCGCGACCCGGGCAGGCGCAGGTTGGTGCCCGGCCGGGGCTGGGCGGCGGGCGGCAGCCGGTTCAGGGCCCGGATCTCGTCGGCCACGGCGGCATCGCCGAAATACTTCTCGGCCAGCTGTTCGATGGTTTGGCCTGCTGGCAGTTCCACGGTGGCCGGACGACTGTCTTGCGCCTGCCCGCCGGCGGCACACGGCAACAGCCCCGACAGCAGCCACCATAGGAAAAGTTGGGCTCGGTAGGGAGTCACTGGAACGCCACCTCCCGGTGCAGGACACTGGCCTCGGCCGACGGGGTGCGGATACGGAACTCACTCTGCGGCTCCTTTACCTCGCCCACTTCCGCCTCCACCTGTCCTTCCACCAGCATGAAGGTAGTCTTGCGCGCCTGGCTGCGGGGTTCCCGGCGCAGGTCGCTTACCGCCACCAGGCTCTCCGGGGCCACCCGCAGGAAACCTCCCCGGGCAAATTCTATGTTGGCGAAGCTGTCGCGCAGGGTACGGATCTTGTCATCGACCCGCAACTGCATGTCCGGCCGGGCCTGGACCCATTCCAGCGAACCCGAGCGCTTGACCAGAACCCGGCCCTGCAGGAAAGCCAGACGTGCCGTCATCTCCTGGGCCGGTAGCTGCGAAGCATCGCCGGCCGCAGGCTGGTTGCCGTTGTCCCGGCCGCAGGTACAGCCGGCACACAGGCAAGCCATGGCCAGCACTGGCAAGCAAAGTCTCATGTCACCAGGATGTTAGAACAGACCCGGATACGACACAAGCATGGAAGCCGGCGAATCCCCGGCCTCGGCGGTCCGGTATGCCGCCAGGCGAAGATGAACAAGGGCCTGGCATGAAGGGCGGGCTTACGGTTACACTCCCGGGATGCTGGAGCAAGCCCGGGAGAGAGCATGGACTTTGCCTTTTCGGAGGAGCAACTGGCCTTCAGGGAACAGGTGCTCAGGTTCGCCGCGCGCGAGATAGCCCCGCGCTCGGCCGGTCACGATCTCAACAGCGAGTTCGATCACCAGGCCTTTCGTCGCCTGGGGGAGTTCGGCATCCTGGGGCTGCACTTTCCCGAGGAGTTCGGGGGCAGCGGCGCCGACGTGGTGACCACGGTGCTGGCCGGTGAGGCCCTGGGCGAGGCCGGCGTGGACGGGGGCTTGCTGCTGTCCTACGGGGCGCACAGTTTTCTGTGCGCCGACACCATCCTGGTCCACGGCAGCGACGAGCAACGCCGGCGCTACCTGCCCGGACTGGCCAGCGGCGAACTGATAGGTTGCATGGGATTGACCGAGCCGGGGGCCGGCTCCGACGTGGCGGCCCTGCGCACCCGGGCGGAGCGTCGGGGTGACCGTTATCTGCTCAACGGCTCCAAGATATTCATCACCAACGGGCCGGTGGCCGATGTCGCCGTGGTCTATGCCACGGTCGACGCCGCGGCCAAGCATGCCGGCATCAGCGCCTTCATCGTCGAGCGCGGCTGCAAGGGTTTCAGCGCCGGCCCACCGCTGCACAAGATGGGTGTACGCTCTTCCCAGACCTCGGAGCTGTTCTTCGACGACTGCGAGGTGCCGGCCGAGAACCTGCTGGGTGGCGAGGGCAACGGTTTTCTCATGGCCCTGCAGACGGTGGAATGGGATCGCTCGGCCCTGATTGCGCCTTTCGTGGGATCCTTGAGCTATGCCCTGAAGAAATGCGCTCGCTACGCCCGGCAACGCCAGCAGTTCGGCCGAGCCATAGCCGAGTTCCAGGCGGTGCGCGACAAGCTGGCGACGCTGAAGATTTTCATCGAGGCGGCCCGTGGCCTGGTCTATCGGGTGGCCTGGTGCAAGGACCAGGGCCGGCCCCTCAACCACCTGGAGGCGGCGGTGGCCAAACTGTTCGTGGGCGACTGGTCGCTGGAGCCGGCCAATGCCGCCATGACCCTGCTGGGTGGTTACGGCTATTGCCACGAATACGAACTGGAGCGCATCTTCCGCGATGGCCGGCTGGCGTCCATCGGCGGCGGCACCTCGGAAATCCAGAAGCTGATCATCTCCAAGCTGATGTGAGGCCTCGCTCATGAACTACGATCTCGACGCAAGCGACAAAGAGCTGTTGGACAGGGTAACAGCGCTGTTGAACGATGAAAACCTGCCCGACCCGGCGGCGCTGCAGCGGGTGGAGGCGAGTACCGTTGGATCGCTGCTGCGGGCCTGGCTGCAGCGCCTGGGCCCGGCCGGTTACCTGGCGGCACCCGCCGGCCCCGGGCTGACGAGCGCCCGGATGCTGCTGGCCGCCCGTTCACCCTGGCTGGCGCTGGCCGTCGCCATTGGCCCGGGCCTGCTGGCCGACCTGCTGGCTCGCCACGGCTCGCCGGAGCAGCAGCAGCGCTTCCTGGAGCCCCTGCGGCGGGGCCGGCTGGTGGCCGCCGTGGCCCTGTCGGAACCCCGTGCCGGTTCGCACCCGGATCACCTGGCTACCACGGCCCGCCGCGACGACGGGCAATTGGTACTTTCCGGCAGCAAGTCCACCGTCAGCCTGGCCCCCCTGGCCGACGTCATCGCCGTGGTGGCTGAAAGCGATGGTGCCCAGGCATTGTTCTTGATCGACGGCGGGCAGGCGGGGTGCGTGTGTGGTTCCCCTCTGGATACGCTTGGCTACCGGCAGCTGTGCACCTGTCCGCTCGAACTGCGCGGAGTGCGAGTGGCGCCAGACAGGGTGATGGTGCCGGACGGCCGACCGCGGGGCGGGCTGCTGCAGCAGGTGCGCGCCGGCTGGGACGCGGCACTGGCCGACGTGGCCTGCGGGACGATGCGCCTGTGCCTGGAGCAGGCGCGGGAGGCGGCTGCTGTCGAACGCGCCGGCGGCAAGCCGCCGGCCGGCTACCAGAGTGTGCGCTTCGCCCTGGCGGAGATGCTCACCCTGTCGCAGACCGCCGAACTGCTGGCCCTGCGCGCCGCCTGGGCCGGTGCCGCCGCGGATCGCCAGGCCGCTTCCCTGGCCCTGTGTGCCAAGGTGTTTGCCACCGAGAATGCCTGCCGGGTGGCCGACCTGGCCCTGCAGATCATGGCCGCCGCCGGCTACAGCCGGGACAACCCGGTGGCCCGGGCGGTGCGCGACAGCCGCCTGGGTCTCATCGCCGGTCACCCCGGCCAGGTGGCGCGCCAGGCCATCGCCAGGGAAGTGCTGCAGGAGGTCGAGCTTTCATGATAAGAAACAGCGGCTGCGTTTTCTTTGCAGATCACCGGCACCAGCCGGGAGGCGGGCATGCAAGTCATTGAAAGTCGTATCGACGTCGACAGTGACGAGTTCCGCGCCAACCGGGAGCACATGCAGGTCCTGGTCGAGGATCTCAACCGCGAACTGGAACGCGCCCGCACGGAGCGCTCCGACAAGGCCCGCCGGCGCCACGCCGACCTGGGCAAGTTGCCGGTCGAGGAACGGCTGGAGTTGCTGCTGGATGACGATTCTCCCTTTCTGGAGATCGCTCCACTGGCCGCCCGGGACATGTACGACGGGCGGGTGCACGGTGCCGGCAGCCGGGCGGGTATCGGCCGGGTGCAGGGACGCGAGGTGCTGGTAATGGCCAACGACGCCCGCATCAAGGGCGGCACCATCTACCCGCTGGGCGTCAAGAAGATGCTGCGTTGCCAGACCATCTCCCTGGAAAACCGCCTGCCGTTGATATACCTGGTCGATTCGGGCGGAGCCTTCCTGCCCCTGCAGAGCGAGTTGTTTCCCGACATCGACGACGGCGGGCGGGTGTTCTACAACCAGGCCGTGATGTCCAAGCTGGGTATTCCCCAGATTACCGCCGTCATGGGCCTGTGCACCGCCGGGGCTGCCTACATCCCGGCCATGTCCGATCACGTGGTGCACGTCAAGGGTACGGGCGCCATTTTCCTGGGTGGACCGCCGCTGGTGCGGGCCGCCACCGGCGAGGAGGTCAGCGCCGAGCAACTGGGCGGGGCCGACCTGCACTGCTCGGAGTCCGGAGTCTCCGACTACCTGGCCGCCGACGACCGCGAGGCCCTGGCCCTGGTGCGCGACATCGTCGCCCTGCTGCCCCCCGCCCGCAAGGACTGGCCGCCGCGGCGGCCCGTGGAAGAGCCGCTCTACCCGGCGGAGGAGATCTACGGCATCGTTCCCCGCTCCCTGGCCACGCCCTACGACGTGCGCGAAGTCATCGCCCGCCTGGTCGACGGCAGTCGCTTCCACGAATTCAAGAACCGCTACGGACCCACCCTGGTGTGCGGCTGGGCCTATCTGCACGGCATGCAGGTGGGCATCCTGGCCAACAACGGCGTGCTCTTTTCCGAGAGCGCGCTCAAGGCCACCCAGTTCATACAGCTCTGTGATCGTGACGGGGTGCCCCTGTTGTTCCTGCAGAACATCGCCGGCTATATAATCGGCAGCGAGTACGAGCGCCGGGGCATCACCAAGGATGGCCACAAGATGGTCT
>Ga0190359_1002361_pt1 | contig 11270 bp, 7 predicted proteins | sample 48721823_MG_FD_161269 | JGI IMG/M metagenome (GOLD analysis project Ga0190359, IMG submission 161269) | Hydrothermal vent microbial mat bacterial communities from Southern Trench, Guaymas Basin, Mexico - 4872-18-2-3_MG | ecosystem: Environmental > Aquatic > Marine > Hydrothermal vents > Microbial...
ATCTGAAAAAATTACAGTTTTATCGTTTTTGGTTAAAACTCCCTTCATATTTCCCAATATGCCATTTAAAATGTGCTTTTTTTCGCCGGAATACATATCAATTATAAAAAAGCCGAAATTATCCGTTCCGGCAAAGATCTTATCGCGAAATCGAACGGCTGATGTATAGTGATAAATATTATTACCCTTGGATATAAAATATGGTGAGAGTTGAGGAAATTGCTTCACATTGTCGTTAGTTCTAATCGGTTTCCAATCCGAGAAGGAAGTATCTTTTTGGAATAACCCGCTTATATTTAGAATATAAGTTTTTCCTCCGGGATCTTGCAAAAATATATTTCTGTCGTATCGATAATTTATAAATCGATGCCCCTGCGTATTGATGGTATCGAATTGATATAAAAATCTATTAAAAATTACAATGCTACTTGCACCGAATAGGATATACGTGTCTGTTCCTTCAATATTCACACATTCTTCAACTGTCTGATTTAGAGGATAATACTCCAGCATATCTGTAAATGCCGAGTACAAACCGAACGAATGCGAAAAAACAATAAGAACGGAATTTTGGCCCGGTACGATTTCAGATACATGCCTTTCGAGGGGAAGCATGTGCATTTGGGGGTTAAAAGAAAAAAATAGAGGAACAATGGTCAGGAGAAAATACATTCGAATGCCTTTGGAATCGATTTTAATATATCACTCATGGAAACGGAATACCCGTGAGATATTCTTCCCGCAAATTCCCCGGCAATACCGTGTATATAAGCTCCTACCGAGGCGGCTTCGATTAAATCCATACCGCTTCCTGCAAGTGCCAGAATAATTCCTGAAAGAATATCTCCACTCCCACCCCTTGCAAGGGAGTTATCTCCCGATGAGTTGATAAAATATTCCTTTCCGTTCGTAATAATGGTTCCGTTTCCTTTGAGAAGAGCATTGACTCCGTATTGTTTGATAAGTTCACCGGCATAGAATAGTCTGCGGTCGTTTATTTCGTTCACATTTTTCCGCAGAAGCCTTGCAGCCTCCCCGGGATGTGGTGTAATGAGAATATTTTTTCTCATCTTGTTGGCGGGAGTTAATATCTTAAGAGCATCGGCATCTATAATTAGAGGTCTGGAGATCTCTTTTACCAGTTTTTTTATAAATCTGCCGGTTGCAGGATTAGTGCCAATACCGGGACCTATGAGTATGGCGTCATAACTGTTTATTGTATTTAACAGTTCATCGTTATCATATCCTATAGAGCCGTCATCATTGGCTTTTAAGGGTATTTTTATAGCATCAGTGACTATTGAAGATACGGTATTTTCGATGGATTCCGGGATAGCCGTATATACAAGTCCTGCACCGCTTTGTACAGCTGCCAATGAAGAAAATATGATAGCTCCGCTATAATTGACCGAACCGCCAATGGCGATAACTTTTCCGAATGTTCCCTTGTTTGAATAGTTAATTCTATCAGGGAGGAGTTTTTTCACGAAGTTTTTGTCTATAAGAAAATGGTCGAATTTTATATCATCGTATATAAATTTTGGGATACCGATTTTAGAAGTATAAATCCTACCACAAAACATTTTCCCGGGGGTTATGTACATTCCGATTTTAGGGATTTCCATTGTAACCGTAAAATCGGCTCTAAAGGTGTCCTCATCCGCTTCACCGCTATCTCCGTTTATTCCTGTCGGAAGATCAACTGCGACTTTGATTGCATTAGATCTATTGAGCATGCGGACAATTTTTCTTAAATCATCTCTTAACGGGAGTTTTGTACCGACTCCAAGCATGGCATCTATAATAACGGTATAGTTGTTTGTTATTTTCGATTTGAATTTAATTCCCAATTCTTTGCAAATATTGTAATTTAAGGATGTAGGATCATCTGTGTCTTCAGGCTTTGCGGTAGAGAATATTGAAATATTATGCCCGAGTGAAAACAGGTGGCGAGCGATAACATAACCGTCTCCGCCGTTATGCCCTTTACCGCAGACTATAAGTATATTACTTTTCGGAGGAATGTTCTTGTCGATTATATCCGCTGCGTTTTTTCCGGCATTTTCCATCAGTTGCACAGGTAGTATTTTGTGTTTCGAAGCCAAATTGTCTATATTGTAAATTATATCTTTATCTGCAAGAATCATTTTTTTGTCTCCAGGCTTAATTCTTTTATCTTTTCCAATATAGAGAGGAGAGTCTCGTCTTTACACTCACCTTTAAATTCATTTCGAAATTGGCCGAAAATTTCATTTAATGTAATTATTTCATTGATTTTTCTCAAAATAATTTTATATTCCTCTTTTTGATCATGAAAATTCAGGATTTCCACTTTACCGTTAATTACCATTATTAGATTGTTTAATGTGTGGATGTATTGTGAAAATATTTGCTCGATAATATCTTTATTCATATTTGCCTCCGATTATAGGGCTCTATAAAATTTATGACAGTTAGCTTTGAAGTAATATATCCGTTTGAAATTAAAGGTTTGATATAGGATGAAATATTATTCACATATCCGACGAACCTGATTTTCATGCCGTCAACCTTACCGATGCCTACAAAATTATTATCTATAAAAAGACCGTAAACTCTTTTAGGGTCAGCAGGGGTTATAAGTTCGACAATGATATTGTTTTCATCCGTTTTAAAATTTCTTATTTTGAATTTCTGTTTTTCTTCTTTATAGAATAATTTCTCATTATTGTCCAGATTTATCGTTTTGCAATCCGGGGTGGGGGCATAACTAACAGGGAATATGGAGATTTCTCCTTTTCCGGAAAGGATACGAAATAATTTCCTGCTAATATATCCTTGAATTTTGATTATTGTTGTATCTTTACTCTCATATATCATAGGATGAAGTTCTTTAATGCGTCTGTACAAAATTTTGGAATCGTCTAAGGAGAGACCCGTAACCGAAATGGTTGTTTGGAAATAATCGGGTAGAATGGGGAGCATTCTCATTAGTGTAAGATGGGCATTATAACCCGAACCATCGATTTTGAGATTGTAAAATTTGTTCCCGTTTGTACGAATTTTTCCGGAAGCGTTTTTTGACCGGACAATCACAGGATTTGGCTTGAATTTAATAACATTACCGGGTGTTATATTTTCATCGGGTAAAACAAGTTTAAGATAGTCAGGCAAATCGAAATTGTCGTAACTTGCATATAGTTTCCATTGTTCCCCGACTTTCTTATAAAAAGCTCCGTTAAATTTAACAACATTAATGGAGTCTCCGTTCCAGACACCAAATTCCCAGTAGTTGTTTCTGTTAATGTAGTTTAGATGTATTTTCCCTTTTATGAATTTTGTTGCAATGTTAAAATCATATGCACCATATTGTAATTGCAATTTTTTTAGAGATATTGATTCGGATGAAGCGGTTACATCTCTTACTCTTTTCAAACTACATGAAGGTTGAAGAACAACGTATAGTATTGATACACTAAAAGTCAAACTTAAGCGGAAGAAGTTCCGTAATGTTTTTCTTTTCATAGTATTTACCTTCTCCTGTAAACATTATAATATCGGGATTTCCCTCGAATTCCGAAATAACTTGACGACAAGCACCGCAAGGCGGTGTCGGTTTTGCTGATGTTGAGAGAATAAAAACCCTCTTGAATTTTTTGTATCCGTTTACAACCGCATTAAAAATAGCAATACGTTCAGCACACATTGTTAGAGAATAAGAGATATTCTCCACATTAACTCCATAGAAATACCTGTTATCTTCGGTTTCTACCGCAGCTGCTACATTGAATTCGGAATATGGAGCATAACTATTCTTAAGAAGTGCTTTTAATTCTTTATAAATTTCACTATAATCGCTGTTTTTTATTAAATCATCCATTTTAGAATCCTCTCGTTTTATCAGTGAAAGTAATATACTCAACCATAAATTATTATTAAGATTATATTATTTTTACAGTTAAAATGCAAGGGAAAATATAGGGAGAAATAAAGCGGTATAAGGTTTAATATGACGAAATATTATATTATTTTTGCCTCTATGAGAATCTTATTGTGCTTACCGCATATTTTATCGATAAAAAGCCAGGCGGAGAGGGGGAGAAAGTGTAAAAATCTATTGAGTCCGAGTAGAGATGTAAATTTACTATTAAATAGCTTATATCTTACAATGTAAAATCCGCTATCATGCAACAGTTTTCTCAGTGAACGGATATCGAAACTATGAAGATGTCCGTTTACCGATGTAAGTTTGTAACAATGCATACAGGTCACGTATTTAATTTTTTCCTTGTAAGGAACTGTTATAATAAGAGTACCATCATCTTTTAGTATCCTATGAGCTTCTTTAAGAGCTTTTTTAGGGGTTTCGAGATGTTCGAGAACCTCGGAAGCGACAACAACGTCAAAACTGCTATCTCTTGTGGGGATTTTATAAAAAGACCCTTTTCTGAAAGTGAAATTTGCTTTTCCGATATATTTTTCTGCAAGCTTTAATTGTCTATCCGAGAGATCAACGCTATAGACATTTTTCGTATATTTCGAGGCAAGACGGGGTAACCATCCTGGACCTGTACCTATGTCTATTATTGTTTTATCCCGTGTTAATTTTGCAAATTTCAGAATCAACTGATTCCTCCTTCTTTCCTCTTCGAACTGGGATGGGGAAAGAGACTCAAAGTAGTTATAATTGAGATTATCGTGTAAATAGTATTTTTCAATGTCCATACTAAAATATATCATATTTGCGATAATCGTCAACAATAAATGTTTTAAGATAAACAGTAAAAAATAACGCAAGAAAATATTTACAAATTCCTTGCAAATTTATTCCAAATAAAATATAATCTTGAACGATGAAAAGACAGAATAAAGCATATATTTTGGCTGTGCTGAGTGTTCTCATGTGGGCAACGGTAGCTTCTGCGTTCAAGATAGCATTGAAATACGTAAATTACATGCAACTTCTTTTATATGCCTCTTTAACGGCGACACTCGTAACTTTTGTTATACTCCTTTTGCAGAAAAAACTTTCTTTGCTTAAAAGTCTCACATTTAGAGAATTAAGATATTCCGTTTTGATGGGATTTATTAATCCTTTTTTATATTATATGGTTCTTTTTAAATCATATTCCTTATTGCCGGCACAGGAGGCAATGAGTCTCAACTATTCCTGGCCTGTAATGTTGGTGATATTTTCGGCTGTTTTTCTAAAACAAAAGATAGATATAAAGAAAATTCTGGCAATTACCATCAGTTTTTTCGGTGTGATTGTTATTGCAACCAAAGGTAACATTTCTTCCCTTCATTTCAGCAATTCTCTGGGAGATATTCTTGCGCTTTCAAGTTCTTTGATATGGGCTGGATTTTGGATATTGAATTTGAAAGATAAGCGGGACGAAACGGTAAAATTGTTTTTTTCCTTTTTATCAGGTTTTGTTTTTATTCTAATACTAAATTTGATAACAAAAAATTTCGTACTGATAAGTGGAAAAGCCTTAATCGCAAATATATATGTAGGCCTTTTTGAGATGGGGGTCACTTTTGTTGTATGGCTGTACGCTCTTAAATTATCAGAAACAACGGCTCAGATTAGCAATTTTATATACTTCACACCGTTTCTTTCACTTTTTATAATAGCTCTTGTTATTAAGGAGCACATTTATTTTTCGACAATTGTGGGACTTTCTCTGGTTATCGGGGGAATTGTAATACAAAAATATTGGCATTGAGTATAGGGATAAATTCCTTTAGGGGGATCGGGAGAGGAGAACATGCTAAACTAGTTTCGGTATCTCACTTATTGTTTGTACATGTCCGCCGAAAATTTAGTCCGGGCGGGCATATTTACCCATGAGGGGGGTACTACAATTGACAGATGCTTTGAATTCTGATAAATTAAAAAGTTATGGAGAAGAAATTTATAACAATTAGGGGAGTTAAAGTTCATAACTTAAAGAACATAGATGTTAAAATACCCCGAAACAAATTGGTTGTTATTACGGGACTTTCGGGATCGGGGAAAAGCTCTCTTGCATTTGATACCATTTACGCGGAAGGTAGACGGAGATATATCGAATCACTATCGGCTTATGCAAGGCAATTTCTGGGAATGATGGAAAAACCGGATTTGGATTACATAGACGGTTTGAGCCCGGCTATAGCAATTCAACAGAGAACACCATCCAGAAACCCGCGTTCAACAGTGGGAACAATAACGGAAATACATGACTATTTGAGGTTATTATTTACTCATATAGGAGTCCCTCATTGTCCTGTTTGCGGTCGGGAAGTGCATTCTCAATCTCATGATGAAATAGTGGATTCCGTGATGAAAATACAGGAGGGGAAGAGGATAATGATACTTGCCCCTGTTGTAAAGGGGCGAAAGGGGGAGTTTAAATCGCTTTTTAACAAAATACGGAGCAAAGGTTTTGTTCGAATTAGAGTTGATGGTAAAATCACAACAGTAGAGGATAAGATAGAGATAGATCCTAAGAAGCACCATAACATCGATATAGTTGTTGATAGAATAGTAATGAATCCCAAGATAAGGAGACGATTATCCGATTCCATAAACATAGCCCTTAACGAGGGCGAGGGAACGATGCTTGTTTATATTCCGTCCGAAGAAAGAGAGGAGTTTTACAGCGAACATTTTGCCTGTCCATATTGTGGCGTAAACATAGGAGAGATTACCCCGAAATCGTTTTCATTTAACAATCCCTACGGAGCATGCCCTAAATGTAAAGGCATAGGAACGGAGATGAAGCTTGATACATCACTTGTTGTAAACGATTCTCTCAGTATTCCAGAAGGAGCAATTATTCCCTTTGCAAATTCCTCGAATATGCTGTTTATTATGCGTAAGCTGGCAAAGAAATACAAAGCCAATATAAATGCTCCATTTAAAACACTACCGGAAGAGTTTAGAAACGCCATTCTCTATGGTGATAATAGCTATGAAGGAGTGGCGAATTATATGATAAAAAAGTACAATACCGTAGATTCCGACTGGTTGCGATACGAAATTGAAAGGTATATGGTTATAAGTCCCTGTTCGCTTTGTAATGGAAAACGGTTAAAAGCGGAGAGTCTCGCCGTAACAATTAATGGATACAACATAGCGGATATTAGCGATATGTCCATTGAAAAAGCTCTTGATTTTTTCCGGAACAAAATTGAATTATCGGATGAGAAAAAAGCTGTAGCTAAGCAGATTTTGAAGGAAATCGTTAAAAGACTTTCTTTTTTGAAAGATGTGGGTTTGGATTATTTGACATTATCGCGTAGGACAGATTCCCTTTCGGGAGGGGAAGAACAACGGGTTAGGCTCGCCACTCAGATTGGTTCGGGACTTACCGGGGTTCTCTATATCCTTGATGAACCGAGCATCGGATTGCATCAGAGGGATAACAGAATGTTATTAAATACGCTTTTCCATTTAAGAGATCTCGGTAATACGGTTATTGTTGTTGAACATGACGAAGAGACCATAAGGAAAGCGGATCATATAATAGATCTCGGACCGGGTGCAGGAAATTACGGAGGTGAAATCGTCGGTGAAGGTAGTGTAGATGATTTGATTAAATCGAAAGAGTCAATAACCGGTGAGTATCTGTCGGGAAAAAGGACTATTCCAATGCCCGACAAGAGAAGAAAGGGAAATGGAGAATATCTTAAGATCATCGGAGCAAAGGAGAATAATTTGAAAAACATAGATGTATCTTTCCCTCTCGGGACATTCATATGTATAACAGGTGTTTCCGGTTCAGGAAAGAGCTCGTTGATTTTCGATATACTCTACAATGCGCTGAAACGGTATTTTTACAGGTCGAGAGCACAGGTTGGAAAGTACGATAAAATCGAGGGGGTTGAGCATATCGACAAGGTGATTTCAATAGATCAGACTCCCATAGGAAGGACTTCTAGATCGAATCCAATAACTTATACGGGAGGATTCACTCCTATTAGAGAGATTTTCGCCTCCACGAGAGAGGCGAAAATACGAGGATATACTATTTCGCGATTCAGTTTTAATGTGAAGGGAGGAAGATGTGAAGCATGCCAGGGGGAGGGATTGATAAAGAAGGAGATGCATTTTCTCCCGGATATCTATGTAACATGCGATGTTTGTAAGGGAAAACGATATAATAAAGACACATTGGAGGTAAAGTACAAAGGGAAAAACATATACGATGTCCTTGAAATGACCGTAAAGGAAGCTTATGATTTCTTTGAAGACATACCGAAAATAGAGAAAAAGCTCAGGTTGCTGCTTGATGTCGGATTAGGTTATATTAAGTTGGGGCAACCGGCACCCACGTTGTCCGGAGGGGAAGCACAGAGGATAAAGTTAGCGAGGGAACTTTCAAAAACGGCAACGGGAAACACGCTCTACCTGCTTGATGAGCCTACGACAGGATTGCACTTTGAAGATATCAAGATGCTTCTTTCCGTTTTAAATAAACTTGTGGAACGAGGAAATACGATAATTGTAATAGAGCACAATCTTGATGTGATAAAATCAGCAGATTATATTATTGACCTTGGACCGGACGGAGGTGATAAAGGTGGGTATGTTGTAGCTGAAGGACCTCCCGAGAGTATAGTTAAGAGTAAGAAGTCGTATACGGGTTCGTACCTGAAGGGAATTTTATGAATCTTGACAGCATAGTGGAATTGTTTCGCGATGCAAAATTGAATGCTTTGGTTCCCGATAACAAAGTAAAGGGAATCTCCGCTTCGGGTGTCGAAGGGGGGTTTTATTACTTATTCCTGGGACTTTTACGGGAAAAATTAAATGGTCCGCTTATTGTTATAGAAAAAGGAATTTTGAATTGTGAGAATACTAAAAACGGAATAAAATCGTTTTTTCCCGATCGTCTTGTTTTTAGTTTATATTACGAAGGGGAGGAGGTTTCGCCGGAACAGATGTGGGAGAGAATAAACGCCCTCTACAATGATAACATTGTTAATAATTCTATCATTGTTATAGATAGCAAGTTGCTTGATAAAAGGGTTAGAGCTCCCGGGCAGATAAAAAACTCAATTGTCAATTTGAATAGGGGAGATAGAGTTGATTACGAAGCTTTAAGAGAATCGATAATTGATGCGGGTTATACTGTTGTTTCCATTGTCAGAGGTGTAGGTGATGTCAGTTTTAGAGGGGAGATTGTAGATATCTTTTCATTGTATGAGAACAAACCGGTGAGAATAGATGTTTTTGATGATAAAATAGATTCCATAAAAGAATTTGATATCATAACTCAGAGGGCATTTAAAGAGCTCAGTTCATACACTATATTCCCGATAGTAAGAATGGAGGATGAAGGAGAGATAAGAATTCTTGATATATTCAGTGAGGGGACGAACATCGTTCAAAGGGAAACGTTCATTGAAGAAGCCGAAAAATTTAATCTGATTAGTGTCGATGAAGGTAACATAAATTTCAATACGCTATCCACAAACAGATATTTCGGGAATTGGCAACTCTTTAAGGAAAGTATTTTACAGTATAGAGATTTTGATATTGCAATGTTCGCCGAATCGGAAGCTGAAATAAAAAGATTAAGAGAGTTGCTTTCCGAGTATGAGAACATCTATTATTTTACAGGGAAACTTGATAAAGGTTTTATATCCATTGATAAGAAGCTTGCTGTTTTCTCCGACAGGGAGATATTTGCCAGAAAATATAGGAGGAGAGAAACTCGGTACAGTGAAGATGAGGTCCCTATCGATGATCTCTACTCTATGGAAGTGGGAGAGTATGTAGTTCACCGCGATTACGGTATAGGAATCTACAGGGGATTGAAAAAGATAAATATAAACGGGAAAGATTCCGAATGTTTGGTTATTTATTACCAGGGAGATGACAAAGTATTCGTTCCGGTTGAGCGATTGAATCTTGTGTCACGATACATTTCCGATAAAGACACACAACCGCAATTATCTTCGATAGGAACGAATTTGTGGAAGGAGAGAAAAAGCAAGGTCAAAAAGGCACTTCTTTTGTTGTCAGAGGAGTTGCTGAAACTATATGCCGAAAGGGAAGTAAAACATAGAGAACCGTACGGAGAAGACACATATGAAGAAAAATTACTCGAATCAACATTTGAGTACGAAGAAACCGAAGATCAGATTAATGCTATAGAATTTATCAAAAAGAAAATGACGGATGATAAGGTGATGAATGTTATCGTTGTGGGTGAAGTGGGATTTGGAAAAACGGAAGTTGCAATTAGGGCTTCTATGAAAGCGGTTATGAACGGTAAACAGGTGGTTGTACTTGCACCTACGACAATTCTCGCCGAACAGCACTATAACAAATTCAGGGAGAGACTTAAGGAATTCCCGGTAAATATAGGTTTGTTATCGCGTTTTGTTGCACCGAAAGAAATAAAAAGAATCGTAGAAATGGTAAAGGACGGACGAATGGACATACTGATAGGGACTCACAAGGTGTTCAACAAAGAAGTAAGATTTGCAAATCTCGGATTGCTTATTATAGATGAAGAACATAAATTCGGTGTGAAACACAAGGAGAAGATTAAGTCATATAAAAAAGATGTGGATGTTATCGAAATGACAGCAACCCCCATTCCGAGGACGCTTCAGATGGCTCTTTCGGGTTTTCGGGATATGGTAAAAATTCAGACTCCCCCTACGGGAAGAATGCCGGTAATTACAAAGATTATTAAATGGAACGACGATGTTTTGCAGGATATAATATTGAGGGAAATCGAAAGGGGGGGGCAGGTATTTTTTCTACATAACAGAGTGGAAACGATCCATTCCGTAGCGGATAGAGTTAATAGAATTTTACCGGATATGAAAATCGCTGTTTCTCACGGACAGATGAAAGCCAGAGATTTGGAAAAAGTTATTAACGATTTTATGCATAAAAAAATCGATATTCTTGTAACGACAGCTATTATCGAGTCCGGTATTGATATGCCCAATGTAAACACAATTATAATAAATAATGCTCAAAATATGGGGATTGCCCAGCTGCATCAGCTCAGAGGGCGCGTAGGGAGAGCGGAGGTTCAGGCTTATTGCTATCTTGTGGTTCCTGATCCCGGAAAATTGAATTTAAGTGCGAGAAAGCGATTGAATACAATAGCATCTTATTGGAGATTGGGCTCAGGTTATAAACTTGCGCTAAGGGATCTTGAAATCAGGGGTGCCGGGACATTGCTCGGAGAACGGCAACACGGGCATATCGCTGCAATTGGTTATGAAATGTATATGAAGTTGCTAAATGAAGCGATATCCGAAATAAAAGGAGAACC
>Ga0190359_1002362_pt1 | contig 11270 bp, 11 predicted proteins | sample 48721823_MG_FD_161269 | JGI IMG/M metagenome (GOLD analysis project Ga0190359, IMG submission 161269) | Hydrothermal vent microbial mat bacterial communities from Southern Trench, Guaymas Basin, Mexico - 4872-18-2-3_MG | ecosystem: Environmental > Aquatic > Marine > Hydrothermal vents >...
TCTCCTGCATTACTATGAAGGCACTCACTGTGTTAAGGGAGGTTTTTCAGTCCTTGCCGAGGCCCTTGCAAATGCAATTACCTCACGAGGCGGTACGGTAAAAAGAGGCAGGAACGTTGTTAAAGTAACCGCCGAAAACGATATTGTTAAATCGGTGATCACTTCAACGGGAGAAGAATATACCGCCAACCTCTTTGTATCAAACATAAGTCCCTATATTCTGCACAGTGAATTGCTCGATAAGCGGTTCAGGCACCGGCTGACGTTACGGCGGCTGAATAAACTGAAACCTTCCGTGTCTGCCGTGATTGTATATCTCGGTATGAAACCGCAGTTTGCCGATTTGTTTAACCACAATACCTATTTCTGGTTTTCTTCAACAGATTATTGCACTATATACAATAACATTATGCAGAACCGAAAAGATGAGATCGATCATCTTATTTTACTCAATCCACCACTGAATGGCCAACAACCCACTCTCACTCTGATAAACTTTTGCCATCAATCCTATTCTAAAGACTGGCACTCGGACAAGATGAGAATTGCCGATAAAATGGTTGAGAAAGCGGAATCTCTTTTTCCCGGTATCAAGGAAAACATTGTTCTTTCAGAGGTTGGCTCCCCGGCAACATTGGAACGTTTTACCGCCAACTCCGAAGGTGCATTTTATGGCTTTGAGAATACCAAGGATATGTATGGCGAAGCAAAGCTTCCTATCAGAACCCATTTAAAAAATCTTTTCCAGACCGGTCACTGGGGCAAACCCGGTGGTGGTATTCATAATGTCATGAATAACGGTTATACGACCTACCATACAATAATGCAGAGCAACAGCTCCGGTAATAACAAAATTTTTATCGCACCGAAAGAGGGCTATAAAGAAGGCATTTATGCATAACTGAATATGACTGAAAAAAAGTAAGTCCCTATAGAGTTTAAACCGAGCCGGTAATAGCATTCTCCGGCTCTTTATTTTACAGCAGGGTGCCGTAGGCATTACAGGAAGAAATAAACAGGTTGTTGCCTCGAACATGAAGGTACAGTAAATTGATATGAGAGAAAAAAAGGTCATTGTTATCGGCGCGGGGTTCGGCGGCCTGGCTGCCGGCAGTTATCTTCTGATGAACGGGTATAAAACACATATCCTCGAAAAAACGAATCAGAGCGGCGGTATTGCAGTTACCTGGAAGCGTAAAGGATATACTTTTGACGGGGCAACCAATTACCTTCCCGGATCAGCAACCTTTCTCAATATTCATGCCATTATCAGTGAAATTCTGGATTTTAGAAAGCTGTCAATATATAACTATCCTGAATTTATCCGGATTGAAAATAACGGGGAGACATTCCGGGTGTATACTGATGCCGATCGTCTCAGGGAGGAGATGCTGCGGATTGCACCTGAGGATAAAAATACTGTTGATGAATTTACCACAGCGCTGAAACAGTTCGGCCGGTTCAATCTCCCTTTTGAGAAAGCACCCGAAATATTTACGCCGTGGGACGGCATTTCTTTTCTGAAAAACAACCTGCCGCTCATACTTTTCCGTCAAAAATGGGGAACCATCTCAATAAAAAAATTTGCAGAGCGTTTTAAAAACAGCAGCATGCGCACCATGTTCAAACAGATTTTCCCGCATCATGACCATTTTGCGGTCATGGCACCCATGGTACCGCTCGGATGGATGCACTATAAAAATGCAGGCTATCCCCGGGGCGGCTCCGCAACTATCGGGAAATTGTGTGAAGAGCGGTACCGCTCCCTCGGAGGAACCGTCGAATATAACAAACCGGTGGAGAAGATACTTTTCAAGAACAGTAATGCTGTCGGTGTTGTTTGTGAGAACGGTGAGCGGTATGATGCGGATATTGTTGTTTCATCCGCAGATATGTACCATACATTCTCCAAACTGCTTTCCGAGGTACAGATTCCCCGCAGGGTGGAAAAGCGGTTCAGAAAAGCGCCGGCTTTCAGCGCAATCGTGCAGGTTTCATTAGGTATCGGCAGATTGTTTGATGGGGAGGCTGAGAAATCCAATCTGACGCTGGTAAAAACCATTCCCATGGGTAATCATCATGCTGATGATATGATGGTTCGCATTTTCAATTTCGATAACACCTTTTCACCTCCGGGAAAAACGCCGGTCGTGGTGCAGTTGAGAACGGAGGATTATGCTTACTGGGATACGCTCCGGAAAGACGATCCTGAAACCTACCGGGAGCGCAAAGAGCAGGTGGCTGATGTTGTGATTGAATCTCTTGAAAAACGTTTCGGTGCTATAAAAAGTAAATGTGAAGTTGTCGATGTCGCTACACCGGCGACCTATATACGATACAATAACCTCTGGAAAGGGGCACATCAGGGATGGGCTCCCACTCCCGGCATTATCGGACGCCCTCTTAAAAAAACTGTTACAGGCCTCAACAATTTTTATCAGACGGGACAATGGATTTCTCCGGCAGGAGGAATACCGGCTGTTATTGCTGTTGGACGGCAGGTTGCTCAGATTATCTGCAAAAAAGATAACAAACCGTTTACCGTTGCAGGATATGAATAGTCTCTATTTGGTGAATTTTTAAGGGGTATACCTCTGTATTACAATACACCACTAAATCAGTAAAGAAACCTTTCTGGATCAACTGACACATATTATAGGAAGTGAGAGGGCGGTGGAGCAACTATTGAGCTATGATATTCTTACGGATTATTCTGTACGTTGATATGTCGACGGATGCGACGTATTCAATAGACTTGTTGCATAATTAAAATTAACATGAAAAATATGCTGTTTATACTTAAAAAAAAGCACTTTTTAACCCCTAAAAACAAATTATGCAACAACTCTAATAGCCCGGGAGTATGCAGAGCGCTATCCGAATATTTCCCTTTCTTTCCCGAGGGGTAAACGAAATTACGATGCAGGGACACTGGTGATATATGACGCGCTGGGTAATGAGGTATATTCCGGTGACGTGATAAAAAACCGTGGGTCCGCGGTGCATTGGCCTTTGACAAACAGAGTTGGCAGGCAGGTAGCTGTATGTTCCTATCTGGTGGTGGTGAAGCTGGTCGATCCCGAAGGCAAAGTAATAGTATTGCAGAAAGTAATCGGTGTAAAAGAACAGTAAAGGCACTCGTGACCATTCGCTTCGCTCATGTCCACTCGCACCACTCCGCGGCGGTGGCTTTATACCACCGCCTTGGCCAAAGTGGATGCTTCGCCCCCTTTGGAAACCCCATAATAAGGTTCCCCTACTGGAAGTGGGGGCTTAAAGTTTAGTAATACTATTGCTTTTTTTATATAAATCTCCCGCGTAAAGGGCGCGTGTATGCGCCCTTTTCTCTATTTATTTGGATTTGTTGGCACGGTTGTATATATTACAAGGGTAAGACACCCCGTTTTCAGTGCATGCGAAACGAATCGTTGCACCGGTAATGCGGATGTTTATATACCTTATAACGAAAGTATATACCTATGAGTAAAGCACAGGTCGGTGACACGGTAAAGGTTTCGTATGTCGGTACGCTTGAGAACAGAACGGTGTTCGATGAGACGCCGGGAGACAGATACCTTGAGTTTACTATTGGGAATCAGCGGCTCATTCCTGGGTTCGAGCAGGCCGTGGTTGATATGGAGGTCGGTGAAAAAAAGAAAATAACCCTTCCCCCCGAAGAGGCATACGGAGAATACAGCGATGAGAATGTTGTTGAAGTAACCCGGAGCAGATTACCCGATAATATTAATCCTGAGGTCGGGATGCGGCTTGAGGCGCAGAATAAAAACGGTGATCCGGTCATTGTCTCGGTGAAAGAGATTACCGATAATACCATCATCCTCGATGCCAACCATGCCCTGGCAGGCAAAGACCTTACCTTTGAGATCTCTCTGCAGGAGATTGTCGGGAAATAACATTGCGTTTCTCTTCTTACAAGTAACTTCGTATATAAAGAAAGAACGGAGACAATTCAGAGACCATATGTAGAGACTATATGTAATGTATTGTCTCCTTCTTTTATAATCCGTTATATCACACTACCTGCAATCAATCCGCTATTCATATGGAATTCATTTTAGTATATTACCAGTATTATTGGTAACGTAGTAACAGATACCTGCCGATATAAACGTGTGTATTTACATAATAACCGGGGAGTATGGTATGACACAGTCCGCACCCAATGGTTTTACTCTTACCAAATTGGAAGCATGGCAGGCGCTTAATGCCCATTATCAGGATATGCGGGGCAAACACCTCCGCGATCTCTTCACTGATGCTCAGCGGTTCACGCGCTTCTCCATTAATGAAGAAGAGATGTCCATGTTGCTGGATTATTCAAAGAATATCATTACCGACGAAACTATGCGGCTGTTGTGCAATCTTGCCCGCGAAGCCGATGTTGAAGAGTATCGCAGCAGGATGTTTGCCGGGGAAAAGATTAACTGGACCGAGAACCGTGCCGTACTCCATGTAGCACTTCGCAACCGGGCGAACACCCCGATCATGGTTGACGGCCGGGATGTCATGCCCGGGATAAACGATGTTCTTGCCAGGATGAAATCATTCACTGAAAAAGTGCGCAACGGTACCTGGAAAGGGGCTACCGGCAAGGCTATCACCGATGTGGTCAATATCGGTATCGGCGGATCCCATCTCGGTCCCCAGATGGTGTGTGAAGCGTTGCAGCACTATGCTGACGGCCCATCCGTACATTTCGTCTCGAATATTGACGGGACCGATATTACCGAGACATTGAAATGCCTCAATCCCGAAACCGCACTCTTCTGTATCGCATCAAAAACATTTACCACCCAGGAAACTATGACCAATGCAACATCGGCGCGTGAGTGGCTGGTCAAGGCATTGGGTGAGCAGGCAGTGGCAAACCATTTTGTCGCCATGTCTACCAGCCGTGAGGAGGTTGCTAAGTTCGGCATTGATACGGACAATATGTTTGTGTTCTGGGACTTTGTCGGCGGACGGTACTCTCTCTGGTCAGCTATCGGGTTAACCATTGCGCTGCGTATCGGTTTTGATCGCTTTGAAGAGCTCCTTGACGGCGCACATGCCATGGATCAGCATTTTTTCAACACACCGCTGGAGAAAAACATGCCGGTTATACTGGCGCTGCTGGGTATCTGGTACAATAATTTTTTCGGTGTACAGACCCATGCCCTGCTCCCCTATAATCAGTACCTGCACCGGTTTCCCGCCTATTTCCAGCAGGGTGATATGGAAAGTAACGGTAAAACTATCGACCGTGACGGCAACCGGGTAAATTACCAGACCGGCCCCATTATCTGGGGTGAGCCCGGAACCAACGGCCAGCATGCCTTCTACCAGCTCATTCACCAGGGAACCAAGATGATCCCTGCCGATTTTATCGGTTTTATCGAGACGCTGAATCCCGTGGGTGATCATCACCGGAAACTCATGGCCAATTATTTCGCCCAGACTGAAGCACTTGCATTCGGTCTGAGCCGTGACCGGGTTATCGAGCAGATGCGGAGCCGGAAGGTTTCGGAAGAGGACATTATGAAACTCGCGCCTCATAAAACCTTTGAAGGCAATAAACCGACTAACAGTATACTCATTGATAAACTGACTCCACGGACACTCGGCTCTCTTATTGCCCTGTATGAGCATAAAATTTTCACGCAGGGAGCTATCTGGCGTATTAACAGCTATGACCAGTGGGGAGTGCAGCTTGGCAAAGTACTCGCCACGACTATTCTTGACGAATGGAAACAGGGGAGCAGTGGCAGTCATGATTGCTCGACCGATGGATTGATTGGACATTTTCTAAAGAAATGAGTGAATGGAGATTTGTATACGCGGTATTGAGTCATTAAGGAGGTATTATAATGCCTGAAGAAAAACGGGAAATGATCGATCGTCGCGAGGAAGAGGACAGACGCAGGGCACACGATCTTGAACATTTTGAAACAGCTGAGGTTGAGCGGCGTACCTTTAAAGAACGGCGTGACAAAACCGAGCGCCGATCCGGATGGCTGCGGGTCGGCAACTGGGTGAGTGTGTTTGCGAAAGCTCTGGGAATAGGTAAAAATAAAGGTACGTCCTGATCCATGAAAGTGGAAAGTAGAAAATTATTTAACACCGATGAAGGTAAACTCTTTGTATGGTTCCCGCTCCACATGACCGGCCCGCTGGTCGGATCGATTATCGGCTTGAAAACCTTCCTCAATTTAACCGTGGTACTCACCGGAACCTTTCTTGCAGTTGTTTCCTGGGTAATCTTTTTCGGGAAAATACTGGGTGTTACCGGTAGCTTCAGTTATCTCATTCCTGTTTTTGTTATTACTATGGCGGTTGTCGGGTTTTTTGTGATTCGGCAGAGGCATAAAAAGAGTGATGGTGAATAATGGATAGTGGCGGGTGGTGATTTATAAGTCATCATAGGGACAAATGAGGGCATAGACAGCAAGGTAAAGCGGTTTTTCAATCCGTATATATTATATAGTTTAAAATACCTTCCTTTTTAATTGCTAAATTCAAAATATCGCCAGATATTTGTTATGACGGCCCTCAAACGCTTTAAGATCTTATTTTTTAGAACTTATGGTTTTTCAATTATTCGGTCCTCTCTTATAATAATTAAAATTTCTTTTAATAATTGTTGACTTGACCAACTTTTTTTAGTATTATTATAATGATTGCTATTAACAACAATTGCTATTAACAAAGATGTATTATGAAAAATCACCTTTTTGAACTTATTCTTGCGATAAAACGAAAGTGCCTCGCCACTGAAGAGCGGATACAAAAGCAGCTCAATCTGTCCCAGGCGGAATTTCACGGCCTGCTCTCAATAAAACCCAATGAGCAGCTTCCGGGAAATACCTTCTCCGAGCGGATGGGCCTGTCGCCGTCACGGGGAAGCCGGGTGCTGTGGCGCCTCGTTTCAAAGGAGCTTATGCGGACCCGGACCAACTCCGAGGACAGGCGGAGTGTGGTGATTTCCCTGACAGAACAGGGTAAGTCGGTTCAAAACAACGCTAAAGAGAGTATACTCGCCTGCGAGGGGAAAATTAAGGCCAGTCTATCGCATGAACAGATCAGCAGAATTAAAGAATCATTACAACTTTTGGAACAGTCCCTTTAATATATGACAAAGTATGAGGTTTCTATGGGTACGCTGTCACCTGAACAAAAAAAATTCCTGGAAAAATTCGAAAATCGTGTAAGCATGGAAAAAAACGAACGTATTCTATACGGACATGATATCGCTGCGATTCCTGCACAGATCAGGCCGCTTGCGGGTAAAACCATTCCCGATGCCATTGTACAGCCGCAAACAGAAGAAGAACTCGTTGAAATTGTACAATGGGCCTATAGCCATAATATACCGGTTACTCCGCGCGGCAAGGCCAGCTCCGGGTCTGGCGGAGTTATTCCCCTGAAAAAAAGGACTGGTCATCGATTTCTTTCGCATGCGCAAAATTATAACAATCGATGAATCAAACCTAACAGCCATAGTCCAGCCGGGTATTTCTTTCGAGCAGCTTGATACACAGCTTAAAAAAAAGGACTGACTCTGCGGCTTTACCCGTCAAGTTACCCCTCTGCAACGGTGGGCGGGTGGCTCGCACAGGGATGCGCCGGTTTCGGCAGCTATGAGTACGGCTATATCACCGACAATATCGTTTCCGCTCGAGTAGTACTGCCATCGGGTGAAGTGCAGGTATTCACTGGTGAAGATATGGATCTCATAGCTGAAATGGAGGGTATCACCGGCCTGATCAGTGAAGTAACTATGCACATCCAGCCGCTGGATGATCTCGAAGTGATAAGCCTTGGCAGTAAAGATGCCAGCGTGGTCCAGGCTTTTACCGAAGCCATAATTCGCGACGACATTCCGATCTGGTCTATCTCATTTATCAATCCCGGTATGGCAGCCCTCCGGAACAAACTCCCGTTGCGGGAGCACTTCGGCCTGCCTTCTGAAGAGCAGCTGATACTGCCTGAATCTTTTATCACAACCGTTGCTTTCCGGAAAAAAGATACTGAACAGGTGGTACCGGCACTGCAAAATTATGCACAGTCAATGGGGATTGAAATACTCCCTGACCATATAGCCCAACACGAATGGGGAGACAGATTCAAGATTATGAAAATCAAGCGCCTCGGCCCGTCACTGGTACCCACCGAGTTCATCGTACCGCTCGCACAACTGGGCAATACAATGGGCGCTGTCGAGCATTCGGTACACCACCCCATGGTAAAAGAGGGCTTGGTTATCCGCTCGGGTGCCGGCGGTTCGCCGGAGGTTGTTATACTCGGTTTTATTCCCGCTGACGAAAGAACCTTTGGCTACACCCTCAAATTCAGCAGCGTCCTGTCAACGATAAAGATTGCAGAAAAGCACGGTGGCCGTGCTTATACCACCGGCATGTATTTCCCGCATAAGGCGCAGACCCTTCTTGGGAAAAAGCGGCTGGGAAAAATCAAAGCCTTCAAACGTGAAATAGATCCGAAAGGACTGCTCAATCCGGGAAAAGTGTTTCAAAATAATGTTGTCGGCATGTTTATAGCCACCGCATCAAATTTTGAACCGGTTGGCCGTCTTTTCAGCAACCTTGTAAAAACAAAAGTGAGCGAGCGTATTACCAGAAAGCGAAAAGATATCCCTGCTGATGTTGCCTGGTATGCCTACTCATGCTCACAGTGCGGCTACTGCATTGACTCCTGCGACCAGTTCTCGGGCAGGGGATGGGAGAGCCAGAGCCCGCGTGGAAAATGGTACTGGCTGCTGGAATACCTTGAAGGCCGTTGTGAGTGGAATCAGAAAATGGTCGATTCCTTTCTTGCCTGCACCACCTGCGAGATGTGCAATCTTCGCTGCTGCGCAGCACTGCCGATAGAGTCGTCATGGATGAAACTGCGCAGTGTGCTTGTCACCGATAAAAAGAAAATGACCATCCCGCCCTTTGAAATGATGGCTGCTGCTCTCTCATCGCAGGGAAATATCTGGGCAGGCTACCGAAAGAATTGAAGCGTCTGGTTCCCCGAAGAGTTGAAAGAGAAACATGTCCCGGGTACCAAATCAAAAAATGTCTACTTTGCCGGATGTACTGCCAGTTATGTTGAGCATGATATTGCTCAGGCAACGGTGCGGCTCCTTGACAAAGCCGGTGTCGATTTTACCTGCCTCGGTGATAAAGAGAACTGCTGCGCAACACCTATACTCATGTCCGGGAAAAAAGATCTTTTTGTGGAAACCATGAAGAAGAATATCCAGGCTGTCAGGGAAACCGGTGCTGATACCGTTATCTGCTCCTGCCCTGCCTGCGATATGATGTGGCGCAAGATGTACCCGCAGTGGGCAAAAAAACTGGGTATTGAATACACTATAACAGCAAAGTACTACGGTGAAGTCGTTGCAGAAAAAATCAATGCAGGAACCTTTACATTCCCGGATAACAGGAAACCTCCGGAAACCGTTACCTGGCACGACTCATGCCACATGGGCAGGGTGTCGGGTGTGTATGATGCTCCCCGGGATATGATCAGGGCAATTCCCAATACTACCCTGGTCGAGATGGAGCATAACCGTGAAGAGAGTCCCTGCTGCGGATCGGTATTAACACTTGTCAAGGACCCGCCGGTAGCGGCTGAGCCGGGTAAGGATCGCCTTGACGAAGCGGTTGATGCCGGTGTTTCCAAAGTGCTTGCCCTGTGTCCCTGCTGCGAGTTCCAGTTCAGAGTTACCACAGAAAAGAAGAAGCTCCCTGTTGAGATAGTGGACCTTGCCCATTATGTCTCTTCAGCACTCGGCTATGAATTCCCTGACCCCAATCCTGAAGTACAGGCACAGTGGGCCGTGTTTGAAGCCATGATTGCACTCATGACCCCTGAAGGTTTTGCCAAGCTGATGGGTACTATGTGGCCGGAGTTAATTGATGCCATGCCGTTCGGTATGGGGCCGATGATGCGCCTGTGCGGGAAAATCCCGGGTGTACTTAACGCGATGAAATCGATGTTCCCCATTCTGTTCCCGAAACTCCTGCCGATGATGATGCCCAAAGTCATGCCGACCATGCTTTCACGGGTGAAAGAGCAGGTACCCATGCCCGACTATATGGCTGAACAGTTGACGGAGTTGATGCCGAAGGTCATGGATAATCTTATGCCGCATATGATAAGTGATGTTGTACCACTGGTAACACAGCCCATGATCGATTATCTTCAGGAGGACTGACACCTAATCAATTGATTTTTATTGTGGTGTAAAAAAAGCGGTAAAACGGCCATAAATAAGCTGAATCGACCCTCCACTTTCCTGTTTTTTTTGTTGTTAAGGTAGTAATTATTATCTTGAAATCTGCTCAGGTTTCGGGTATAATAAATTTTATAAAGGCGCTCCGTGCCTTACTAAAAAAACCACTATGAAAAGGAGTGGGGAGATGGACTTCAATAACGAAATCGAAGAGGATATAAATCTTTTTGATGTTGTTGATGAAGTTGAGTTAAAAGAAGATGACGAAGAGTTCAAAGACCCTGATGACGAACTCGATTTTGAAAACGGTTCTCTGGACGGCTATACCGAAATGGTAGAAGCTGAGGATGAGGAAAGCGACATATTGGAATAGAGAGCACGTTACATATAGATTAACATATATCAAATCAGGCACTTAGGCCATATCAATGGGCTGAGTTTTCACGATAGTTGCATCACCAACCACAGGTACACCCTCAATATCCTTTTACAAAAAACCGTATACTATATAGAGTGTGATAGATATCTGTCATTTTATTTAAGCGATTAATCAATGAAACCTTTCGCCGCGAAAAGCATCATAATAACTGTTATTATCTTATCCCTGTCCTGCAATCAGGATTATCTCTATTTCACTGTCCGACCCAATTACCTTGCGCCGTTTCTATGCACCGGCAGCCAATTGTCGGACAACCATATTGCCAATGCCGAGCAATTTGGTCTTTTTTCATCAAAATTATGGAAAAATTACTTCTCAAACCTGCATGCCGAGATTGAACATTTCGGGGTATTTCCCCGGTACATTCACTGGTACATCCAGATGGACGATAAATATCCTGAAGATATCATACATTACAACAGTGCCATGGGAATTAAAACCATTATTAACCAGGATCTGCAATCTATACGATTTTCTGCAAAGGAGAACCGGGCTATCCTTGTTGAAATAATTGACGGGAAATGGGATCGTCACTTTCGGAGTTTTGCACACCATGCGCGCCGCTCCAAAGACACCCTCTATTACCGTTTC
>Ga0190359_1002364_pt1 | contig 11266 bp, 2 predicted proteins | sample 48721823_MG_FD_161269 | JGI IMG/M metagenome (GOLD analysis project Ga0190359, IMG submission 161269) | Hydrothermal vent microbial mat bacterial communities from Southern Trench, Guaymas Basin, Mexico - 4872-18-2-3_MG | ecosystem: Environmental > Aquatic > Marine > Hydrothermal vents > Microbial...
GACCACCATCACCCCGTCGGATCATCACAATCTGGTTGGATACATGAGAAAGAGGGGGGTGTCGAGGGGTGTCATGGTAACACGTTCGAACAGCGGAAGAGTGGAGACAAAGTACGGAACCGTTGTCATGATACCATTGGAGCTCTTCCTGCAGCTGGAAAAGATGACCTCCGAATGAGACGTACATTTCCGCGGAATGCGGAGAAAGGGCCGATTCCCGAAAATTAGAATAATATCCTGCCTATATCATCATTCGGTGTTATTGTGGGATTGTATAGTAAGGAGGGAATATGCTCGCTGGTTCTTGTACTGGTATTCCTGGTCGGGTCCGTCCAGGGTCTTATCGACGGACGGACAGGGGATGGCAGGGCCGAAATGGTCGATCTGACCGTACTGGACATACGCTATGACGAGAATATGACTGTGACATGTACACTGGCCAGCATCGGCATGTCATATACCGGTCATTTCTACGTGAACCTCACGGTGGACGGTCAGTCGTTCGCCTCGGATCAGGTCATGATGAACGACTGGACGGGATATTACAATCATACATTCCAGCAGAAATTGCTCTGGGACGGTCCGGAATTGAGCGTCGAAGTGAACGTGTACGACCCCCAGTGGGTCCCGGACGGGAACTCGTCCAACGATGCGAGGACCGAGAAATGGGAAAGGCGGCTTCCGGACCTTGTTGTCCGGTCCCTTTACCGCGACCCGGAGACATCCGGCACGGTTGCGGTCATCAGGAATACGGGAACCGCTTCCGTGAATGACCCGTTCTATGTGTATCTATGGGTGAACAGCAGTGTGCAGCCGCCTGACATGGCGTACGATCCTATCCCTCCCGGAGGCACTCTTCACGTACCCCTCTTCTGGACATGGGACCGGGTCCCATCCACCGTGAATCTCAGGGCGGTGGTGGATTTCGATGACATGGTCGACGAACTGAACGAGACGAACAACGGGTATTCGATAACCTGGTCGGCCAGGCCGCCGTTCCGTTTCACGATGGCTCCGAGGATCATCGGGTCCTCAAGGACAAACGCGACAGTTGAGTGGAAGACATCTCTCCCCGCGACCTACCACGTGGAATACGGGATCACGAGCAAGCTCGGGTCGAGGACCCTCACCCGGGCTTCCTCCGGGTCCGGCACGATGGAGCTTTCGGGTCTGTCCCCCTCGAGGCAGTACCTGTTCAAGGTAGTATGCGAGGATGAGTACGGAAGAAGGATAGAGAGCGGACGAAAGGCGTTCCGGACGAAGGATCCCTCGGGGACATCGGACCCGACAGGGAAGTTCTCGGGTGAGCTCGTCTTCAACGCATCGAGAAGAATAGTGGTCCCCTTCGATGCGTCCGACGAATCCGGGCTCAAGAAGGTGGATGTGTACATAAACGGAAAGATGGTGAAAAGCCTGGCGCCGATGGGGAAGAAGACCCTGAGGAACGTCGATCTGGGCTACATGAAGATAGACCCGGATATGAAGTACTTCCTCGAGATTCGGGCGGTTTCCGTGACCGGAAGGGAGAGAACCATAGCCTCGGGGGACATGACGTTCTTCCAGCCGGCAAGGGAGAGATGGCCCAAGGTGGATTTCGATCCGACACCGGGTGAGAGGTCGGGGGTCGTCGGGCTCTATGCCAGATGCACCGATCCGGTTGGCATTCACAACGCCACACTGTACGTGGACGGTTCCCCCGTTCAGGTCAAGACACCGATCGTCAGCGACCGCACCTTCTTCGGGGCCTATTTCAACTGGGACACGGCAACCGTGCCGGACGGTGAACATCTCGTTGCCGTCATGGCCACCAATGATGACGGGAATACCACTTCCACCGTGAGGAGGATCCTGGTGAGAAACGACATTCCTCCGGGGGACCCCGATATAGGCGTTCTCAGGAGGAACATAATCCGGACGGGGTCCGTCTGCACGGTTCCCCTGGGGATAAGGAACTGGGGCACCGGTCCCGCCGTCGATGTCTACGTGGAGGACCTGCTCTACGGGTTCATTCCGGTGGATCCCGACAAATTATCGTTCCGGTACTCAACGGACGGAAGGATATGGACCGCGAGGATACACATCCCCAGGGTCGAACCGGGAGAGACCGTGGAGGTCCGGTACAAATGCATTCCACAGCAGCTTTCCGCCGAGGAGGATGACGATATTCACATGATAGGATACACCCTGAGGCATCCGGATGATCCGGATCATGAACCGAGCACGACAAGATGCCATTACTGGCGGGAGGATCGCGTCGTCGATTATGAATGGTTCAGGGACATGCCCGCCCTCCAGTTCTCGGACGGGTCCTTCATAGAGACCGGGGCGGAGTTGGCGATAGCCTATTCGAACTACATGATGCTGTCATCACCCGCACGGCTGGAGGAATCGATCGGAAGCGAGGCCCATACCGATGATGTTCTCCTGGATTCTGCGGAGCTCGCTGCGGAGAAGCTCGGGATCTTCGGGAACATTCTCTGGTCGAGATGGACGGGTCCGACCGTCACACCCGAGTACGTTCTCTCCTGGTTGGAGGATTGGTCCCTCGAGATGAACCCCATGTTCAGAACGGCCGGTTATCTTGCAATTCTCGGGGAGAACGATGTCATACCCGCATGGAATTACGAGAATGTGGTGGAATTCCGGGACGTGGGTTGGGCAAGCGTGCCCCTTTCGGATTTCGGCTATTCGAACCTAGACGGGGGAGACACCCCCCAACTCGTTGTCGGAAGGTTCATAGGCGACAGCAGGTCCGAGCTGTCCAATCCCATCAGAACATCCTTGGATGAAAGCAGGGGAACCCTGATGAACGACAGGGACGGGAAGGCGCTTCTGATGGCGGGGTCGGGTAACTCCGTCCAGTCCTTCAAGAGCTACCTGGAAACCCTGAACACGGAGCTGGAAGCGGAGATGTCGGATGTGAACATGTACGACAAGAGCTCCTATCTCCCGACCCTGTCCGTGGACCAGCCGTTCGACGGCAGGGAGGATCATCTCGCGGCCGGTGATGTGGACGGTGATCTGAAGGATGAGATCGTGATAATGAACCAGGACACGAACCGTATCTACATCGTGAACGATGACGGGACATCTTCCGATTTTCCGTTTCTGGTAGATTCCGGGATGAAGATGCTGTCGGGGAACGTCCGGGGCGGACCGACGGACGAGATCCTCGTTTTCTACTACTCATACTCCGGTATGCACGAGAGGGTCCGGGTTCTTGCCGGTAACGGGGATGAACTGGATGACAGACCGATCCTGTGGGAATCGGGGAGCCCCGTGTGCCTTGTCGATTATGACCTCGACGGCAAGGACGACATCATATTCGCCTCTCTGGAGAATGATCGAATATGGATCTACGATTATGCAAGGACCTGGGATGAGCATTTCGACGTGGACGACATCAGACCCGGAGACCGGATCGGAGCCGGTGATATGGACGGGGACGGCGACATCGACATCGTTCTGGCGGACAACACCGCAAAGGTGCTGAGGATATATCTTGCCCCGACCTGGGACCTGATGGAGCTCGAGGTCCCCGATCTCGATGAGGATGACGGATTCGCCGTGGGCGATTTCTCGGGAAGGTCTCCCGCCGAGGCGCTGATCCTGCACCCGGAGATCGACGGGCATCTGGAGATATGCTGGATGCACTGGGACGCCGCGGCCTCCGAGTGGGTCCTGAAGAGATCGAAGTCTCTTCTCACCGATGTCAGGGACCCGTGCAGCGCCGTTCTGGGTGAGATCGACGGTGATGGGGGAAAGAAGGAGATAGCCATCTGCACGACCGACTCCACGGACAATCTGGAGATACTCGATGTGGAGGGCTGCTCGAGCAGGTTCAGGGCGGACGTGGATCTCGAGATGGACGATGTGGATCTGATAGTGTTCTCCGATCACGGCTGGAAGGAAGGGTGGTCCGGATTGTACGACAAGAACGATGTCCCGGGATGGGGCATGAATACATGGAGCCACAGGCCGGTGATATACGCCGCCGCCTGTTCCACCGGGGCCTACACTGAGTCGGACGAATCCATGGCTCTTGCCTGTCTCGAGAACGGTGCCGGTGTCTACATCGGGGCAACGAGAAGCTCCCAGATATCAGAGAACAACCTTGCCATGCGGTTCGTGGCGGATTATGCCAGCGGCTACCCGATAGGGGCGGCGTTCCGGAACTACAAGCGGGCGCTGATCGGGGGGGATTTCGGAGTACATTCAAGACTTGCGAGGAAGTGGGCCTACGAGTATCAGCTCTTCGGGGACCCTGCCTTCGGAACCGTTGCGGGCGTGGGGATCGGAGGAAGGGGAACGGAAATGGCGGGGTCGAGAGCGGTTTCCGATATCGGGCTGACGGTGCCGGATGTGGTGTTCATGGACCATGAGGGGATGAAGGAGGCGGTCATTCCCGGTGAGAGGATCCTTTCAAGGGAGTCTCTCCCTTCGATCCCATACTGCACGTTCACCACCGATATTCCGCCGGGAAGCTCCGTTGTCAACGTGAACATCACGAATGATGACAACTGGACACATTACAGCGACCTTCATCTCCGCCCCTACGACGGCAGCGAGATAGCCGGGCCGCCTTCCTTCAGGACAAGGGATGTGGCGGAAACGGACCCCGATGATCTCTGGTATCCAGGAGAGATACATGACTGGAGGGTGAGATACACGGGGAACGGTTCGAGCGTCCTGGATGTCATCATATTCCCGTTCCAGTATGATATTGAGAACGGGATCGGCAGGTTCTGCCCCAACTGGACGCTGAGCGTGGATCATGTGGATTCCACGGCGGTCATATCCTTCCTGACCGGGCCGGAAGGTCCGGTTTCACCGGGTGAGGATGCCGATTTCATGATGGGGCTCGAACCCGTGGGAGGGGGAGGTCTCACCTCGATATCCCTGAGGGTAGAGACGGCCTCGGGAGCTCTCGTGGAGGAGCTCGATTCCACGTTCATCCTGCTGAATTCCACAACCGCCCTCGAACATTCATGGGACACGACAGGGGTCGATCCGGGCCATTACGTCCTGGTCGCCGAGATCCTTACCGGCGAGGGAGCTATGATCATGGACATGCGGTGTCCGTTCGCCGTGGGCACTCCCGAGGTGGAGATCCCTCTGATCGATCTGTCATCCGACGGTTTCGATAACGATACGATTATGAACGTATCGGCCTGGTTCCGCAATACCGGGGAGGGGGATGCCTTCGGGAACTGGTCCGTGTCACTCGTGGGCACCGGAACGGGGACGGTCCTGGAGTTCCATGATGTCCTCATCCTTCATGCCGGAGACAACGTCTCCGTCCATGTCTCCTTCGACATGGGAGGTCTTTCGGGGGATACGTACACGGTGATGGTGAAATATATCTCACCCGAATCTCCCGCATCCCGCTTCCGGGTGGTGGAGCGCGAGGGAACGGAGCCAGCTCCGGGGGAGGAGTTCTCTCTAACGGTCTCCTACCTGCTTTCCGGGACGAACCTGACAGAGGGAGATCGGCTGTGGATAAATGGAACCGTGAAGAGATCTGACGGTTTGATCCTTCCCGATGTTGGCGTTTCTGCCAGCATATGGAACGGGACCGCGGCGAATTCCACGAGGACCGATGCTTCGGGCAACTTCTCGCTGGCACTCGGCAATCTGAGCGCGGGCAATCTCACCGTTCACATACGCGTGGAGGCGGGAAGGATGTCTTTCACGGACACGGCCCTCATCATGGTGGTGGAGAGAGCTCCCGAGGGGAGCGGGAACGACACCGGAAATGCCACCGGGAACGAGACCCAGGGAGATGATGATGATGACGACGATACAACGGATGATGACACAACCGATGATACCACGGGGGACGATACCTCGGAAGACGGTGAAGAGGATGGCGGCGGGATAAGCGGGCTCTATCTGTGGGCCCTGCTGGTGCTGCTTGCGGTCCTTGTGGTGATCTTCATGGTGTTCGTCGTTCTCAGACGTTCCTCGGGGTGGGAAGCGGGGGAGGAGTGAGGCCCCGCCGATCATGAAGGTCCGGGCGGGCCCATTCTCGCTTATAATATTTTGATATTGTAGAGAATGGGCACGCACGATGTAATCGGAACGTGATCTTCGGCCAGCAAAATAACGGCTGCAATCAATATTCAATCATTATTTTGCGATGGTCCGGGCGGGCCCATCAATATTCTTTTACAAGTCTTAATTTCTATCAAATGGAGGAATATAAGGGACATGAAGGGACCAAATAGGGGACACTCTTTCCGATAAAGTATTCATAAAATGGAAAGAATCTTCCTGACTAGGTCGGAGTTCCCATGATGCATTGGAAGAGATAAGGAAAGCCAGTCTCAGCATTCCGTAACAATGAATCTCTAGATCAGATCCCACTCGACGAAAGAGATTCATTGCGGAATAGGTCCACGATCCTAATCAGAAAATAATTGAAGTGGACTGGTCTGGAGGGTATGAAGCGTTCATTCAATCAATGATAATTCAGGTTCATACCCTGAGATGAAAAACGGCAATCATAGGTGTAACATTATTTTTCATTGCTGAAAATCGATGTCAAGTCCCGATTTTGGATCAGATACCGATCAATGGGAAAATCGGGACGGAAACCGGGCCACCACTCCCCAACATAATTACGAAAGAATAAAAGGGAGTGGTGGACCGGTCGGGATTTGTACCATTATTGGTTTGGAACGGATATTTCGAGACGTGTATTTTCTTATCTTTCATAGAATTTGATACTAATCTAAATGTCCGTTTGGAGGGGGGCAGTCCAATATCAAAATTTTCATAAACACTGCAAATCATGTGGAAAAAATAATTTCATTACTAAATACTTCTCCTACCCAATGGGATTCAGTAATTGTATTAATATTTCCCAGGAAGTAATTCCCTTTCAAATAATAAATAGAATTTTTCATAAAGGGATAGTCATCATAGTGAAGAATATATGTTCTTGAAATTGAATCACCAGGTTTAATGTCAACTAAATGATGATTATAATGATACGAAACCGATCTAACAATATTTGGAAATATTATTTCATTACTAGAATTTCTAATACGTGTTATCTCGTCTAAAAAGAAATATTCCAAATCAATTACGGTTACTGTACTATTTCCTATATTAATAATCGTACATTCTATTGATATATTACTGTTTTCACCTAACATATTTTGATCAATCTGTATATTCATTTCGATTTTCCCATTTTCATAGGGTCTTTCTTCATTAATACAACCTTGAACCATTATGATAAGGATAACAATGCAAAATGAGTACTTCTTCAATGACATTCCATTGATGTTATTGTATTAACGCTATTTATATTTTTTAGAACAAAACTGTTATTGTAGAGTACAGAAATTATTTCGTAGAACAAAACTTTCTCCTGAAATGACAAAACTATCGGACAATAATTATGTAGGGGGGAAATCATTTCTATTCAGGTCACATACCACAACATCAAGATCACTCTGGCTGTTCTTCCAATGAAGAAAAAAGTGGAACCGGTCAGATAACAGGTGGTGAGAATGATGCTTGCATACGAAAACCATTTATCGCAGGGAGGAAATTAGTGAAGTACTGAATCAAAGAGGATAAAGAGGACCTGAAAAAATCTTGAGCCAGACAATGATTTGAAAAATCAGATTTTGTCCTTAAGGGGTGCGGAAAGAGGGTTAGATCACATCAATAGTAATTATTAGTGCACCAAATGAATGAAAAAATAACCTTCTTTTCGGGAAATATAACACCGATAGATAATTATGACCATATAAATTCATCACAATCTGGAAATGAATCCTTTCAAAGGTATTCGGGACATAAAATCAATAATCGTTGATATTGCCTATTCCTCGGTATTGATTCTACCGGCTAAACTATCAACACTCTCATTCTGAGGTTCAATAATATCATTCGGAAGATCGAATTCTTCAAACGGGTTATCCTGTTCTTCAGGGATCAATGGGATTGAAGGTTCCGGTTCATCCTTTACAGGATCGTATATACCCAGAGGAATACCATCATCAGTCCCGGAGTGATCACCGAATATATCGTTCATTGTTTCCTCATCCGGAAGATCAACCTGTTCTGTTTGTTTCTTCTTTCTCAAGAAAATGAAGATAATAATTATCAGTATCAGAACAACAACGAGAGCGATCGATGCAACCGATATCAAGAACCAGGGGATATCATCTTCCGGATCGGGGTCGGGCAAGTCTTCGATGTTCCTTATTATTGTGATATTATCCCAGCATTCGTGGTAGATACCATTGTAGGAAGCTCTTACACCGAACCCGAAATGATTGTATCCCTCCATCAACACAACCTGAAAGCTTGAATTTTTGTAAACTGTCTCGCCGGGTTCAAGGACCAATGAATCCTCAAGTGATCCAAGATAAGAACTGCCATTTCCCAAAGGTTGGAGTTCAATTGTTACAGGAACGTTGCCCTTGTTCTCCATCCGAAGCGTCACATTCAGTCCCGTCTTTTCCGACCAGACAGATGACGAAGGACCTGTCACATCAAATGTTATGTCAATATCAATCAGTTCTTCGATTATTTTGGTAGTGTTAATAATGAACAGCAACCTGACCTCTGCGGCGTCTCCGTCTCGATCGGATCCCGTAATGTTGATGCTGTCATTGAAAGTGACGTTCTCATCCACATGAATATCGATGTAGGTATTCGATCCGGTCCTGTTGAATACATATGAGAACGGAAGATCCAAACTTGTGTCGGAGAGATTCCATTGAAGGTCCGTTCCGTCTTCGATATCCACCACCGTATCAGTGATGTTTATCCTTGTCGATCCGGAAGTATTGATGTATCGAGTTATATTATCTCTCATCAGAACAGGGGGATTGTTCCTGACCATTACAGGTTTGGGATATGTTTTGTTCCAGATCCCGGAATGCAGATGAACATCATACTGTCCGATATCCCAGTCCAGACCGATGGTGATATTATCATAATACGTTCTGTAGTAATCTGTTCCGTTGTAGTCGGGATGAAAGTACCTGATCTTTCCCGATCTCACATGCAGATAATCTATCGTAACATTGTAGAGGCAGTCGATCTTGTCGTCATGGTCGAACAGATTGAATGAAAGGTAGGTCACTTCTCCCCGATAAACCTCTAATGGTTCGATATTGAAATCGTTGTAACCCAATGAGCAGTTGTATATTGTGACTCCTCCGGATCGGTTGGCAGATGTTGTGCCGCCGTCTCCATCGGTCACCAGTATGTTGTAATGATAGAAACCGGGTTCCATATCCCGTGGGATGGGGAACTCGAAATGCAGTTCGTTCTCTTCCTCTATACGGACCGGGGTCAGATTACCGAAGTAGCGATCGGTACCGATGAACCTGAATGCGAATTCCAGTTCATCCAGTGGCGTTTCCGGATCATTCACTCTGATGCCAAACCTCAAGGGGAAACTCCGGCCAACCTCGGTCAGGCCCGGATACATGACATATACCTCTGGAAGGTTGTTCTTGACGTATACAGAGTTGTTGTAGTATATCCAACCGGTTGAAAGGTCGTCCTGGTCGGTCAATTTCAGACGGTATGAATAATTCCCGATTGTCGATGTGTATTCGGTGGATATGTCAAACATTATTTCATCCGAATCGATCTCCACTCCGGTCGATGATAGGTTATACCATTCACCATCTGTCCTTTCCTGTATCTCGATCGTTATATTCTCAAGGGAGGTCCTATCGTCATTTATCCTCAGGGTGATGTTGTTCGAGGTTCCCCTGAACGTTTCTTTCTTCTCGAATGTGATATTGAGCAGATTGGGAGGATTGTTGTAGCTGTAGAATATGTCCGTATAATCCCCATGCCCGGGGTATGGAGATACGATGATATCCATGAACTCGTCACCGTTCAGGTTCGCAAAGGTGTTCTGGTAACCATATCTCTCCATCATCTCTCCGGATTGGCCCTTTATCAGGAATTTGGAGCTTGACACTCCATATATATTATCATCAAGATCACGCCCGAGCCAGAGATACATCCCCCCATCCCACGCAACATTATAGGTAGCGTCATTGGAAAATAGTAAATCATCGTAACCGTCTCCGTTGTAATCACCGGCAGAAAGCGATCCCAATCCAATAGCTTCTCCGCTTTTCCCGCCAATAATCGATACATTGATATTTGCCCGTTTTCTCAAATCAATATTTTGAGGACGATCCGATCTCTGAAATAATATTGCGATTTCACCACACCTGTCATTGTTATTGTTAACTCCATCTGCTCCAGGACCGGAAAGGATTAACTCGTTTTTTCCATCTCCGTTAATATCACCTGTAGCTATCCTCTTTCCATTATATTCAGCCCCAAATCCATCTCCAGCTTCACCGTAGATATGTGTTGTTTGAAAATCCGCTAAAGTATAATTACCATTCAAGGTGGATCCATTTAGATACATTATCAGTGTTAACCCACAGCCATCTCGCCAAAGATACTCAGCAGAATCCTGCGACCAGATGATATCTTCCCATCCGTCGTCGTCGAAATCATGTATTATTAAATAAGTTCCAAATGCACCATGTATTGATGTTTCCCCCAACAATTCCGGTAGTATTCGAAAATCATAATCCGAATATGATAGATTCGTAACACCCTGAAGGTTTTCACCATTGAAACCGTATATCATTCCCCTAATGTATCCTGGTTCTCTATTTCCCGAATCTGAGATTATTAAATCCTTATAACCATCCTTATCATAATCAAAATATAATATTGAATTCCCGAAACTTGATATATTTCTAGGTAGACTGGTGATATTCAAGGAAAATGCATTGGAATCACCATTGATATCGATGTTGAATATCTCATTTCTTTCAATATTTGAATGTCCATAAAAAACCATTATTCTAGCGAAATTTTCTCCAAAATCATAATGAGAAAAAACATTAAGAAAAATATCATCATAACCATCTTCATTGAAATCAAATACATTTGAAATTAAACATGTAATTTCTGTGTTTGTATTGTCAAATTTTATAGAATAATCTGTTGTTATATCTATTTCCGAATCTTGTTCTGAAATATGTTTCCCGAATAATACATACACATCATCTTCATATCTGGCAAGTATATCCGTCAAACCATCCCCATCAATATCCCCTATTGTGTCTCTTGTCGGTTTGGTCCTTGTTCCCGTGATTCTCACATCATGATCATATTCTGTCCTCATCTCAACAGAAGTGGCCGGTGTAATAGGAAATACACCTAATAGGAGAATGACCATCATCAATACTGGCAC
>Ga0190359_1002365_pt1 | contig 11263 bp, 10 predicted proteins | sample 48721823_MG_FD_161269 | JGI IMG/M metagenome (GOLD analysis project Ga0190359, IMG submission 161269) | Hydrothermal vent microbial mat bacterial communities from Southern Trench, Guaymas Basin, Mexico - 4872-18-2-3_MG | ecosystem: Environmental > Aquatic > Marine > Hydrothermal vents >...
TGTGGAAAGATGGGGAAGTATGCCCCTCCTTGTTTCGGGAAATCCAGCAGGTCTATAAAAATATCCAGGTCTTCCAAACACCAGCCCAAGCCCTTCGGATATATCAAAGTTACCGAACAAAAACCCCCTGAAAGACACATATCCACTGAAATAGTCAAAGTAATTCCTCTCATAGTAATCCTTCTCAATCACAAGCCCTGCATCAATGTTCTTTCTTAGATTCACCCTGAGGTATAACTTCTCAGGACTCCAATCATAGGCTGTATCAGGAAATGGATAAATCCCTTTCACAAGATACGTGTATCCTGACGGGGGTGGCCCTTTTTTCCTCCTGACTCTGAAAAATGGCTTTAATCTGATAAACATAAGTGGAGTAACTTCATCTATGAGGAGTAACTGGTCAACGCTTGTGAATGGTTCTTCCCTTCGCAACTTTATAATCTCCCTGGCAACCTCCACACTCATAAAGGGAACATCCAGAAGTTCGTTCATTCCAGCAGTATTGATGTCAACTGGATGTTCAAGGTAGTAATTTATACGGTAGAGAAACTCCTCGTCTGCATCCTCAGGTATCACTGCATCTGGATAAACCGTACAGAGCAAGAGCAACAAGAGTTTTACCATCCTTTATATCACCCCTCTTTATTGCCTCAATTGCCTCTTCAAATGTCATGTATAAAACCTCAATGTTTTCTTCAGGGTCAAGTTCACCCTTTGCAGGTTCAAGTTCTGTTGCTATGTATATGTACATCCTTTCAGTTACAAACCCCGGGGTGGAGTAGTAGTTAATCACCTCTTCAAGTTTTCCAGCCCTGTACCCTATTTCCTCAACAAGTTCCCTGTGCATGGTCTGAACAGGGTCTTCCCCCACCTCAATTGTTCCTGCTGGAATCTCTATTAAATATTCCTTCACAGGATACCTGTACTGTTTAACAAAGACAATCCTTCCATCTGGAAGCACAGGAATTGCTGCCACAGCGCCTCTGTGTTCAACATATTCCCTTGTTGACTCCCTGCCACTTTGAAGCCTAACCCTGTCCACATTCAGGTTGATTATTCTGCCTGTGTAAATCCTCACATGTTCAATGCACTCTTCCATACATTCCTCCTGATGGTTATACATTCAGTTATACCCAGTACGGGATGGGATTCAAAGCCCATGTCTATAATCAGACCATGTGCCTTTATCCCAAAACCAAAGCCTGGAACAAAAGGTGAAGTTCTGAATCCCAATCTCAAAATCAAAGGATTCATGTCCACCTGCATCCCCCAGCCAGCATCTATACTACCCTTAAGGAGGGTCAATCTGAAACCCGTGGAAAACATTCTATCATAATACTTAATGTATGCCTCCTCCTCTGGATAAAACTCTCCGCCACCAATACCCGCAACTGCATTCCTCAATGTAAATCCTCCTGTATAGAACATGTACCTGTACTCTATTCCAAGATTTACTCTAAAACCAAAATCAAACCGGTCAGACCATCTGTCCAAAAGAAGGTGCGTTGACAGTCTAATAGAGAGGTCTTCAATGGAAAGTTCAAACTCTGGATAAAAGGTGTATTCCCTGTAGCCTCCAGCATAAAGATAGGTGAAGACCATCCTCATTGGCCAGTCTGTCTCAACCATCATTCCATTCAGGTCTCTCAATGAATAATACCTGACACCGGTTATGGACACTCCCTCAGCCCTTGAAGGAATAAGCCCCATCCCCATGGATGAGGCTGTATAAATGGGAAGGAACAAAGAAAGGATTATAAAAATCATTTCATTGATACAAACCGTATCTCGGTGTATTCCTCTATTGCAAATGGAGGGCCTTCCCTGCCCATCCCGCTCATCTTCACACCACCATAGGGCATATTGTCCACCCTGAATGTTGGGTAATCATTTATTATCACACTCCCAACCTCACACTCCCTCACCGCCATCAACATGTTTGAAATGCTCGGGGTGTATATACCCACATTCAAACCATACATTGACCTGTTAACAAACTGGACTGCCTGGTCAAATGTTGAGAATGGCATAATGGAGACCACAGGTGCAAAGACTTCCCTGGACACCACATCCATTTCAAAATTCACATCAGTTAGAACAGTTGGATAGAGGATTGAACCTTCTCTCTTCCCAAGGAGAAGTGGTCTTGCTCCCATTTCAATGGCATCCTTAACCCATTTTTCTGCCCTGATTGCCTCTCCTTCTGTTATCATGGGGCCATAGAGGACATCAGGGTCCATTGGGTCACCTATTTTTACCTGTTTAGATGCCTCAACAAACATCTCTGAAAATTTGTCAAACAGTGATGTATGGACATAAATCCTCTGTATTGAGATACACACCTGGCCCGAATTGGCATAGGCACCAATCACTGCCCTGTCAACAACCTCCTCAAGATTCTCAACCCCCTCGTCTATTACAAGTGCTGAATTTGAACCCAGTTCAAGGAGAGTCCTCTTCATCCCCGATATTCTCCTTATCCTTTCACCAACAGGAACACTACCTGTGAAACTTATAAGTTTAATATCATCACTGGTTGAGAGTATCTCGCCTGTTTCACCACCAGGCCCAAAAACAAGGTTTATAACACCTTCAGGAACACCGGCATCCATAAGGATATCTGTCAGTAATATGGCTGTGAGTGGTGTATAAGAAGATGGCTTCCACACAATTGTATCACCCGCTGCAATTGCTGGAGCTATCTTATGGGCAGGAAGATTCAATGGAAAATTAAAGGGGGTGATGGCAGCAACAGGTCCGAGTGGAACCCTTATGAAGAACCCCATTCTTCCCTCTCCACCAGCAGCAGCATCCATTGGCACAGTCTCACCAGAAAGTTTATCCGCCTCATCCGCAGCAAATGTGAAGGTCTCAATAGCCCTTGAGACCTCCCCCCTTGCAAATCTTATGGCCTTACCAGATTCAAGGGTTATTGTCCTTGCAATGACCTCTCTTTTCTGTTCAAGCCTTTTTGCCACCTCTCTAAGAATCTTTGCCCTGAACATAAGGGGTCTGTGTCTAAAATCATCAAATGCCTCTTTTGCACTCTTAATAGCAGAAAGGACATCCTCTCTGGATGCCCTTCCAACCATCCCTATTTTCTCTCCTGTGTAGGGATTTATCACCTCTATACCCTCTTCTGTATCCCTCCATTCACCCCCAATAAAAACCTTTTGCCTTATAAATTCTTTATGTAGTTCATCCATTTTGCCACCCCTTCTCCTGTTTTTACTGAAAGAGGGAAAACAAGAATGTCTTTGTTAATCTTCCTGGCGTTCTTAACAATATTCTCAAGACTCACATCCATGTAGGGAAGAAGGTCCGTTTTGGAAATGACAAGTACCTGAGACCTTCTGAACATCAAGGGATACTTAAGGGGTTTATCTTCACCCTCAGTTACACTGAGAATAACCACATTGATATGTGCTCCCGTATCAAACTCAGCAGGACAGACAAGGTTTCCAATATTCTCTACAAGGAGAAAGTCAACTCCTTTAAGATTCATCTCTTCAATGGCTGTTTTTATCCACGCTGCCTCAAGATGGCAATCACCACCAAAAGGTCCTGTGTTTATCTGGTAAATCTCAACACCCTTTTTCTGGAGTTTCTCAGCATCAATGGAGGTCTCAATGTCACCCTCAATTATTGCAAACTTTTTATCCTTAAGTTCATCCATTGTCTTTTCAATCAATGAGGTTTTGCCTGAACCAGGGGAACCCATGATATTGATGAAGGTTATACCTTTTTCCTTCAGTTCCTTTCTGAGTTCATCTGCCACTTGGTCATTGGCAGCAAACACACTTTTCAGGGTTTTAATCTTCTTCATCCCACCTCCTCATCTTTAGATAAGAATAAACAACTCCTTCTATTTGTCAATTTTCATCCTTTCTGAAGAGCAGGGCAATAAAGGTATACGAGTCATCTGTCTTGATAGCCCTGCAAACATCAATTAGAGTAAACCCTGTTTTTTTTAAGAGTTCAACTGCTTCTTCTTCTGAAAACAGTCTGGCGTGGGAATAAACAGAATGGCCAGTTTCGCCCTTCTTCTGATACTCCTTTCCAACCTTTGATTCCCTGTTGATTATGCCGAGAACTACATATCCATCTGATACAAGCACCCTTTTCGCTTCGTTAAGCACTTTTTCTGGGTTGGATACAAAACAGAGGGTGGTGTTCAAAAGAACAAGATCAAAGGAATTGGACTTGAACGGAAGTTGCTCACCCTTTCCACAGATGGACACAATACCCCTGTTTTTTGCCATCTTGAGAAGCTCCATTGAAGGGTCAATCCCGATGGGTATTCCTATTTCCACGGAAAATCTTCCTGAGCCAATCCCAATTTCAATCCCCTTTGTGAACTCAGGGAAAATTGAATTGAGACATCTCACCTCTTCAAGGAAGATTTCCCTTCCATCCTCGTCAAACCACCTGTCAAACCTTTCTGCAATACTATCAAAAACAGGCATTTTTTAAGGAAAGAGTCCCCTATCCCTGTAAACTTCCTGTATCCTTGAAAGTGCAAGGATGTAAGAGCCTGTTCTCAGGTCAACGTTGTATTTCTTCGAAGTTCTGTAAACCTCCTCTGTTGCCCTTGACAGTTTTTTCTTCATTCTTCTATCAACTTCCTCCTCATCCCAGAAATATCCCTGATTTGCCTGAACCCATTCAAAGTAACTCACCAGAACACCACCTGAATTTGCAAGGATATCGGGAATAACATCAATTCCCCTTTTGCTCAAAATTTCGTCTGCTTCAGGGGTTGTTGGACCATTGGCACCCTCAGAAATATACCTTGCCCTTATGTGGTCAACATTGAGTTCAGTTATTGCTCCCTCCAGTGCAGCAGGAACAAGGATATCAACATCAAGGTACAGGATATCATCCTTCTTTGGCATATCTTCAGCATCAGGAAAACCCTTAACACCTTTTGTTTCCTCAACATACTTGATAAGTTCCGGAACATTTATACCTGAAGGATTCACAATACCACCTGTTATATCAGAAATACCAACAACTTTCGCTCCCATCCTGTGGAAGTAAAGGGCTGCATATGAACCAACGTTACCAAAACCCTGAACAGCAACGGTCTTGCCCTCTATGCTCTCTCCCTTTATTCTCAGGTATTCAGAAGTTACAATTGCAACACCCTTACCAGTTGCCTCTCTTCTACCAACAGAACCACCTATTGAGCGTGACTTTCCTGTAACCACTCCCGGTTGATTGATACCCTTAAAAGCACTGTACGTATCCATAATCCATGCCATTGTCTTTGAGCCTGTAAAAACATCAGGGGCAGGTATATCCATTGATGGCCCAAGAACAGGCATGAGTGCATAGGTGAATCTCCTTGTAAGCCTTTCAAGTTCACCCTCTGACATCCCTGTGGGGTCACATATCACACCACCTTTACCACCGCCAAAAGGAATATCAATTACAGCACACTTCCAGGTCATCCATCCTGCAAGGGCTATAACCTCATCCTTTGTTACATCTGGATGGAATCTTATTCCACCCTTGAATGGTCCCCTGAAGTCATTGTACTGACACCTGTATCCTGTGAAAACCTTTATACTCCCATCATCCATCTTAATGGGTATTGAAACCTCTATAACCCTTTTGGGATGCTTGAGAACTTCCAGAAGTTCCCTTTCAAGCCTCATGATGCTTGCTGCCTTTTCCAGTTGCTCCTTCATCATTTCATAAGGCGATATTCCCATAGTATCCTCCCTATGATTCAAGGAATGCCCTGAAACCCCTGTAAGCCTGATAAACGTCTATTTTGCTTGATATCTCAAATGGAGAGTGCATGGCAAGAAGTGGAACACCAGAATCTATTGTATCAATCCCAAACTCTGCAATAAAGCGTGCCACGGTTCCTCCACCACCCTCATCAACCTTGCCCAGTTCCCCTGTCTGCCACAAAACATTATTTTCATTAAATATCCTTCTTATCTCATAAACCAATTCAGCATGGGCATCGTTTGTCCCACCCTTTCCCCTGTGGCCTGTGTACTTTGTCAAAACAAGCCCATAACCAAGCCTTGCAGCATTGGTGGTGTCATGGACTTCAGGAAACAGAGGGTTAACCCCTGCATTAACATCAGCAGAAAGGCATACAGAGGCATTCAGGGTCTTTCTTATGTTTTTATAGGTTGGTTCAATCCCCAGTTCTTCAAGCACCTCTATTACAATGTCCTCAATAATCCTTGAGGTGGCACCAGTGTTCCCTGTGCTCCCTATCTCTTCCTTATCATACAGTATAACAACAGGTGTCCTATTACCACCTCCCATGCCTGCAATGGCCTTCAATGCAGTGAATGAACATACCCTGTCATCCTGACCATAGGCACCAATCAAAGACCCATCAAGCCCAACCTCACGTGCATTCCACGCGGGGACAAGTTGAAGTTCACTGCTTATCAGGTCTTCCTCTTCAATTCCGTAGTTCTTTTTCAACAGGTCAAGTATAAACTTTTTGAATCTGTTCTCCTTCACCTTTGCTGGCTTTGAACCTGCAATGCAGTCAAGATTTTCCCCCTCAATGATTTCTGTGGCCTTCTTCTCCATCTGTTTTCTTGAGAGATGTGGCAGGAGGTCTGGGATAGTTAAAACAGGTTCTCTTTCATTTTCACCTATCCTTATCTCAACCTTTGTTCCATCCTTTTTGATCACCACACCATGGAGTGCAAGCGGTATGGAAAGCCACTGGTATTTCTTTATTCCACCATAGTAATGCGTATTGAAGAGAACAAAATTCTCTTTTTCAAGAACAGGCTGTGGTTTCAGGTCAATTCTGGGTGCATCCACATGTGCAGCAATAATCCTGAGTCCCTCTTCAACAGGATTCCCCTGAGGTCTGAATATTCCAAGGGTCTTCCCATGAAAAACCCTGTATGAGAGACCCCATTGTTCGGCAATTTCCATTGATGCCTGAACAAATTCTCTTTCAGTTTTATTCTTTGACATAAAGTCCATATACTCCTCAGCAAACTTCTGCACCTCAGATAGTTCCTTCTCTGATAGAACTTCCCATCCACTCTTTTTACCCATATCTCCTCCTTTCCATAAGATATTCAATCACTGCTAGTAAAACAAACAACATAAGGAAAAAGATTGTTCCATCGTACCTTCTCTGTTCAGAGAATATTAACCTCATTTCTCTTTTATTCAAGGGCTCAAGGTTGTATTCTTCTTCAGGTGGATTTATAGCATAAAGGGAAGTTACACCTTTCCTCTTTACAAGGTAAAAGCCCGTCTCTTTAAATACAAACTTCTCATCTTTCCCAATTCTGAAAATCTTCTTTTCGGGTGTTGTTATAACTGCTGGACCACTCACAAAAAAATCAGGGTTGGTCTTAATGGCCAACTCCCTGTTTATATTATCTATAAGAAAGTTAAGAAAGGGTATAAAATATGTGTGGAGTGTTATTTCTTCTGTCTGTATGGAGAACGGAAGCAATATAAATCTATCCTTCAACACAACAGCAGGGTCACCATTTGAGAATCTGAGCAACACCTCTCCTCCCCTTATCAAGAATCCATAAGGAACAGGTTCTGTTAACTGGATTCCGTTGAATTCAAACAGGCCGTATCTTTGAGGGATTTTTTCTATCCGAACGCCACCAATCCTTGTCTCATTGTTAACAGAGATAATCCCTCCACTATAATAGAGTGAAAGATAATCAAGATTTCCATTAACACCGTCCAGTATGAAAATGTTTTTTGCTGGAACATAACCTGGTTTTGTACTCCATGTATATTCCAGTCCCATTGCCTCCAGGGCAGATTCAAGTATTCTGGGTATATCATCTGTAAATATGGCTATACGTTCACTTCCAGAAACAGACACAGGAAGATAATACAAATTGTCAAATGGAATACTGTCTTTTGGGAGGCTTATCTGTACCCTGTGGAGACCAGGTGAGAGAGGAAATTCAAACGACACCTGTTTTTCACCAAAAACCTTCACCCTTCTTCTCCATTTTTTACCATCAATATCAAAATCAATAAAACTCTCCACTGGTGGGCCTTTTCTTCTCACCACACAGGTTATTATTACTTTCCCATCCGGTCTTACTGCATAATTGGCATCAGTTATTCCCGAATTTGACTTAACCACTGGCAAGGGTTCGGGGATTATCATAGGGTAAGATTTACCCGCCTTTATAATACCTTTGAAACTTATTCTCTGCATATCGCTTATTAGTCTCCCATACCTGTATGTCTCAAAGGTTTTCAACATATCAGCAACACCATTCCTTGAGATGGCAGGTATTCCCTCCTCATTTATTCTACCCATTGTTGATAGGGAGGTATCAATAATTCTTCTTCCAGGGTTTTGAAGGAAGAATGGAAAGGGGATTGTTTTCATAACAAGTGCCATTACCAGGAATGCAATCATTCCTATTCTCACAAGCATAAGGAGGGGTTCTCTCAATCTAAGATAGTTTCTCAAAATCCCACTCCTTCTCACGATAAAAGAAAGGGAGGAGAACTGAATTTCCCTCACCCGTTTCCTTGAAATCAGGTGGATTATTACAGGTATGATTATCCCTGAAAGGAATAGAATATACTCAGGATAAATCATCTTTTATCCCTCAATATCAATTTCATCAGCACCTGGTCGTATGGTGTATCCGTGGTAACTGTATAAAAAAGTGCCCTTGTTTCACCAGCCCTGAGTCTCAAATCATCAAGGAATCTATTGAATGCCGTTCTATAACGTGCACGTATGGCAGATGGGTTTACAAGAATTCTGGAACCTGTTTCAAGGTCTCTTAAATAAACTGTATTCCTTATTGATAGTTCAATCTCATCTGGATGTAAAACCTGGAGAAGTATTATCTCATTTCTTGACCTGACAAATCCTCTTATTGGTTTAAAAAACCGCGCTGGCTCGTCTAAAAAATCAGACACAATGATTATCAAACTCCTCTTCTTGATAAGTCTGGAGAATGAATCAAGTACCTGCATTATATCTGTTTTGCCACCTGTTTTTATTGCTTCAAGTTTTGATACAAGCCTGTGGATATAATCCCTCCTGGCAACAGGGGGTAGAAAGGACAGAAGACCTACATTAAAAGGGATAAGTCCCACTGCATCATTCTGGTCAAGGAGAAGATACGAGAGAGAAGCAATCAGAACCTTTGAATACTCAATCTTTGAGACTGGTTTACCATAACCCATTGAATTACTTACATCAAGAAGGAAATAAACCCTCATGTTCGTTTCTTCATGAAACTTCTTCAAGTACAACCGCTCTGTTCTACCGTACACCTTCCAGTCAACAAGATGGAGAGAATCACCAGGACTGTATGGCAGATGTTCAGAAAACTCCAATGACTGACCGTGGTGGGGAGAAAAGTGAAGACCTGAGAGAAAACCCTCCACAACAACACGGGCCTTTATCTCAAGCCCGGAAAGCCTGGTTATAACAACAGGGTCAAGGTATTTTTTGATTGAGGGGGAATGGGCATCCCCCTTATCCATATATGACAAAGATGTGGCGCTTCTTTGCTGGGTCTAAGTAAAACAGGGGATTACCGCTTTTGTTAAAACCAATCACCCCGTAGTGCTTCACCAGTGTATCTCCAATGGGGATGAAAAACCCAACACCAATGCTACCAGGTGTACCCTTCTGCTGGGAATTTACCCCTCCAGGGGAATCATCCTTGTAGTCCTGAGGAACATCATACTTGAATGTGTGGACTTCTGTTTTCAGGATTTCATTGCCTGTTAAAGGATTTATTATGCCACCCTCTTCATCAACATACGGCCAGAAATCATCAACACTCTTTGGATAAACACCTATATGGTCGGCAATGTAATGCTCAATTGCAGCCTTAACTGTGTATGCATTTGCCTTTATCTGTGCGTCTATTGTTTGCTTCCTGTATCTAACAAACTGAGGCTGTACAAGGATATAAATCAGGACAACAATCGCTATAATTATCAACACATCCAGTATCCTTACCACAGTATCCTTATTCATTCTACCTCCTTTTTTTCTGGTAGTTTAAGCCATAATCAATTAATGTCAAGTATGTTTAAGGGTTTAATCCATCACTCCCTATAAAAAATTTCATTGATGTTAAGGGTGGGGGTATAATAATCCCATCCTCCTATAAGATAGATTGTATCATTTATAGTTGCTGAAGCTGGACTTTCACAGGGAGTAGGTTTTCCAGGAAATGAACTTATCCATTTATCCTGCGATATGGAGTATGCATCAACACGGTTAGTATAATCCCCTGAGGACAATTTTCCTGAAAAAACAACTATCAAATCCCCAATAACTCCATATCCAATGCCCCTTCTTCCAATCGGCATTGGACTAAGTCTCTCCCAGGTATCTGTCTTAGGGTCATACCTCTCGTTTGCCTCCACTGTTGAAAATCCACTCTGTCCACCTCCTATGCAGTAGATGTATCCATCGTAAACTATTCCAGCAAGCCTATCCCTGGGTGTGAACATGGACGTCTTTGTTTCCCACTTATCAGCCTCTGGGTCATAAACTTCGTTGATGGCATAAAACTGGTTCCCGTCAAATCCACCAATCACATAAATCCTATCACCTACAGTTAATGCAACATGTCTCTGTCTCGCAGTAGGCATAGGGGTCTTTGTTTCCCATGTATTTGAAGCAGGGTCGTATACTTCATTCACATTCAGAAATTCATTTGTCTCAACAACCTTTCCTCCAAAAACATATATTCCCCCATTATATGCGGCTGCTGCTGGACCAGCCCTGGCTGTGGGCATATCAGCACCCCTTGTCCAGGTGTCTGTTGTTGGATTATAGATATAGGTAGTATTCAATGTTTGTCCATGTGAATTCCCACCAAAAACATATACTTTTCCATCAAGCACGACCGTTCCTGGACTGGAAAGGTCCACAGGAATCTGGCTTCCGTTTTTCCAGGCACCATTGTTCACATTTAGCTGGAATACATGGGATGTCATTGCACCATAGGTATCAAAAACAATTACACCAACATTTACACTACTACCGGCCTCTGTTGACCACCATTTAGCAAAGCTATCAGTAATACTTGAGAATATTCCTGAAGACGCTGACCAGAAATAGGAAATTTCATTCCTCTCCGGGTCTGCTGCATATACCCAAAAATCAACTGCTTCTCCCAGCAACAGACTGGTTTTGGACTGTCCATAATCCACTATCACGGGTGGCTGGTTTCCAGTTGTATCTTGTTGAACAGGTCCAGAGGTTAAAACTATCTCAAAATTCTTTATGAAGGACAAT
>Ga0190359_1002368_pt1 | contig 11257 bp, 9 predicted proteins | sample 48721823_MG_FD_161269 | JGI IMG/M metagenome (GOLD analysis project Ga0190359, IMG submission 161269) | Hydrothermal vent microbial mat bacterial communities from Southern Trench, Guaymas Basin, Mexico - 4872-18-2-3_MG | ecosystem: Environmental > Aquatic > Marine > Hydrothermal vents > Microbial...
CTTTTGCAAAAAACGTTTCCTCATCCCACGCTAAAACCATTCCATCCTCAGTCATAATCCTGCCGCGTGGAGCTTCTATTCTTCTAACCACGATCCTGAGTGAATCTAAATATGTCCTGTGAAGTTCGGTCTCAAGTACCTGCAGTTTGAACGCCCAGATAAGTAATATGACGAAAGATAAATACATTATGTAAAAAACAATCTTAGTTCCTTTCACTTCTTAACCTCCAAAATGACGTCGACACGGCGGCAATCAAGACCGTGGTGAACCATTTAGTTCCCATAGCACTCACCAGTGTTGCTACAGCGGTAGTATACAGCAAAAAGGGAATCATGGGTTTCAAATAGAGATCTCTGCTCACAACAAAGAACACGTAAATTCCAAAGACAACAGCGTGCAAAGGATTGATCGTGTGAAAAGACAAAGAAGAATGGATTATGAGAACCACGAAAACTCTGAGCGCCGACAGTGGGGAGGAATAGACCAAATACTCCAGCAACATATACGAAGTCAACAAGGAGAACAAATCAAAAAAGGCACTGTCCACAAACAGAGTTAACACTATCATTGTGAGTACCAGAAAGTACTTTCTATCTGCCAGTCCTGATCTCATGTCTTCTCCTTCCAACGAACAGCTATATATATAAACGGTGTATCAAACAAGGCAACCAGCCATTTTAGAACATAAGTTGAAAGCACAATGCTCCAAAAAACCCTCATCTCATATATACCAGCAAAAGCTATCGTGCAGAATGTTAGAGTATCAATAGCTTGGGAGACCATCGTAGAAAGATTATTTCTCAGCCACAAGTACCTGTTCTTTGTCACTTTTTTCCAAAAGTGAAAAGCCCAAACATCGTGGTGCTGTGAAAGAAGATAAGCGCTCAAACTGCCGATTGTTATTCTGGGCATGATTTTGAAAATTGATGATAGGTGCTCCTGAGCTTGATCAAACTGAGAAGGCTGAAACCACAGCGCAAACTGCATCCACACAGTCATCATTATCAACGAGAAGAAGCCAAGCCATACAGCCCTTGTTGCTTCCTTTTTACCATATATTTCACTGAGAACATCCGTGGAGAAGAAACTCGCAGCGTAGACTATATTTCCAAGCGTCGCAGTCATTCCGAACACTTCAATCAATTTGACCACCTGAAGATTGCAAACAACAGTACTTGTAACAGCAACCATGTAGAGACCAGGTTTTCCAAGAACTCTGTGAAAAATCAATGCGGCGATCAATGTCATCAAGAGAGTTGCAAACCACAGAAATTCATTCACTTTCGAACACCTCAGTATTCGTTTTGAGGATTCACTAAATTCAGCGGCTTTCCACTTTTCAGAAAGCTCTTGATGTTTTCAACGGTTTCCTCAATCAGACTGGAGATACCCTCATAGCAGTATCCTCCAACATGCGGTGAGAGGACGATATTCGAGAGCGTGTTAAAAGGAAATCTACTGGGCAGCATTACCGAGTGATCAGAGTCGGGGTACAGGTACCAGGTATCGATCGCAGCACCACGAAGCACTCCCCGTTTCAGGGCAAAATAGAGCGCGCTCTCATCTATGACTTCGCCTCTGGAGATGTTTATCAAGTACTTACCCTTCATTCTCATCAGCAGATCGGCATTGAACATTCCTTTGGTTGAGGCAGTCAAGGGAACCGTCACGAAAATCACCTCACTGCTCTCAATAGCCCAATTGAGATCGGAAGTGATTTCAGACTTTTCTGCCGGTGCTGATCTTTTCACACCTATAACTCTGCATCCAAAAGGTGTCAAAAGCTTTTTCAATTCCTCACCAATGTGTCCCATTCCCACAATGCAAATGGTTTTGTTTCTGATAGAGGTCCAGAGATCTTCCTCCTTGTTTCCGGCCGAGTACCCGTGCCATATACCTCTGCGTAAATCTCTATCGTATTCGACAACTCTTCCCAATAGCGACAAGCAAAGAGCGAGCGCTCTTTCGGCAACCGAAGCAGCGTTAGCGTGACAGTTCGCCACAGGTACACGTTTTCTTCTTATTGCCTCCCAGTCAAGAGAGTTAACACCAGCAAATGGAACTACTATGAGTTTCAACTTCTTCGCCCCCATGATTTCGTCATGAGTCATTCTACCGCTCACTACGATGTCCGATTCACTAATAAGAGTCCTTGGCTTTTCCACAGACATCCGATTCTCAAACCTGACGTTTGGAAACTCTCTTTTCAACTCGGCAATTTTTTCAAGCCATGCCGAGTTAATCTTATTCAAAAATAGGACGAGCAGAAGAATCACCTCGTATCATCAATACAAGTGAAGCTCCATTTCAAGTTGTGTGAGAACTTTCCTGAAACCATTACGTTCTGCAGACGTATGAAGAGGATCATTCTCAGGAACTCCTGCTATCGTACATGATGCGCGATTTTCTGACATACAAATATATTCAGCTGAGATGTTCAGCATTTGATCATACACTTCTGCGTCTGTAACTGGTGCGCAGTCAACGATATAGGCGCTGTCTTTCGTCGAGCCCCAAACTAAGTAACCTTGATCCCTTCCAATGTGGGTCCTTGCCATCTTGTATCTTCCATCCGAAAGAAGGAGAGTGACAGGTTCTCTCTGCCAATTCAAGCGTCGCTTCAGATTGATGCTTGCTTCTAAAGAGCTCTTGTGAATCCATCTGTAATCCGCTTTGACAAAATTGTGACTTGAGGAAACCGGTGGACATTCCTTAATAAACGTGTCCAGCCTGCGCACAGCCTTAAACCCGTTCTTTATGTAAAAACGAACAGCTCTCTTTTCAGTCTCGAGTACTTCAAGTATCACCTTCTGAACCTTCTGCCACCTCAAGACTTCAAGTGCGTGCGCGAGTATTCGTTGAGCAAGTCCTGAACCTTTCTCGCTTTCAACAACTCCCATTGCATCTATTCGACCTCTATTTCTTCTAATGCACGTCACCACAAACCCCACAGGTTCACCATTTTTCAAAAACACGAACGAATTTGAGAAAGACACTGAATTTTCACGAGCATCCAACTCAAAAGAAAGCGTGTTCCAATCCACAAACACGGGATAACTGCGAAACACTTCACGAACCAAATTCAAGAATCGAACGATTGGAAACTCGTTCAAGGATCGCACTTCTTCCATAAACTTCACCACCATTCGTTCCCTCTATATTGAAACGTTAAAATGCGATTCACCTTGATCACTCTTCATATTGGCGGTGTTGCCAACCGCCTTCATTGCACTTCTCCAGGCTTCCAAAAGTTCTTTGAAATAGAAGGACGCTTCATCAATCTTTTCAGGATTTCTCTTGGTATTTCCTTCAATAAGCAACCGGTAAATGTAGTTGTACAATGCTCTCAGTGAAGCTGCAATGTTTCCTCCCTTTTCCATATCAAGGGAAAGATTTAGCTCCGTTACTATATCCTGGACTCGTTTTATTCTTTCATTTGTGGCAATGAAGTCTTCTTTCTCAAGTTCTTGCTTTGCATCATTCAGCAGTTCTATGGATTTCTCATAAAGCATTTCTATCAGTTTTGCCGGACTGGCGGTCTTAACGAGATTTTCCGAGTAAACGTTCTTCATTATTATTCATGCGCCTCCTTAGAGTTCCGCAGTTGACTAAGGGTCTTAAAGAAAAATCCACGATAGTATTCCAAAGCAACTGGCACATCCCTCTCCACTGATGCCGAAATCTCTTCGATGCGATTCGATTCTAAGGCCTGGAGCAGTTTCTGAAGTGCTTTCACCGCATCCTCGAATCCCTGTGACTCTATCGTCTCTATCTTCAACACGTTCAATCTTAGATTTTCAAGTGCAGTAATACTCTCGGTCAAGGCAACAACTTCTTTTAAGGCTGTTCTCTCACCTTCTCTGAGTTTCTCAACGACATGGTCCAACAAAGATGTGGTCTTGGAAATATAGTTTAGAACATTGGGTAGCATGTCTTCGAGAAACTGTTTGGGCGTAACAAATTCAAGACACATCTGCGTACCATCTTCAACGTAGGATTTTCGTAATTCATCTATTTTCTCCGGTGGCACATCTATGTCATTAATCACTATTTTCTTCAAAACCATTCCTTTAGGGGCCAAAGAATCGTACAACTCTCCAAAATCTCTGTAATCTTCCTCGTAAAAAGTCATCTCATCGCCATTTAATATAACTTTAATCATATCACCTTCCCCTTTCCAACCACATCTTAATGAGCGCAACAACAGTTTTTGCATCCTTAATTTTGTTGTCAAGGCACATTTTCACCGCTTTTTCAAAATCTATCGTTACTGTCTCGAGGATTTCATCGGGATCAGGATTTGCTCTTGTGAAATCCAATTGCTCCGCCCAATAGATGTGTATGATCTCACTCGAAAAACCCGGACTCGTGTAAATACTGCCAAGGTAATTCAACTTCTCAGCTTTATAACCAGTTTCTTCTTCAAGCTCTCTAATAGCACAGGACTCTGCAGATTCACCGGGATCCAGTTTTCCAGCGGGTATCTCTAAAAGTTCCTCCCGCACCGGATATCTGTATTGCCTCACCAAGACTATTTCCGCTTCACTCACAAAAGGAATTATTCCAACTGCTCCCGGGTGAAGCACCACTTCACGGCTCGATGTTCTCCCGTTTTTAAGTTTTACTTGATCCAATTTCACCTCAAGAATCTTCCCCTGGAAAACCGTTTCACTCTTCAAACAAAACTCTTTCAGCTCACTCATCCTCCAAAGCGAATTCCTCAAGTCTCACAGGAACTATCGTCGATATGCCATCTACCATTGTAACCCCATGAAGAATATCGGCACACTCCATCACTACCTTATTATGGGTAATAATTATAAATTGCGACCTTTCCGTTTCCTTCTCAATTAATCTTTTGAAGCGTTCAGCGTTGAACTCATCAAGTGCTGCATCCACTTCATCCAACACATAAAATGGACTGGGTCTTACCTCTAACAGGGCAAAGAGAAGGGCAATTCCAACAAGAGCTTTTTCACCTCCAGAGAGTAGCTGAAGTTTCTGGATCCTCTTGTTGGGCTTTCTCACCGATATCTCCACTCCGCTTTCCAAAAGATCCCTTCCCGCTTCGATTCGAATTTCTCCCGTTCCACCCGGAAACAGCATAGATATGAAGCTGTTGAATTTTGTGTTTACCTGCTCGTAGATATCGAGAAATCTATTGCGTGCTTCTTCATCAGTTTTTTCTATCAGCTTCTCAATCTTGCGCTTCGCTTCTTGAAGATCCCTTTTTTGCAATTCAAGCTCGTTGAATCTGCTGTCTACTTCCTTGTATTCATCGACAACTGTCATGTCAACAGGCCCCAAGTACCTCATCTTGTTTTCAAGATCTTCTATCTCCAACTTGAATTTTTCAAGCGTTTCAGAGTCCACTTCTTTCACTTCTTCAACTGAGGTTCCATCGATCTCGTCTAATATTCTCTCAATTTTGCCGCGAGTTTCCTGAATAGACAGTTCCAGATGGTGTGAATAATCTCTGAGTTTTTCACGTTCTTCTTTAAGTTGCTCCATCTTTGATTCGAAGCTTCCCAGTTGACTGAGTTTTTGCTCTTTATCAGCTCGCTGAATCCTCATATTTTCAAATAGAGTCTCTGTTTCTCTCTTTAACGCCTCCATTTCGCGCTGATTCTCAAGTACGGCGTTTCGCAATCTCGAAAGTTCGTCTTCCATCTGTTCAACTTGAACAGTTACAGTATCCCTCTCTTGCTCTATACTCTTCTGTGATGACTTCACTCGGGAAAGTTCTGCTTCGTAATGCGTTTTTCTCTCCAAAAGGTTGCTCAGCTCCACTTTCAGGTCAGAAGCCGCTGAAGATACTTCTTCGAGCTCCTCTTTCCTCATGAGCAGATCCTGGTCAAATTCCTTCATATTTTCATCGAGTTTTGATATCTTTTCTCTTTCCTCATTTATCTTTGAAAGCAATCTCTCTCTTCTACTCTGCATTCCGCTTATCTTCAAAGAATAACTATCTTTGAGCTTTTCAAGGGATTCAATTTCGGTGCGAAGTTCTGTCACAGTTTTGTTCAACTCTTCGGCCATTCTGCGAACCGAACTGCCTTCAGCAAGAACCTGAGTCAGTTCTCTTTCAACAAGCCTTTCATGATTTCTTAAGGCGTGAATCTCTTCATCTATTCTTTTCAAGTTTTTTTCTTGAATCTGTGATAAGTTCAGCATTTCCTTTCTTTTTGAAGTGATTTCAATAAGCTTCATTTTCCTCCCAAGAAATGAGTCTGAGTTTTCGATTTTGCTCTGACCTCCAGTTATGGACCCACGGGAACCTACGATTTCACCACTGAGAGTCGCTATTCTCGATCTGACCCTGAATTTCTTCTTTATCTTCACAGCATCGTCAAGAGTTCGCACAACAAGGTCGTTTCCAAATAAGTAAACAGGAAGATTCCCGTACTGCTTTTCAACACGAACAAGAGTTGCGGCATAACCCACGAAACCTGGATGTCCCTTCAAATCACGAATCTCACTGAAATAAGATTCAATCAAATCAAGGGGTAGAAATGTAGCGCGGCCAATCTTTTCTTGAAACAGCCATGAAATAACATTTTTTGCGGTGTCGGTGTTATCAGTCACTATATGTTGCGCAGCCCCCCCAAGCAAGACTTCTATGGCCCTCGCGTATTTCGGAGGCGAGCTTATTAAATTCGCAACCACATCGTGTACCCCAGGAAAGAAACCTTCCTTCTTCTTCGCAAAAACTGCTCTAACCGCTCTTGTGTAGCCTTCGTAATTTTGTATGCGCCACTTTATCCTTTTTTCTTCATCGTCGAGCTGTTTCAAAACTCTAATTGCATTGTCTCTTTGTTCAACAGTTATTCGCCTTTCCCTTTCAAGATCGGACTGGCGTTCTTTAATCTTTTCCAGTTCCTTTGCCAAGTTTGATTCCTTCTCACCAGAGTCCTTCATCTTTTCTACAAGTTGGGTCAGCTCGTTTTCCAAACCCAACAGTCGTCTCATCTTCATATCAAGTTGGCTTTCAACCATGGAAATCCGCTTTTTAAAGTCTTCGAGACTATCTTCCATGTGTTCAATCTCAGACTCTGCACGTGTCAGTGAGCTGTGAAGTTTGTCGCGTTCTTCTTTCATGGCAAGAAGTTCCTTTTCTTTTTCTGAATACCGAGAAAACATCTCTTCTCTACGTTTTTCCAGCTGAGAGAGTTTCTCCTCTTTTAGTGAAATCTCATCTACCAGAGCTCTAAATATGAGATCAAGCTCGTCTTTTCTCTTTTGCAACTGCTCCAACTGTTCTTTGAATGAGTCAAGGCGTGTTGTCAGTTCAACGTACTTACTCTCTCGATCACTGAGCCTTCGTGAGTACATCTCACGCAATTCGAGAAGAGTTGATTGACGCTTCTTGTAGTCCTCTATCACATTTGTGAAGTTTTCTATCTCCTTGTCAACCATGGCAAATTCCTGTTTCAGGGAAGACCACTTCGATTCTACAGATATCAGTTCTTTCTGAATCTTTCTTATCTTCTCTGAGGTAGCTTGATGCTGTTCTTCAAGGTGTTTCAATCTTTCATTTTCTCTGCGAAGGATATTGCCATAGTAAACGCTTTTCACCCGAGATAAGCGTTCAGAGTACTCTTTGTAGCGCTCGGCTCGTTTCGCTTTCAGATAAAGTGATTTTCTCTGTTTCTCAAGCTCTGTCAAAACATCCTGCACTCGCGTCAAATTCATTTCTACATTTTCAAGTCTGGTCAGCGCCTCTTTCTTTCTTTTTCGATAAAAAGATGTTTCTGCGGCTTCTTCAAGCAAAAAACGCAGTTCTTGAGGAGAAGAACTCGTTATCTTCTGTATTTGACCTTGACCTACTATCGAATAAAACTCCCTGCCTGTACCTGTCCCAGCAAATTTCTCTTGTATGTCCCTGAGTCTAACGTTCTCCCCATTCATTTTGTAGAAATTTTTACCATCCGACGTCAACAACCGACTTACAGATATGCTTTCTTTGGCGTTTCTGAAATTCAGTTCGACATAAGCTGAAGAAACAGCAGCACCAGAACCAGCAAATATAACATCGTATTTTTCTCCAGCTCGAAGCTCTTTCATCGATTGCTCACCAAAGACCCATCTGATTGCATCAACGATGTTAGATTTCCCGCCACCATTTGGACCAACAATTGCCGTCACTCCATTAGCGACAGGAATCTTGGTGGGTTTGGCAAAAGATTTGAAACCATGTAAGAAAATTCTTTCAAGTTTCACAGATTCACCTCCGTGAATCGTTAACCTTTCCAGATTGGCCCACCGTCTACCCACGTGGCGAGAACCTTCAAATCATCATCCAAAGCTACGAGATCGGCTGGTCTTCCCAGCTCAATAACACCCGCTGAAAGGCCTGTGTTCATCGCTGGTGCAAGAGTTGCCATCTGAATAGCCCTCTCAAGATCTATATCCAGCCGCTCTGCTGCATTCCTGACGGCCGTGTCGAGCGTCAGAGTACTTCCTGCAAGGGTCTCGCTTCCTTTGATCCTTGCAATGCTATTCCGAACATCTACAGTTGCGCCACCCAGAGCGTATTCACCATCCTCCAGATCTGTAGCGGCTATCGAATCTGATATGAGAATCGTCTTGCGCGGTCCCTTTAGTCGGTACACGATTTCAGCAGTAGCAGCGTGAATATGCACCAAATCGAGTATTATCTCGCATGCGACACCTGGGTCTAACAACACAGCTCCAACGATCCCGGGGTCCCGGTGTGAGAATTTCCTCATCGCATTGAAAACGTGTGTACACCTGCTACAACCAAGCTCAATAGCACTTTTTGCAATCTCGTACGTTGCATTGCTGTGAGCCAAAGAAACAACGACATTTCTGTTCAACAAGAGCTTTATCACATCAAATGAATTCCTCAGTTCTGGAGCTATGGAAAAAATCCTTACCGTGTTAGCCCCATAGTTCAGAATCTTTTCCACTTCTTCAACACTCGGCTTCCTTAAGAATAATTCCTCCTGAGCCCCTTTCTTTTCCTTACTGAGATAGGGCCCTTCAATGTGAATTCCGCCAATCTTTGCGCCCGGACTGGCTTTCACTCTTTTGACCACTTCGATCACACTCAAGAGCTGCGTCAAATCGCAAGACACTGTTGTGGGGAAAAATGTTGTTACACCGTGCTTGGCATACGATAATGACATGAGCTCTAAATCCTCTGCCGTTGCTGTTGTTATATCTTTTCCTGAGATACCATGGGTATGCGTGTCTATGTATCCGGGCGTCAAAATGGGGTATACAGAACACCTGATATTTCCCTTGGGTCTTATGTCATAAATTATCCCATCTTTCACCCCTATGGCCACATTCTCCAGTACTCGTACTGGTGTGAAAACTTTCTCAGCTGCTATGTAAAACATTGGGCTTTCCCCTTACTGAATGATCTGCTGAGCGTTTTGGATAAGGTTGATCATGCTGTTTACGACCGGAATCAGGTCTATGATATTCATCAAAGGATTGTCAGGCACGAATATAACATCCCCCGGAGATACCAGTGGATTATCTCTTGCTGGACGCCCTCGAAGTGTTGCAGAAAGATCGCAAACAATTGGTTCACCTGTTGGTCCTCCTTTGAACAGATAAACCTTAGATGACACCGCGCGAGACGAGAAACCTCCGCTCTTCATTATCACATCGAGAACAGTGGAGTTCTTGTCTATCTTCACTATTCCTGGACGTGCCACCTCTCCGAGAGCGTAAACTACATTCGCCTCAACTGGAGGAACATAAAGAATATCACCAGGTTTCACCAAAACACTGTTCATAGCTACAGGATCACTCAAATCGAGCTCGTGTCTTTCTTCACCCCTTTTGATGACGATCTGGGTATATGAACCCCAGTCTGTAATACCGCCAGCGATACTCAATGCCTCGAGCAGTGACAGCTCTCTTCCCTGAATGAAATAACTTCCAGGTGTTCTAACCATTCCCAGAATGTGCACATAGCTTTCATAGTCTTTCTCGAACAGGACAATTGATCCATCTGTGAGCTGAACATCTCTACCCTTTTGAAGGTTGTCTAATCCAAACGTTGTAGTTGTACCTGCGGGGGAAATCAGCGTCACTCTTTGGGAAATATCTTCGGATAGGTTCAGTTTACCCACAAGGCAGCTCAAAGTAAACGGCTCGCCTTGAGCAAAAACAATCCTTTTGTTTCCCACACCGGGCCCAGATGCGAAAGCATAGTGTGGTTTTTTCTGAGATACGTAAACAAGATCACCATCTGAAAGCATTATATCAGCTTTAGAGCTCTCTACCTGTGAAGCGTCAAAGGTGTTCACTTTATCCTTGGAATAGACTACAACCTTATCTGATATGTAGTATTTATCCAGAGAAGAGATCACTCCTCCACATTTTGCAAGAGCGTTCTGCAGTGTGGGCTTTTCTAAAGGAGTAAAGACAACGTATCCTGGTCTCGATACCATTCCGAGAACAGCCACTTGTATGGACTTTTTCTTCGTTACTCTGAGAACGTCTCCAGGAACTAAATTCACTTCTTGTTCTGGCTTCAATTCGAGATAATTATCGTCTCTGAGAAGTTCAATCTTTTCCACTTCCGATAAAGTCAATCCCGCCTTGGCAATGGCTTTCTGAAGTGAAAATTCTTCGTCCTTTGAAAACACAACGCAATTTGAAACATCACCAATGAAGTACACATAACGATCCTGTAGTGGTTCAAAAATAATGGTCATTCCCGATCTCAAATCGAAATCGACTTTTCCTTCAATCACCTCATCTAAAGATGATTGAAAAACTTTCTTGTCTTCCACAACCACCACAGATTTGTAAGATTGCGGATCGGAAATTCCGACCTTCTTGATCACTGTTGATAACCTGGGAGATTCCTGAAAATCCAACTCTACACGTCCATTCAAAGCTGTGTTTCCCACCACATAGACGTATACATTTTCGTGGCTTTCCACATAAACTGTATCCCCCACCTGAAGCGACAAGTCCTGTTCCATTATCTCAGCACATGAAAGTTCCTGGCTTGAACCATCTCCATGGAAAACCTTGATTTTACCACTTTTCTCAATTTCTAAGGATACAAAACCACCAGATTTTGAAATAACGGTAGAAAGCTTCAACGGCTCTTCCGGGAAAAAATCGATTCTACCAGGTTCCTTCACTTCTCCCAACACGTAGACGTACTTGTCTTGCTTCTTTATAACCTCAACGTAGGAACCTATCTGGATCTCTATGTCGCCCTCCTGAGTTAACTGCGAGGCGTTCACCGTGAATGTTGATTCA
>Ga0190359_1002369_pt1 | contig 11256 bp, 9 predicted proteins | sample 48721823_MG_FD_161269 | JGI IMG/M metagenome (GOLD analysis project Ga0190359, IMG submission 161269) | Hydrothermal vent microbial mat bacterial communities from Southern Trench, Guaymas Basin, Mexico - 4872-18-2-3_MG | ecosystem: Environmental > Aquatic > Marine > Hydrothermal vents > Microbial...
CTAACCTTCGTGTAACAAGGAGTATTTCGGGGCTCAATACCTTCACTTGCGTTACGGCTGACTTCCTCCTTCCCTCCGGCTTCATGCGTTGATGCCAGCTTTGCCCGGCGCACTCATATCCCTACCTTAAAAGAAAATTAGTGTGTAATGGTAATACGTCTCGTCAGAATGTCTTTTCCGCATTTTGTCCGAATGAGATACATACCGGCGCTGTGCGGCTGCCAGATATAGTATTCTGCAGCGTCAGAGACCTTTGCATTCCAGCACAGTCGACCGCGGGCATCAAAAACCTGCAGACTCTGCGGCGTCAGGTTGCCGACATGGATATGGACATTGCTCCCTGCTGTATTGACCCTGAACTGATTATGAATTCCGCCAAGCTGATTCTGAACATATACATCGGTCATATCCCATTTCGCATTAATAGTGTAGGCAATACCATTCAGCACTTCCAGTTTGCCGGAATATTCAATAAAGAGCTCTCTGTCAAAGCAGATTTCATCCTGATTAGAGGTAACGGTTGTATTAAGTTTTACCCCTACAAACAGGGTACATGCAGGCACAACATCATCAATGGTAAGTGTTTTGTCTGAACCGGTGGATGAATCCGCATAGTCGGCTGAATGATTAAAGGCAAAAGTGTCCTGTGCAGCGAAAAGATGAAAGTCATAGCCGTCTTCGCCGTCCAGCTCAATAGTAACATTTTTTGCAGGTTTTTCCAGAACAATGATGAAATGATGATATTGTTTATCACCTATTTTTGTATTTAAGGGATCATTATCAGAAGTCTCTTTATCCATGGTAATCGTTTTATTGTTCAGGAGCGAGTGCTTTATATCCGGGCGGCCGAGATCATCTGCAAGCAAGAGCAGGCATGCGCCCATATATCTTTTCTGGTCTTCCGCGCTCTTACCTTCAGGATGGCCGGTAATACCCAGCACGCGTCCGGTTGTGTCATTGTCTTTCCATGACCAGATAGCCGCATATCCTTTCAGGCTGGAACTATTGTGCATGGCGCATATTTCAGTTCCTGCAGGCATTTTGGTGGTGTCGACACTGCCGCCGTTGAAATGCATTACGTTATTCACGACGCTGCCTACCTCAAAGTCAAGGTATCCGATAAAGGGAGAGCCTTCATTGATTATTTTCTGGATTCCCTTGCCTGAAGTGTTTGGCCCATCCATCCCTCCCGGCCATATCTGAAACCAGGTCTTCTGCACCTGACCGCCCTGCCATACCGTTGATAACATATACGAGCCGGCACATGAGCCGAACTGGCTGCCACCATGGTAATAATGGTCTCTCACCCGCTGTCTGCCCTCAGTGCCAAGATCGCTGGAGTGACTCATATAGCCGCCGTGGTAGTAGATGATGGCGAAACGGGGATCGCCGTCAGGATACAACAGGTAGCCGTTATCATCGTTGGCATTTTCAATCATTATTTCAGCTTGTTTTGTTTTATTGCTGTTTGTTTCAAGATGTTCCATTGTAAAGTCGACATACTCACAATTGATTTTCATATTGGCACCATTAATTTGTGTGCCTTCATCCTGGAACACATCCTTATAAAATCCTTCAAGTCTGGCAAAAGAACTGGTTAAAACTGTGAATAAAAACAGCAGGCTGGATATGAAAATTGCTGAAGTTTTCATTGCCCCCCCCTTATGAAAAAATATGGTTAAATTATTAAAACCCTGTTATCTGTCTGTGCTGGCAATTTGTTGCATAAATTTTACATAATGCATCCCATATATATATAATCTATAAGTTATGTCGAAAAAAATCAGAAAAATGTATATTCGGGGATAAACTAGTGTGCACTATTTTAACCGGTTAAACAAAAAGGTGTACAATTACTTTAAAAATGGCTAATGCAAATTGCAAATTGCAAAATGAATAATGAAAATTATCAATTAACAATATAAAGAATATGATATTTATCGCAAAGATCGCAGACGGCATAAAGGAAAATCATATATATTAATTACTATATATAGGATTTTAACCCCCGGGGGTTTTCAGCCGCAAAAAATAAAGCCGCCACCTTTGGTGGTGGTCATGTGACTAAAAACCGTATAACTGGACTATTACTTTGTGAAGCGGATCATAGAATCGCGGAAACGATTTATATACCGGCTGACTCGGTATCATAAGATACACCATGTTCTTTTTATCGAACAGAACTTTCAATTTTTTTAATTCACCTGTTACCTTCTTTGGTGAGTATCCCAAGGAGTCAATATACAGTTTCTTCAATGCAGATGCCAATGATACATCCGATGTTGTATCAAAAAAATCCTTGCGCCAGTTATCGCCGGGTTTAAATACTTTTATAGCCTCTTCGGGCATCTTCTTTAAATACCAGTCCTTTTTACAGGGTAGGTACCCTTCACACCAGTCCATCATGCTTGGATTGCCAAAATCCTGATCTATTGCCTCATCTACGGATGTTTGCGTGAGAATTACCTCACCATTACATACAATTTTATATTCAACGGTAAATGGTTTTTTCCATGATTCTGCGGTTATATGGTAAAAAATCGAATCATTCTTTTCATCGCCAGTCAAATCGATCGGAAGAACTATCGTTGTATCGATCTGTGCCGAATTTTGCAGAACAGCTTCAGTGGGTTTCTGGTATATTATAATAATCATTAGAACAGTGACTAATAGCACGAAGGATGTTTTCTGTAGCACAGGTACCTCTTTTGTTGAGTGTGACATTTTATTAATATATTATATAGACTTGTTGCATAATTAAAATTAACATGAAAAATATGCTGTTTATACTTAAAAAAAGGCACTTTTTAATCCTAAAAACAAATTATGCAACAACTCTTATATGTAATTACCTAACATTAAAATATAGTATTTACATTTCTGATCACCAACATTTCGAGCAATGATGTCTCAGTAATATATTAAAGAAAAGCCCCCTTATTACCACTGGATTGGGGGCTTTAAAACTATTACTCATATCTGCGGCTTCTATTTCGTCACCGTAAAGCGCCGTGTAAGGATATCTTTTCCTGACTGTATGCGAATAAGATACATGCCCGCACTTTGCGGTTGCCAGGTATAACACTCAACAGATTCCGACATCTTCGCATTCCAGCAGAGCCTGCCGCGTGCATCAAATATCCGGAGACTCTGAGGACTACTTTTACCAACCCGGATATGTACCGTTTTCCCAATCATATTAACCGCGAATTGATTACGTATACCGCCGGGTTGATTCAGGTCATTGATATCGGTGATATCCCATGTTGCAGTAATGGTGTAGGCTATACCATTCAGGACCTCAGGCCGGCCTGAATATTCTGTAAAAAGATCTCTGTCAAAGCAGACCTCATCCTGATTTGAGATAACAGTGGTGTTTAATTTTACTCCGACATACAGGGTGCATGCAGGCACAACATCCTCAATGGAGAGTATTTTATCCGCACCGGAGGATGAATCTGCATAGTCGCCTGAATAGTTAAAAGCTAAGGTATCCTGTGCAGCGAAAAGATGAAAATCATAACCGTCTTCACCGTCCAGCTCAATTGAAACATTCTTTGCAGGGTTTTCCAATACAATAATAAAATGGTGGTACTGTTTATCGCCGATTTTTGTATATAAAGGGTCATTATCAGCGGTTTCTTTGTCCATGGTTATGGGTTCATTGTTTACCAGCTGGTGTTTAATATCAGGGCGGCCGAGGCCGTCCGCCAGCAGGAGCATTGAGGCGGTTATATATTTAATTTTTGATTCCGATGAGCTGCCTTCCGGATGACCGGTATGTCCTAAAACCCGGCCGGTAGTGTCGTTGTCTTTCCAGGTCCAGATGGCTCCGTATCCTTTTAGGCTGTTGCTGGTATGCATAGCACATATCTGGGTCCCCGGATACATGTCTGTGGCATCTATGCTGGCTCCGTTATTATGATACACACCACTTATTTCGTCACCTTCCTTAAAACCATTATAACCGATAAAGGGGGAACCCGCATTAATGATCTTATCAACGGGTGTACTGGAAACGTTAGGGCCGTTCATTCTACCCGGCCAGAGGTTAAAATAAACACCTGGATTTGATGCGGACAGCATATAAGATCCCGCGCAGGATCCAAACTGGCTTCCGCCATGATAATCAATGATCCCTTATTCTTTGTCTGCCATCAGATCCGAGATCGCTAATTTGAAGTTTGCCGAACAGAATCGATTGTTCTAATACGTGCTTCGTAATTCCTGTCAAATGTCTATTTTAAATAAATATTGAATTTTAGGCAATAGAAACCTATTCCTCTGCAAATGCGCATCGCAAAAGAAACTATAGGAATTCAACCCTGTAATAATCTATTTTTACGTTATTCACTTTGCAGAGCAAATCTGTTGATTTTTTATTGACAGACATGCGGTTTTACCGTGCGGAACCGGAAGTTAATTGTACAACGTTAAGGAACCTTTATGACACAAATTATGGGTGCATTTACGAAAGGTATTGTATGTACGTGTATGATACTGACCTCGCTCACCATAATAAACGCGCAGGAGTCGGATACCGTTCAGGCAGCAGGTGATTCAACTCAGGCTGAGTCGGATATACGCATGAGCGGTGCGATGACTTCTCATGATCAGATTTTTACTCCGGGTAATGCACTCAAGTTAACAGTGTATCCCGACACTGCAGGGTTTCCCAACGGTGTGTATATCATTGACGATAATGGCTATGTTGATTTCCCGATTATCGGGTACAAAAAGGTAACCGATAAAACAATAAGCAGGCTGGAATCTCTATTAAAAGATGCGTATGTTGAGTATCTTCCCCAGCCAAATATTCAGGTTCGGCCGCTCATTCGTGCGAGTGTTATCGGGGGATTTCATGTGCCGGGGTTATACTGGATAGACTCACGGGAGAGTATGTGGAGCCTTATCCAACGGGCCGGCGGCACGATTCGAGAGGATGGGATTGAAAAAGTAAAGTGGCGGCGTAATAATGAGACTATCGTAAAGAATTGCGTCTCTTACATTGAGTCGGGGAAATCCCTGCGGAGTATCGGATTTGAATCCGGTGATCAGGTGACGGTGACCCCTCGGCCGAAGCAACGGTTCTGGGATGTATTCAGGGGTGATGTGCTTCCCATGCTCACGGTCACGTTGTCGGCCATGGCTTCCGCCGCATCGGTATATATGGCCTATGAAACATTCAAGGACAGGCGGTAATATGACGGCTACCCCGCAGCCCCAGCAGCCGACGCCGCTGCGCGAAATAGATATTTCTCATTATGTTAAACATTACTGGCATTTGTTATGGCGCTGGAAATGGTGGATTGTGATAGCGGGCCCGGTTGTCAGCGCCGCAGCATTGATTTTCCAGGTTAAAGTTGCTCCCAATCCCGAGCTTACCGCCACCGTGCTAATCGGGCTCGAAAATACGACCAGTATGATAACCCCCGTGGATTTAGGTGATGTTGACAACAGCAAGGCGGAGATAATCAAGACACGCACCTTTCTTAAGGATATTGTCAGTCAATTATCCTTGCAGCTTGTGGTCGGCAAATATACCCGCAGTGAGATTTTTTCTGCAGTGCTGGTCGATTCTCTGGCAAAACCGGGCACATACAGTCTGGAGATCGATAAAGAAAATTCGGACGGGTATACCGTCACCTTTACAAGCAGGAGGCTAGGCTATAAGGACAAGGTGGTGGAGAGCGGTAAGCTGGCAAGCCTTGATGTGCTGAAACTGCCGGGAATATTTCTACAGTTTTCACGCGGCTTTCTTCGGAATCCTCACGAGGTTACCTTCTATATCCTCAGTATGCCCAAAGCCATTGAGAATCTGCATAACGGTATTTCTATTAAGCGCCCTGATTTCCGGCGCAATATTTACCATATCGAGGTTTCTTTAAAAGGCCGGGATTACAGCCTTATTGCTGAAATACTGAATGCCGTTGCCGATGCCTTCGTTGAGAAGAAGCTCATGTTTAAGCGGCGAAGGACACTGAATGTGTTGAATGTTCTTGAAAAGCAGTATAAAAAGGCACGGGACGGGCTTAACCGTGCAGAGAACCGGTTGAAACATTTCCGTTCGGCCAATCCCACCGTGGGCCTTACCCAGAGTACGCAGCAGACACTCAATACCATGGTCGAGATGGAGACCAATGCATTTACTATCAAGAATGCGCTTAAGGAGGCGGAAGATCTGCAAACCAAGTTGTACCGGGCATCCGGGGAGGATAAGACACAGGTAGCGGAGGAAATATTCGTTTTTCTCAATACCCAGGGCAGTACCGCGGCGCCGGTTTTGCAGGCGGAATTAAACCGGCTGCTCGGAGAAAAACGCTCGTTGCAGCAGAACTATGCGACGAATCATCCGCTGGCGAAGAAGAACAGAGATAATATTGACAAACTGCTCAAAAAAACACAGACGGCGCTGGGCAGCTTTATCAAGGATACTGAAAACAGGGTGTGGGAGAAAGCAACCGGTATTCAGGCCCTGTCCGATAAATTGCAGCGACTGCCGAGCAAAGAGCTCCAGTTGGCTGAGCTGCAGCGCCAGCATGAGGTCAATGCAGAGATATATTCAACGGTGTACGACCGGTATAACCAGGCAAAGCTGGCGGAGACCGTTGAGGTTGCCGATACCTATGTCATGGATTATGCGGTCCCGCCGATACCGCCACCCATGGATATGCGAAAAATACTGGGCATCTGTATGGTGCTGGGTCTGGCAATGGGATTCGGGCCGCCCATAGCACTGGATATGATCAGGAAAACAGTCCGCACCGAATTTGAGCTGCGCCAAATGACCAATATGCTTGTTCTTGAATCAATTCCGGAGATTATTCCGGCGAAAAGGAAAAATGAAAACAGCAGAAAAAAAGAAAAGAAGCAGTAAAAGCGCGGACAATGAGTTACTCAGTGATAAACTCATAACGTCTGAATACAGGTATGAATATATCAAAGAGCTGTTTCGCTCTTTACGGACAAAAATTCTCATGGGATTATATAATACTCCCGATAAAAGTCTGGTTGTTACCAGTCTGGAAGCGAAGTCGGGAAAAACAACCATAGCGTCAAATATAGCTATATCAATTGCCCAGCAGGATAAGAAAACAATCCTTATAGACGGCGATTTGAAACGGGGAAGTGTGCATTCTCTTTTTGAAATGGAAAAAGCGCCGGGGTTCTCGGAATTTCTCCGCGGGGAGGAAATGCTTTCCGCGGAATCCATCTATAGCCTGATACACGAGACCCATGTACCCAATCTATACGTCATACCTGCCGGTGAATATGTAACCAATTCTGCAGAGCTCCTTACCTCGAAGAGGTTTGAGCTGCTCAAGCAGTTATTGTCGCAGCAGTTTGAAGTAATCATCCTCGATACGCCGCCGCTTGGTGCATTAACCGACGCGGTTGTGGTGCATGAGCTTTTTTTCCGGTATATTATCATTGTGAAAGCGGGTGTCACCAATGTGGTGGATCTGAAAAAAAAGCTCAGAGAGTTCCCCATGCTGGAGAAGAAGATACTGGGGCTTGTATTAAACTACGCTATACTTGATAAAATAAGAGACTACTATAAGAAGTCGAAATATTATTGATACAGATGTGAAAAAGATTATTGCAAATTGTAAAAGTTAAAATGGTTAATGTAAATCGAAAAGATTATTTTTAAATTTACCCCTTACATGTTTATTTTACATACATTTTAATAATTTCTCGCAAAGTACGCAAAGATAAATTTGGATAGTATTTACTGCAATAACCTTTTAACCCATATGGAGATATTACTATCGCACATTGTTAGGGGACACTTAAAACCCGCTATTGATGGGCCCTTTCAGAGGGTTCAAAACCAGCCACTTTAAGACATGATTTAACTTATCTCCTTTATGATTAATTAGTGCCTATCCGAAAACCGGTTAAATTTAATAAAATTTCACTTTTCGCACATGACAATGTTACCGTATCGCGATAAGAATTTAAAAATTATAGTACCAGAAACGAATTATGCGACTCGAATATTGACAATTAGTAATCCTAATGCACATTTCACCGGCTCCTATTCCACTTGTTTCGCTTTTTACGCCGCTTTACTGCACAAACGGCGCAGCTGACTTTTTCGCAAACAATCCAATTCCCGCTCTTGTAAAATTTGACCAATAAGCTGAATATTACGCGCTATTATTGCAAATGCCACATATCTTTCAAAACCGACAAGCCCATGGTCACAGCACCAGTCAAGACTATGGTTCTCAGGTGCATGGATTGCTGATTCTACCGCTGCATGCTGATGACGAGGATATCGCTTCTCTATATCCAGAATACCATGACCAAGAATCTGGCGCAGAGTTCTATGGCTGTTTGCTATTTCCTGTAATTCATCATAGTCCCAATTGCAGTTGAGGCGTAAAGACCCAAGTATGAATATCCTCCATAACGGCATACCTTTCCGGCCATTGGCAGGGTCTACATCAACGGGGATAATACTCCATAATTCCCGCTGAATATCTCAATTTTTTTTCAATAACTTAAGCTTATTTCGGGCGGGCACTATTTAGTAAAGTTCGTTGTATTACACGGTTATTATTTATATTTACACTCTATTATCTTTGGTTTAAATTCTTTGAGTTTCATTACCAATATTATCAAGGTCTGGTTTTAATGTCTGAAGTTCCTAATTTTTATTTTTTTGTTATGTTCTTTTCTGCTACAGCTTTTGGCGGTTGGATTATTGAATCGGTTTATCGCTCAATTGTTGACAGAAGAATGATAAATGCCGGTTTTTTATATGGACCGTTTGTTCCTATATACGGTTTTGCAGCTACTTTGATATATATAACAAATGTTTTATGTTATTCCCTTCCGGATATTGTCAGATTTTCTATATATCTATTTTTGCCTACCATCGTAGAATATATTGGTGCTTATCTGCTTGAAAAATACCTTAATATAAAGTTATGGGATTATTCACACCATAAATATCATCTCCATGGCAGAATCTGCCTGGAGTTCAGCATAGCATGGTTTCTGTTGGTTTTATTAGATGTTTACATAATACAGCCATTTTTGGTTTATCATATTGCTCATATTGGAATTGGTATTAAAAAATCAATATCTCTAATTCTTGTTTTATACTTTTCGGTTGACCTTTTTTATTCTGTTGAGCTGTACTGGAGATTTGCAAAGATAATTTTTACGCTTAAAAATGTACTCAAGGTAAATGACGGGAAATTGCCTGTTAATGTATTCAAGGACAATCCAATACTTCTTAAAATAAAAGATATATTCAGACCTATAACGGCATTTCCCGAGCTTATGAACTACATGCATAACGAAATTTATCCTTTTGTGGAAAATATAATTGCTAAAACATTTAAACTTCCGAAATTAAAAAAGAAGGAACCCGTTGATGTTGATTATACTGAGAATAAAGAGTTTATGGATATGATTCAAGACATCCTTGATAACAAAGAATTTCAGAAACTTAAAAATTATCATCACCATGAACATTCTATCTATGAACATTCACTTCTTGTAGCTTGGATGTCATTCAGGATAGGTACACAACTTAACAGCAATATTAAAATAAACATTAGGGACCTGGTGAGAGGAGCTCTTTTACATGATTTCTTTCTTTATGATTGGAGAACGGAAGGACCCGCGTCCGGGAAAATTCATGCCTTTGAACATCCAAAAGAGGCTTACAAAAATTCGGCTAGATATTTCTCACCAATTACCTCCATTCAAAAGGATATAATTCTCAAACATATGTGGCCTTTGAATATATTTTTCCCAAGGTATTTGGAAACAGTTATCGTTACAGTTTCAGACAAAATTATTGCTTCAAAGGAGTTTATTACTGAGAATAAGAATAAAATTATGAAAACAGTGGATTGATTCGGTTATATCCTGCAGAGAATTGTTTTACATATAAAGGGGCGCGTATATGGGTCGAGTAGACCGAGGGGTTCTCACCCTCAGCCTCTCACAGAACCGTGCTTGAACCTCTCGATTCACACGGCTCTTACTGTTCAGTCATTTGATTTACACCAGGCCCAATGTGCAAAGAGGTTCGGTTCTCTTCGACATATACCACGAAGCCATCGAGTAGCAGCCACTATTCTACGATGCAATTTCTTGTACTTACGAATTGCCCATTTTGCTATTGATAGCTCAATTTGACGCAGAATCGGACTTAACTCTGAGCGACAGTATGCCCCATAGTAGTTCATCCAACCACGTACTACCGGATTTATCTTATTTGCTAAATCCGTTAACGATAATGGTGTCAGGTTACTGAGTTCCCATTGTCGTATTGTGTAGCTCATGGACTTCATGGATTTTCGGCTTACAGCCGGAGTGAAACCAACGAAAAACTTTCCGTCCTTATTCCGACAAAGACGCGGTCGAAAGGTGTAACCCAGAAAGTCAAAACTCGTGTGGTTATTATCCTCCTTGCGGTTCACATCCTTACAATAGAAGATTTTCGTCTTGTCTGGATGCAGGGCAAGGCCGCAATGCTTCAAACGCTGCCGTATCCGCTCTTTTACATACTATGCCTGTTTCTCTGTGTAACAATGCACGACAATATCATCTGCATAGCGCTCAAAAGGCAGCGATGAAAACTCTTCCTGCATCCACGTATCAAAACTGTGGTGCAGAAAGATGTTGGCAAGCAACGGACTAATGACACCACCTTGTGGTGTCCCCCTATCCCGCTTGATTGTGTCTCCATCCCTGCTCCGGGCTGACGCCTTTAACCATCGCTCAATGTACAAAAGCAACCATTTCTCATCGGTGTGCTTCCGTACCGCATGCATCATCAACTCATGATTAATGGTATCAAAGAAACCTTTGATATCCAAATCAATCACCCAGTTGTAGCCGCCAGCATCTCTGCCGTGTTACACCCATAGCTTCATGTGCTGATTTCCCCGGTCGATACCCGTATGAATCCGGATGAAATATCGGTTCCACCTGTGGTTCCAGATACATCTTTGCAACCATCTGGGCTACACGGTCTGCAACCGTTGGTATCCCGAGTGTCCTTGTTTTTCCATCTGGCTTGGGTATCTCACAGAGTAGGACCGGCGATGGAAAGTAACTGCCCGAGCTCATACGATTCCAAATCTTATACAGGTTATCTTTGAGTGTAACTACTCACCCCATTGGTAGCCAAAATATTCATAGCATTTTCTTTGTTGGAGAAATTCAGTGTAAAAAAGGCATATTTACCTCTTGACAATAAAGCTGTCATTATCTATGTTTAAAAAG
>Ga0190359_1002370_pt1 | contig 11256 bp, 10 predicted proteins | sample 48721823_MG_FD_161269 | JGI IMG/M metagenome (GOLD analysis project Ga0190359, IMG submission 161269) | Hydrothermal vent microbial mat bacterial communities from Southern Trench, Guaymas Basin, Mexico - 4872-18-2-3_MG | ecosystem: Environmental > Aquatic > Marine > Hydrothermal vents >...
TAAAGGAACTTAATAAGAAATATCGGGCCCGAGATGAAGTGACAGATGTCTTATCATTTTGCTATCAAGAAGGTGGAAAATTTGTTTTTCCTCCGAAAAGTTTGTTAAAATTAGGAGAAATAATACTTTGTCCTCCTTTTATTAAGAAACAGGCCCAAAAAGAGAATCTGGATTTCGAAGAACAATTAGCTAGAGTTTTTGTGCATGGCATTTTACATCTTTTAGGGTATAATCATAATACAGCTAAAGATTTAAAAAAAATGGAGGAATTACAAGAAAAGTATCTTAGCCAAATTTATGGTTAGAAGAAAAAATATTATTACCGCTTTTGATGTGGGTTCTAGCAGTATAAAGGGTTTAGTAGCCCAAAAAAGCTCAGAACAGGACGACAAGTTAGGAGTTTTAGCCCATTTTAGTTTTCCCTCGCAAGGATTAAGAAGAGGGGTGGTAGTTAACGTAGACGCTTGTTCTGAGAGTATAGAAAAAGTAGGTCTTAAGCTTAAAACTGTGGCTAAGCCTTATAAATTGACCGACGCTTTTGTAAATATCAACGGCTCTCATATGGGAGGCAAAGAGGCTTATGGCGCAGTGGCTATCTCCAGGGCCGATCAAAAAGTCTCTCAGGAAGATATAGAAAGGGTTATTGAGGAGGCAAAAAATATTAATCTTCCTATTAATCAGGAGCTCTTAGATATGTTCCCTAGGGAATTCATTGTAGATGGCGAGGCCGGTTTAACAGATATAGAGGGCATTAAGGGAATTAAGCTAGAAGTTAAGGGTTTGGCAGTCAGCGCTTTTTCTCTTTATATTAAGAAATTAATGGATGCGGTAACTAGCGCTGACTTAAGCATAGAGGAAGTTTTTATTTCTCCTATTGCCGCCGCTAGGGCGGTTTTGAGTCCCAGACAAAAAGAGCTGGGAGTAGCTATGGTAGACATTGGGGCAGAAACAACCGGGATAGCTGTCTTTGAAGAGAAGCGCTTGATTCACTTGGCTGTTTTGCCTGTTGGTTCCGCAAACATCACTAGAGATATTGCCATAGCTCTGCAGACAGACATTGACATCGCCGAAGAGATCAAAAAGAAATTTGGTTCTTTTATCTTTAAAAACAAAAGAAAGAAAGAAAAGATAAAGTTAAGCGAAGAGGAAGTTTTTGAATTTGATTCGCAAAGAATGGTAAAAGCCGGCAAGGCTAGAGTGCTAGAAATTCTCAGATTAGTGGAAAAAGAGCTTAAGAAAATTAATAAACAAAAAACTCTGCCCGCTGGTATTGTTTTAACGGGGGGCGGTTCTAATTTGGTTGGGCTTGTTGATTTTTGTAAAAACCAGTTAGAACTTCCTGTCAGAAAAGGAGTTTGTAAAGAATTTGTAGGACTTGAAAATGATCCAAGCTTCAGCGTAGTTTTGGGTTTAGCGCTTTTGGGCTCAACTGATATAGAAGCAGTCAAAACCAATTCTATTTTTGCTTCGATTTTAAATTTTTTAAAAAAACTTACTCCTTAAAATGCAAAAGAGTCTAACGAAAATAAAAGTTATCGGCGTAGGCGGATCTGGCGGGAATGCGGTTAGCAGAATGGCAAAATGTAAAATCCAGGGGGTTGAGCTTATTGCTGTTAATTGTGATTTTCAGGATTTAAAGCACACTAGGGCTGATTTAAAAATCCAGATTGGGGAAAATCTTACTAAGGGGTTAGGAGCAGGCATGAATCCTTCAATTGGCAGAAAGGCTGTGCAGGAAAGCAGGGGCGCGATTAAAGAGGCTTTAAAAGATGCAGACATCATTTTCATTGTCTGCGGACTAGGAGGCGGCACAGGAACTGGCGCGGCTCCAGCAATTGCTGATATTGCCCAAGAATTTAATTCTTTGCTTATCGGCGCTGTAACTCTCCCTTTTTCTTTTGAAGGCGCGCAGCGCAAGCGCTTGGCCAGTTTGGGAGAACAAGAATTAAGAAAAAGAGTAGATACTCTTTTTGTCATTCCTAACGATAATTTGCTCTCGCAGATAAAAGAAGATACTACTTGCCAGTCGGCTTTTTGGATTTGCGACGAGGTTTTGCGCCACGCTGTTCAGGGCATATCTGATTTAATTGTGCGGTCGGGCTTGATAAATGTTGACTTTGCCGATGTTAAAGAAATTATGGCCGATTCTGGTTCAGCTTTGTTCGGGGTTGGCAAGGGTAAAGGAGAGCAAAAGATTGAACAAGCAGCTCAAGCCACTTTGAATTCGCCCTTTTTGCAATTCCCGATTGAGGGGGCTAAAAGAATACTTTTTAACATCACCGGAGGCAGTCAGCTCTCTTTGATGGATATTGAAAAAGCTGCTAAATTGATTACCCAAAACACAGCGGCCTCTAAGGTAATATTTGGCGCCATAATAGACAATAATCTAAAACCCGACGAAGTAAAAATTACCCTGATTGCCGCAGGGATAGAATCATAAATTTAAGTTTTAATTTTGAAGATCGACATTAAGATTCTTAAAAATATGAAAAGTGATGACAATTTAACTAAACGATTTAGTTATCCTTTTGTAGCTATCCTTTTTACTTTCTTTGCTGTTCTTAGTTTTCTTATTGTTCCCACAAATACTATTTCTGGATTAGCTTTTGCTGTCTCTGTAGGTTTGGGGATATTTTTTAGTTATAAATCTATCCAATATAAAAAGTTTTCTGATCGTTTTATAGGTGTAATATGTTTTTTAATAACTGGTTTCCTTGCGATAATAACCATTTTGAGTCATTTCTTTAACTGGGACATTTAAGTAGAATAAAGGACATCCTAAGTTCTTTGTTCAGTAACGGCAGGAAAGCAATCCAAGACAATAATCTAAAACCCGCGCTCAAGGCCGGAATCCTATTTTGATTTTGATTAAAAGATAAATTCCCAAGACCTAAGGAATAAACAGGGCTTCAAAGCCCTAATCGCTGGATGGCCGTAATGCGATTTATAACTATTATTGACAACATTTTTGTTGTTTTTTTGTTTTTTTAAGGCAAATGAATTGATTTATTCACAGATTTGTCAACTTTGACTATATCTTTTGACAGGGTTATTATGAGAATACATTCAATAAAAAAAACTTGCTCAAAATTTAAGGGCAAGTATTAGTTTTAAGAATTTCTTTTCTCAAAAATTTAATTTTTTATATTTCACTTATGTTCAAAAGAATAAAAAAGAGAGACGGAAGAATCGTAAAATTTAGAGCTGAGAAAATTACAGAAGCAATAAGAAAAGCGGGCGAAGCCACTGGAGAGTTTAATAAAGAAAAAGCTAAAGAGCTAACCAATAAAGTTTTGAAATTGGCAGAGAAAGAAATTAAACAAAAAATTCCAGCCGTTGAGGAGATTCAGGATATCGTTGAAAAAGTTCTTTTAACCTCTCCTTATAAGAAGACAGCTAAAGCTTATATTATTTATAGAGAACAACATGCGGAACTTAGAAAAATAATAGCAAAGTCTAAAGTAGATATTGTAGATAATTATTTGAGCAAGTTAGATTGGGAAGTGAAAGAGAACAGTAATATGAGTTATTCGTTGCAGGGGCTGAATAATTATGTTTCTTCGGGGGTTATCAAAGAATACTGGCTTAACAAAATTTATCCCAAAGAAATTAGAGAGGCCTATTATAATGGAGACTATCATATCCACGATCTCGGCTCGCTTTCAGTCTATTGCGTCGGCTGGGACCTTTTTGATTTATTAGTAGAAGGGTTTAAGGGGGCTCCGGGTAAAATTGAATCTAAGCCAGCTAAGCATTTTAGGTCTGCTTTAGGACAAGTAGTAAACTTTTTCTATACTCTGCAAGGGGAAGCAGCTGGGGCGATAGCTTTTTCTGACTTTGATGTATTGCTTGCCCCATTTATCAAATATGACAAGCTTTCTTATCCTGAAGTTAAGCAAGCGCTTCAGGAGTTTTTATTTAATATGAACGTTCCTACTAGAGTAGGTTTTCAAACGCCTTTTACAAACCTAACAATGGCTCTGACGCCGCCTTCTTATTATAAGAATCAACCAGTTATTGTTGGCGGCAAGCCGCAAGAAGAAACCTATGGCGAAATGCAGAAAGAAATGAATATATTGAACCGTGCCTTTGCTGAGATATTGCTTAAAGGAGATGCTTCGGGCAGAGTTTTTACCTTTCCCATTCCTACTTATAATATTACTAAGGATTTTGCCTGGGATAGTCCTGACTTGGAGCCACTTTGGGAGGCGACGGGGAAATATGGCATTCCTTATTTTTCCAATTTTATTAAATCTGACATGAAACCCGACGATGTTAGAAGCATGTGTTGTCGGTTGAGGCTTGATACCAGAGAGTTAAAAAAGCGAGGAGGAGGACTTTTTGGCTCCTCGCCCCTTACGGGAAGCATTGGAGTTGTGACTATTAATATGCCGCGGCTGGGTTATTTAGCTAAAAATGAAAATGATTTTAAAGAACGTTTAGCCCGCTTAATGGATTTGGCAAAAAATAGTTTGGAAATTAAAAGAAAAATTTTGGAGCGTTTTACTGAAAATAATTTATATCCCTATTCAAAATTTTATTTAAGAGGCATTAAACAAAGATTTGGCTATTATTGGCAAAATCATTTTGCCACTATTGGTTTAGTAGGGATGAATGAGGCTTGTTTAAATTTTCTAGGAAAGGACATTGCCTCCAAAGAAGGACAAAGGTTTTCCCAAAAAATGCTCAAGTTTATGAGAAGGAGATTGTTGGAATATCAAAAAGAGACGGGCAACGTCTATAACTTAGAGGCTACCCCTGCCGAAGGAACATCGTATAGGTTAGCGAGAAAAGATAAGGAAAAATATCCAGACATTATTTGTGCTAATGAAGAAGAGTACCAAGAAAAGAAAATGCCGCCCTATTATACAAATTCTTCGCAACTACCCGTTGGATTAACTGATGACCCCTTCGAAGCATTAGATTTGCAAGACCCATTGCAAACCCTCTACACTGGTGGTACTGTCGTTCATCTGTTTGCCGGAGAGCAGATTAAAGATCCAAGTTCAATAAAGACATTGGTAAAGAGAGTGTGTGAGAATTATAGACTGCCTTATTTTACAATCACCCCAACTTTTTCTATTTGTCCAGATATTGGCTATGTTCCAGGAGAACATTTTGAAAGTCCGAAGTCAGGATGCCCTTGTGAAGTTTATTCCAGAATTGTCGGATATTTAAGACCTGTTCAACAATGGAACGAGGGGAAGCTGGAGGAATATAAACAGCGCAAAACATTTAAGATGGATTAATCGGAATTATGCGTATCGGGGGATTTCAAAAATTTTCTTTAATTGACTATCCAGGCAAAATTTGCGCTATTATTTTTACCCAAGGTTGCAATTTTCGCTGCCCTTATTGCCACAACCCGGAGCTTGTTCTTCCTGAAAAGTTCACAGAACTAATTCCAGAGGAACAAGTTTTTTCTTTTTTAGAAAGCCGCAGAGGCAAATTAGAGGCCGTAGAATTTACTGGCGGAGAGCCAACTCTTCAGCCGGATTTAATAGATGTTATACAAAAGATAAAAAAAATGGGTTTTTTGGTAAAGCTAGATTCGAATGGTTCAAATCCAGATATACTACAGAAAATAGCCGATTTGGATATTGTGGATTATTTTGCTATGGATATAAAAGCGCCTCTTGAAAAATATCAGGAGATTACTCGTTCGGACATAGGTTCAGAAAAAATAGCTCAAAGCGTTAAAATTATTATGAATTCGGGTAAAGCTTATGAGTTTCGTACAACAGTGGCGAAGCCTCTTCTTGTAAAAGAAGATTTTGATAAAATTGGCAAGCTGATTCAGGGCGCGGAATTTTACGCCTTCCAAAAGTTTGAAAACAAAAAAGTGCTCTCTCCCTCTCTCTTTCTAACAGAGCACTCTCTTGAAGAGCTTCAGGAGTTTTGCGCAACAATGAAAAAATATGTGCAAAAGTGCGTGGTGAGATAAAAGAAAAGCAGGATATAATCAGACAATATGCCTTTTTCAAAAATCTTTCTTTTTTCCTGTATTGCTTTCATAATCGGAATTTTTAGCGCTTTAATGCTACAAAAAACCCAACTAATACTGCTGGGTTTTTTGTTTTTAAGTCTTCTTGGGTTTTCTTTCTTGTCCAGAGATAGGGGAATTAGATGGCTTATTATTTTTTGTTTAGCTCTTTTCATTCTCGGATTTATTAGAGGGAATTTTACTCTTATAGAGATACTGAACAGCGGGCTTCAAAATTTTAACGGTGTGCAGATAGTATTAGAAGGAATTGTTAGTAAAGAGCCAGAATTTGTTAAAGGGAATCAAAAACTAGTTATTAAAATAGATAAGATTATTCGAGGCCCGGCCTCGGAGGCGGGAGAGAAGATTTTAGTTTATGCTCCGCCCTGTCCCCGATATCATTATTCTGACAGATTGCGGCTTAGCGGAGTACTTGAAGAGCCGCCGATTTTTGATGATTTTGATTATAAAAGCTATCTCAAAAGAAAAGGGATTTTTGCCCTAGTTTATGAACCAAAAATAGAAAAGCTTTCTAGCAGAGAAAGCTTGTATAAAAAAATACTTAATTTGAGAGAGGAGCTTTCTTTAAGAATTGAGCAAAGCTATTCCAAAGAGCAGGCCCAGCTTTTAGAGGCTATGCTTTTGGGTAAAAAAAACGAATTAAGCAAAGAGTTGAAAGAAAAACTTAATTTTTCGGGCCTAAGGCACTTAACAGCAATTTCTGGGCTACATACTGTAATTCTTATTAACGCTTTAATGTATTTGTTTTTGGCGATAGGCCTGTGGAGAAAGCAAGCTCTTTTGGCTACCGCTGTTTTTATTTTTATTTTTTTAATGCTTACTGGTTTTCAGATTTCTGCTATAAGAGCTAGTATAATGGCTCTTCTTCTTTTTTCGGCTCAGCTTTTCGGCAGATTGGCCAGCCCAGAGAGAGTAATTGTTTTTGCCGCCTTGCTTATGCTTTTTATCAATCCTTATCTTTTCTTGGAAATAGGGTTTCAGCTTTCTTTTTTGGCAGTTATTGGAATAAGTTATTTTAGCCCTTTGTTTAGGGATTGGTTCAAAAACTTGCCTGAGCTTTGGGGGCTAAAAGAAGTTTTTATTATTACTCTTTGCGCTCAAATAACCACTTTGCCTATCTTGGTTTATAATTTTGGTTATTTCAGCTTATTAGCCATAATAAGCAATCTTTTGATTCTGCCGATTCTGCCTTTTGTTTTAATTTTAGGATTTTTGTCTCTATTGTTTAAGCCATTTTCATTTTTTTGTTATTTTTTGCTTGCCTATTTTTTAGAGGTTATTGATTTTTTTTCTAAACTTAGCTTTTCTGTTTTGCATTTAAAAATCGGTTGGATTTTTATTATTCTATTTTATTGTCTGCTTTTGTATCTTTTAGTTTCTTTTAAAAGAAAAAATAAGTTTAGATATGCGGGTTTTTAAAAAAGAAAAGGGCGCAGAACTTATTGTTCCGCGCCCGGCAGAGAGGGGGGTCCCTGTGGTGGCACGCTATGCCTGAGCCACAACTTCGGTTCAAATTAAATAAGTACTATGTTCAATATAACTTTTTTAGCTGTTTCGTCAAGTAAATGCTGGATTAAAAGTTAGAAAAATGCAATAATAGGATAATGATTTTTCTTTTACCTTTGATTATGAGTATTATTTTTTCTTTGTATACCCCTGCTCAAGTTGCTGAGGAAGCGGTTTTGGGTCAGTTGAGCGAAGGTCAAAAAGTAGGCCAGCTTTTTATAATCGGAATTGACGGAACAGAAGTTAACGATGAGACAAGAGCGAAAATAGAGGAGCTTCATCCCGGCGGCATTTTGCTTTTGGGCAAAAATATTGAGACAGAGGGGCAGGTAAAAAAATTGATTTCTGATTTGCAGGCCGTCGCTTTGGAAGATACGGGCTTGCCTCTTTTTATTGCCGTTGATCAAGAGGGCGGTTTAGTGAATAGGATTAGTTTTCTAGAAGAAAACACGGCTCAAAGGGATATTGAAAGCGAAGCCGAGGCATTTAGGGTTGGGCTTAAAAGAGGCGAGGAGTTAAAAGAGCTTGGTATAAACCTTAATTTTTCTCCTTTATTAGATAAAGTCCAAAAAACTGATTTTATTTTTGAAAGGGCTTTTAGGGGTCCAGAAGGATCTTTGGGTGCGGCAATGATTAGGGGGCAAAAAGAAAGTGGTATTTTAAGCTGTATTAAGCATTTTCCCGGCTATGGGGAAGTGAGCTTTAATCCAGAAGATAGTTTAGCCAGAAGAAGGGGTTTTCCAGAGCTTAAGCAATTTAAAAAGGCGATGGAGGCACGGCCGGAAATGGTTATGGTGGCAAACGTAATTTATAATGAGCTAGAGGAGGTTCCTTTTACTTTTTCTAAAAAAGGAATAGACCTTTTAAAAGAAGAATTGGGCAAGGAGCCTTTGGTGATAACAGATGATTTAGACCAATATTCTCTTTTAAACAACTATTCTTTGAAAGAAATAGTTACCAAGCCGATTATAGCCGGCGCTGATATGATGATTTTTTCTGGTTGGCGGTTGGATCCCGAAGAAGGCGTCAAAACTCTTAGGAATAGCGATTTGGACATTAATTTGGTTAATAGGGCTGTTTTAAGAATTATAAAACTTAAACAAAAATTAAAATGAAGGCTTGGATAATAGATGTAAGTATGGGATATGGGCACCAGCGAGCTTCTTATCCCCTAAGAGAATTGGGTGAGGTTATTCATGCCAATGATTATTCCGGTATTCCAGAAAAAGATAAAAAAAGCTGGCTCTCAGGTCGCAAGTTCTACGAATTTATCAGTCGTTTTAAGAGCGTACCTCTCTTAGGCTGGCTGGCTTTTAGAGTTTTTGACCATTTTCAAAGAATTAAAGACTACTATCCCAAACATAGAGCATCTCAACCCACTCTTCAATTGAAGCAAGTTTACTATACCTTGAAAAAGAATTTGGGCAGGCACTTAATAGAAAAATTGAAAAAAAATCCCTTGCCCTTTATCGCTACCTTTTTTACGCCTGCCTTTATGGCTGAAGAATTCGATTATCCAGGCGACATTTATTGTGTTCTTTGTGACGCCGATGTTTCCAGGACATGGGCGCCGCTTAGACCGAAAAAGAGCAGAATAAAATATTTTTGCCCAAATAACTGGACGCTAAATAGAATTCAAACTTATGGCGTTAAAAAAGAGAATGTTTTTTTCACCGGCTTTCCTTTACCGCTGGAGAACATTGGCACAGAAAACATGGAGATTCTAAAAGAAGATATGAGGCACAGGTTGTTCAATTTAGATCCTGATAAAAATTATTTTAAAGAATACAGAGTTTTGGTTGAAAATCATTTTGGAGTCCTGCCCCAAGATTCAAACCATTCTTTAACTTTAATGTTCGCCATAGGCGGTGCGGGGGCGCAAAAGAAATTGGGGCTAGAGATTATAAAAGGGCTGGAGAATTCGATCAGACAAGGGCGGATTAGAGTAGCTTTGTCAGCAGGTATTAGAAAAGAGGTAAAGGACTATTTTGTTTTTGAACTAAAAAAAATGAATCTGGCTGGAGTAAAAATAATTTTTAATCCAAAGATAGAAGAGTATTTTAAAGAGTTCAACCGTTTTTTAAGAGAGGTTGATATTTTGTGGACCAAGCCAAGTGAGCTTTCTTTCTACAGCGGTTTGGGTCTTCCCATTATTATCGCTCCAACTATTGGCTCTCAGGAGGACTTTAACCGCAAGTGGCTGCTTTCCCTGGGGGCAGGAGTTGATCAAAAAGATCCTAAATATGTTGAGCAATGGTTATTTGATTATTTAAAGAGCGGACGCTTGGCAGAGGCCTCTATGCAAGGATTTGTGGAAGTAGAAAAATTGGGAGTTTTAAATATTAAAAAAATAATAGAACAATGCTCTGGCTAATTTTAACAGTTATTGCCTATCTTATTCTGGCTATTGTTGCTTTAATTGACGAAGCCATTGTCACGGCTAAGCTTTTAAGTCCTAAGGTTTATGCTTTTTATGTTGGAATTGGCAGCGGTTTGGTTCTTTTTTTAATTCCTTTTGGCTTTTCCATTCCTGGTTTGGGCACAATAGCTTTAGCCTTGCTTTCGGGTATTATTTTTGTTTTTGCCCTCCTTTCTATGTACGAAGCCTTGCGCTTATTTGAAGTTTCCAGAATAATTCCAGCCGTTGGAGGCATTATGCCTATATTTACTTTGGGCTTAACCTATCTTTTTGTCTGGCAAAAAGGCATGCCTTTTCAAGAGTTAGGCTTAAAGGCATTAATTTCTTTTATTCTTCTTATTTTGGGTAGTATTTTTATAACTTATGAAAATAGAAGAGCTTTTTATTTTAAAAGTCTTTTTCTTTCTATTTTAACAGCTTTTTTGTTTTCCTTGACTTTTGTAACTGCCAAGCTTGTCTATTTGGAATTGGATTTTTTACCGGGCTTTATTTGGACTAGGGTAGGGGCTTTTCTAGCTGGTTTGTACTTTTTGATTTTTAGGGAGGTAAGGGAAGAGCTTTTTAAGAGAAAAAGGAAGCCAATCAAAGAGAGAAAAAAAACCGCTTTGATGTTCTTTAGCGGTCAAATTTTAGGTGGAGCAGCTGTTGTCTTGCAAAATGTTGCTATCTATTTGGTGCCCCCGCTTTTTTTGGCTTTTATCAATGCCTTGGAGGGAATGCGTTATGCTTTTCTTTTGATTTTGGTTTGGCTTTTTTATTCTAGATTTCCTAAATTTTTTGAAGAAAGGCCAACTAGGCGGAAGGTTGTTCAAAAGATTTTTTCTATGCTTCTTATAGCAACTGGCATAATATTACTGACCTTAAACTAACTAAATGTTTAACTTTTTGAAAACTTTATTTTTGTTTATTCTCTTAATTGTTTTGTTGTTAGGTTATTTTTGCCTAGTGGGCAAAGAAAAAAAGGCTGAAAAGATAACTTGGGGAGTTGTTTTTTCTTCAAAGCATTCCCAATTATTAGGGCTTGATTGGACTAAGAATTATTTAGCCATTTTAGATGATTTGGGGGCAAAAGACCTCAAGCTGGTTGCTTATTGGGATCTTATTGAAAAAAAGGAGAATGATTATGATTTTTCTGCTCTTGATTGGCAATTACAAGAAGCTCAAAAAAGAAATGTTAAAGTGCTTTTGGTTATAGGTCGCAAAGTGCCCAGGTGGCCAGAGTGCCATGAACCCGATTGGTTAAAAGATAAAGAGATGGAAGCAAGAAATGAAGCGCTTTTTAGATATCTTGAGACATTAGTTAAAAGATATAAAGACAATAACACTA
>Ga0190359_1002371_pt1 | contig 11253 bp, 15 predicted proteins | sample 48721823_MG_FD_161269 | JGI IMG/M metagenome (GOLD analysis project Ga0190359, IMG submission 161269) | Hydrothermal vent microbial mat bacterial communities from Southern Trench, Guaymas Basin, Mexico - 4872-18-2-3_MG | ecosystem: Environmental > Aquatic > Marine > Hydrothermal vents >...
TGGAAGTGTTGGTTGTGCATCTAATTTCCTAACAGTTCCGTGAATTGCATTTTTTGCAGCAACTTCAAGGCCTCTCAATCCAATTTGAGCTGTTTGTGGAAGCTCATTTTCAGAATAATTAAAATAAATTTGGGTTCCTTTATTTGTTCTTCTAGTAGAAATATCAATTGGAATTCCAAAATAATGGCCTTAACCTTCAAAAAATATTGAAGCTTCTGAGTCAGACCAACTTAGTTTAACAGTTTCGTGCATTTTATTCAATAAACTCTATTCCTAATTCTTCTTCAATTTCTTGATGTTTTATAGATTCGAGTGACTCTGTATGCCCCAGAATTTGAGCTGATTTTACTCCAGTAACAATTAAAAGAACTCTAATAGATTTTTCCATATCTGGTTGGATCTGTGCTCCCCAAATCATTTTCGCATCAGGACTTAGTTTATTTCCAACTTCTTCAATTACTGACTTACACTCTTCAAGACTCATATCTGGCCCACCAATTATGTTAACTAATGCTCCATTTGCATTAGCAATATCTACATCTAAAAGTGGGTTCTGGATTGCTTTTTCAACAGCTTCCATTGCTCTATTCTGGCTGTCTGCTTCACCCATTCCTATTAATGATACTCCTCCATTAACCATTACTGCTCTTACATCTGCAAAATCAAGATTAACTAGACCTGATGTTGTTACTAGCTCAGTTACTCCTTTTACTGCGTTAGTTAAAATTTCGTCAGCAATTTTAAATGCTGTATGAAGGGGTAAGTCTGGAGCTAACTCTAAAAGTTTATCATTAGGAATCACTATCAATGTATCAACTGTAGCTTCCATTCTCTCAAGACCGTCCATTGCATTCTCTATTCTTTTTCTTCCTTCAATTGTAAATGGAAGTGTAACAACTCCTATAGTTAGTGCTCCTTGCTTTTTTGCTACACTAGCAACTACTGGCGCTGCGCCTGTTCCAGTTCCTCCACCAAGGCCACATGTAATAAAAATCATATCTGAACCTGAAAGCTTCTTTTTTATTTCTGATTCTGACTCTTTTGCTGCTTCCTGACCTATTTTAGGATTTGATCCTGCACCTAACCCTTGAGTTAATTCTCTACCAATTAGTATTTTTTGATCTGCATTTGCGTAAAGCAGATCTTGAGCATCAGTATTAACTGCAATTAATTCTCCACCTTTAATTCCAATTTCTCTCATACGTGAGAGTGAGTTATTTCCTCCTCCACCAATACCAATAACTTTAATTTTTGCTGTTTGTTTTTTTATTAACTCTGCTAACTCTTTATCTATTGCCTTCACTTCTGGAACTAATTCGTTCATAGGAGAAGTCTCACCACTATTTGTAAAGATATCATCCATATTGAGTGCAATACTACGAGATTTATAAGGATTATTGTGTTATTTTTTAGGCTTTTTTATATCCAAGTCTGAGTAAGTGTACTCAACCTAAAGGATTATTAAAGGTATTTCCCAGAAGTTTTTTAAATAGACAATGAAAGGAATTTTTATGGTAGGAAGTGGTTTAGAAGTGATAGCTGTTGGAACAAGCCCAACAAAAGAAATAGATAATCAAAGAGCTATAGCTGGTGCTAGAAAATACTATGAAAACAATCAAAATAAGAAAGTTATAATTAGTGGCCAAATGGATTATGAAGGAGATTGGAATATGTATAAATACGGAACAACACAATCAGGAAAAATATATCGTGCTTTAAGAAAAGATGGTGTTCCAAGAGAAAAAATAACAATTGAATCTAAATCAAAAAACACAAGGGGCAATGTCATATATAGTTATGATTTAGTTAAGGACGAAAATCCTGAAAAAATAGTTTTTGCTACAGATAGATTACATGGTACAAGATTTAGGCTGATTTATTGGTTTGAGAAATTTTATAATAGAGCTAAAAACAATATAAAAACAGAAACATATTCTGAGGGAATAGATAAGGCCTATGGGTTAATTAAATCAATTTTTGCAATAGTAAAAGACTTTTATGTATCATTACTTAGTTGGAATAGAAAACCAAAAACAACTCTTTCTTCTACTTCTTCCTCTTAAGCTTTTTTTCAATTTCATCAAACTTTCTTTTGTTGTTTATATCAAAAACCCATTCCAAAAATAATATTGCGGGATATAAAACTAAAATAGTTAAGACTAATCCTTCCAAAGTTAATCTTTTAATAGATTCAAAATCCAAATCTAAAAAAACCCCGTGAATTATTGCTGCAATTGACATTAAAACAGCAAAAACAAACAAGACTATCACCTGCTTTTTTATAATTGGAAGACTATCTATAAAAATAAGAGTAGAAAAGAGTATAAAAATTATTTCTTTTGAGAAGCTTTGGGTTTCTCTTCAATTTCATCTACTTCTAAATCAAGGCCTAGCATATCTTTATATTTATCTTTGAAAAGAATAGCAAATTGACTCATTTGCTTATCTAATTTTAGAGTTAGTTTTTTATCATTAATTGTAAAATCAATTTCTTTTCTAAATAAAAATTCGTTTAGTGCACTAGCTTTTTTGTTTAAGTCATTAATTTTTCTTAAGACTTTAACTTTGTATATAATATCTTTGCCTGCTAATGGATTATTAAAATCCACAAGCACTCTTCCTCCTGATGTAGTTAGAATTTTTCCTATTTTTCCATCAAAATTAAATGCAGATCCTGGAATTGGGTTTATTTTTTGCTCATGAAAGATTTTTAGAGGAACTTTACTAATTAATTTTGTGTCCCTATTTCCAAATGCTTTATCTGCAGTAAGCTCAATAACATACTCTCCAATCTCTTTTCCTACAAGATAATCCTCTACTCCTTTAAGAAACATAGACTCTCCTAAACAAAGTGTAAAAGGTTTTGCTTGATTTTTATTAAAATTAGGGTTAATTTTTTTTAATTCTTCTGAAATATTTGAGTCAAAAACTTCTCCATTTTGTAAATTACCTATAAATTCTATCTCAATAAAATCTCCTTTTGTGAGTGGCATGAGATTACAGAATAGAAAATGTTTATAAACGTATCCCTTTTTTGTTAGTTATGGTTTTAAAAATAATTAATGCCACAGACGCAAGGGTTGGAACAAATATTCTTCTTGAAGGAGAGCCATATACTGTTAAAAAAATGGATGTAAGTAAGACAGGAAAACACGGACACTCTAAAGCAAGAATTGAGGCAATAGCCATACTAAAAAGCAATAAAAAAGTGTTTGTTGTTCCTGGACATGATAAGATTGAAGTGCCTGAAGTAAATAAAAGAAAAGCTCAAGTTTTAAGTGTTGGTGAAAACGTTAGTGTAATGGATTTAGAAAGTTTTGAAACAATTGAAGTTCCTTGTGCAGAGGATATAAAAGAAACACTTGAGGAAAATTCAAATGTTGAGTATTGGGATATTGAAGGCAAGATGATTATTAAAAGAAAACTTTAAAAGCGCAAAACCCAAGAATAAAAAATGACAAAGAAAGATTATAGAGAAAAATCAGAACCTGAAGAAGTTAAAGCATATGATACCTCAACAACAACTGCTTATATGACAGATTCAGAAAGAACACGTGTATTTTCTGAAAATTGCAAAAGAACTAAAACAGAATTAAGTCAAAAAACAAAACAAGATGGCAAAAATACCTGGATTTAAACTAAATGAATTTAAACAGTTATTTTAAATAAGATGGCAAAAATACCTGGATTTAAACTAAATGAATTTAAACAGTTATTTTAAATAAGATGGCAAAAATACCTGAAGCACAAAATAGACTTTTTAAGAATGTATTTGTATGTAAAGGATGCCAGACAAAAATGAGAGCAGATCCTCAAAAAATACTCAAAGGAAAAGTTAAATGCAGAAAGTGCAAGAGAACAGCTTTTAGGCCTTTGAAGAAAAAATAAGATGCAAAAGCAGACTCAAATCAACGCAGTCATTTGCACAAAGAAAAAATAGGTGAATGAAAATTGAGTTTTTTGGTTTATGATTTAGTCCTATTAGGAATATTTATTCTTTTTATAGCTTGGTTCTTATATAAAGGAAGAAAAAATCTCAAAAGAGAAGGAGTTTTGCTACTATATAGAACTGAGTGGGGAATGAGATTAATTGATCGCATAGGGAAAAAGTATAAGAAAACTCTTGATTTTTTAGGGTATATTTCTGTAGGATTAGGATATTTGTTAATGATTGGTGTTTTATATATGACCTATACAATTGTTCAGATATACTTATTTAGGCCAGATGTTGTTAGTGCAATCAAAGTTCCTCCAATAATGCCTCTTATTCCATACATAGATAAGGTTGTAACGTTTTTACCACCATTTTACTTTACTTACTGGATTATAATAATAGCAATTATTGCAATATTTCATGAATTTGCTCATGGCATTTATATGAGAAGACACGGGATTAATATTAAATCAACTGGTTTTGGATTTTTTCCATTTTTCTTTCCTATTTTTCCTGCAGCATTTGTTGAGCAAGATGAAAAAAGTATGGGAAAGGCAAAAAACTTTGAACAAAGAAAAGTTCTTAGTGCAGGAACGTTTGCAAATACTCTTACTGCGATTGTGTTTTTAGGCATACTCGCTTTATTTTTTATTTTAGCTTTTGCTCCTGCAGGAGTTGTATTTGATGATTATTCATATTCTATAGTTAATATATCTGACATAACAATGGTAAATGGAAAAATTATTAACAACCCAACAGTGGAATCATTATCAGATTTAGTTGAAAATTCTACCTTTAATGAAATAATTGCAAATAGTAAAAAATTTGTAGGAATAAAAGGATTTCCAGATCAATCTGGAACAATTGCTCTTTATGATGACTCTCCTGCAATAAATGCTAGTCTTAATGGAGCAATAACAGAAATAAATAATGAGCCAATATATTCAATTAATGATTTAAGTAGTGAATTAGATAAATATTCTGCTGGAGAAGAGATTGTTATAAAAACAAAAACAAATGAGGGTGAGAATATAACTACAGTTATTTTAAGTGGGGAAAATCCAACTGAGCCTGGAAAAAGGTGGCTCGGAATTGTGTTCTTTAAAAGAGACTCTGGTGGGCTTATGGGTAAAATATTTTTAGCGCTATCTTCATTTAAGGATCCAAATACATATTATGAACCTATAATTGGAGATATTGGATGGTTTATATATCATTTATTATGGTGGTTAATTTTAATAAGTATTAGTGTTGCGCTAGTAAACATGCTTCCAATGGGAATTTTTGATGGAGGAATGTTCTTTTATCTAACTGTATTAAAAATAACTAAAAGTGAGAAAATTGCAAAGGCTTGCTTTAAGTGGATAACAAGATTATTCTTACTTATACTTTTAGCAATAATGGTGTTTTGGGCAATTGCGTTGATTTTATAAAAGTTTTTAAATTAAACTATCTTTAGGATAATATGAAAAAGAAGGGATATTCAAGAGGGCTTGCATTTTTAATTTTGTTAGCATTTGTTTTAGTCTTAGGATTACTAGCAATAGTATCAAGCCCTACAGGATTTGTTTCTAAAGAAGTTAATTCAAACCAACAAAATTCAATTATTGAGACAAAATCATTTTGCAGTGGAACTTGTTATCAAGGATATATTTTTCCTGGAAAAGCAAAAGCTGAAACAATAAGATGTGAATTTGACAATAAAAGAAAACCAGCATGTAGCTGTGATTTGCCAACTATTCCTAATGGAGCAAAAGAGGTTGGTAATCCCACTTGCACAATACAGTACCACTAATAATTCTAAAGATTTAAAATAAGTAAATATTATTTTTAAAAATGATTCCAAAAAAAGTAAGAGATATTTTAATTAAACAGCATTATAGAATTGTAGGCAAACACTCAGCAGTACAAATTTGTAGATGGACAAAAAATTCCTTAAAAGATGAAGGGGTTTGTTATAAAGAAAAATTCTATGGAATAAATTCCCATTTATGTTGTCAGATGACTCCTGCAGTAATGTGGTGCCCAAATAAGTGTGTGCATTGTTGGAGAGCAATTGAACACACACTAGGAGATAAATTACCAAAAAACATTGATTCTCCTAAAGTAATAATTGATGGGTGTATTGAAGCGCAAAAAAAATTACTATTAGGCTTTAAAAAATTACCAACAAGCATTGGAAAAAAAGTAAGTAGAGCTAATCAAAAAAAATACACTGAAGCACAAGAACCAATGCAATTTGCAATTTCACTTTCAGGTGAACCTACACTTTATCCTCTCATCGGAGACTTAATTGTAGAATTAAGAAAAAGGGGGAAAACATCCTTCTTGGTCACAAATGGCCTTTATCCTGAAAAATTGCTTGAATTAAAAAGAAAAAATCAACTTCCAACACAACTTTATATTAGTGTAAATGTTTCTAATAAATCTGAATATCAGAGATTTCATCATAGCACAAAATCAGATGCATGGGAGAGACTAATGAAAAGTTTAGAAATTATGTCAAAATTAAAATGTCGTACTGTTTTTAGGATGAATTTAGTCAGAGAAATTAATATGGATGAAAAACACATTAAAGAATTTTCTGAGTTGATTAGAAGAACACAAAGCGATTTCATAGAAATAAAAAGCTACATGGCTGTAGGCTTCTCTAGAAAAAGATTGGGATACAATCGTATGCCTCTTATGAAAGAAATGTTAGATTTTTCTAAGAAAATTGAAAAAACAACAGGTTATAAAATAGAAGATCAGGATGAACGGAGCAGGGTTGTTTTATTAAAAAGAGATGATTCTGTTAAACGTTTTATTTCTAAAGCAGATTTATGAGCCCAATTTCCTTTAAAATCTGTAAAAACAACATAACAATGAAAATTCTTCATAAACTCTAACTCTTTTTTTACCCAATCTTGATTTTTCCAATCTTTATGCATTACAAGAATTGTTGAAAGATTATGTAAATGGTTCCACTTAATTGAGAAATAAAACCTCATCAAAATTTGTGATGCCTTAATGCCACTCATCCTGTGTTGAGGTTGGCTTGATTCTAAGGAAGGTTTTGTGGTTGTGACTTCTATTGGAATTTTATTATCTTTATAATTAAAAATAATGTCTGCTTTTAGGTTATCAAATTTGTTTGGTTTCTCTACTCCCCCTATCTTACTTAATTCTCTTGCTAACTGTCCATCTTCCATAGACTCTGTACTAAATAATTCTCCAACAGATACATCCCATTCATTAAGATAAATTCCTATTTTTATAGGTATTGCTTTTGCAGAAAGAATTTTTAAAATATTCTTGGAAATTAATTTGCGAGAGATGGAGATTCCTACAGATTTGGATTTTAATAAATATAATTTACTTCCAGCAAATTTATTGCTTTTTCTTATTGTCGCCCTATCTTTTTCAAAACTTTCCACCACACAGTATTTTCCATTATTTATCTCTCCAAATTTAGAATTATAAACCGTTATCCAAACCCCATTACCTGATCCCATTATCCTAATACATCCCTTAATAAAAAATGGCTCTCCTTTAGCTTTAGAAATTTTAGAATAATTATTAAAGGTTTCTTGTAAACAATAAAAACCTCTCTTCATTCTTCTTATAAGTCCCCATTTTTCTAATTTATGCAATCTTGGTTTTGCTGCGCCATAGGTGATATTTAATAAACCTGATATTTCCTTAATAGAAAGAGGTTCTTTTTTCTTTTCTAATAAACTAATTATAGGAAGATAGAATTTTGGATCTTTTCCTTCTTTTTTAATAACCTCTCCAAAATTTTTCATATAATAACTAATCCTTTAATCTTTATAAATATTACTATATGTCTGTTGGTTTTGATAAAAAAGGCCCAGTAAACAATCTACCCCCTTAGAAGTGAAGAAAATCGAACACAAAAAGTAGGAAATAAACAATCACCTGGTTTTTTAGTTAGATTTATAAATAACATTCAGTTATTAGTAGTATGAAAAAGAGGTTTATTATTATCCTTCTTATTCCCACAATTTTAGGGCTTCTCTTAGGATTATATTTTGATTTTTTCGCTGCCAATGCTAATAAAAATTTGATTTCCACTTTTATCTTTCTGGTTGCAGGATTTATTGTTGGATTGGTTGCTGCTTTAGCTGGAGCCGCAGGAGGTGCCATAGGAAATAAAGTAGATAAAGAGGTTTTTGCAAAGTCTTCCCCCACAAAATCAAAACATATTAACCAAAAAATTTCTGTTATACCTTCAAATCCAATACAGACAAGTAGTCCATATTCCTATTTTTCTTCATTAAAAGACTCTTTAAAAATCCTGATATTTAATGAAAACGCTCTAAAGAATGTTACTGATAATAAAAAAGCAACATTATATGGAATTCTAACAATTTTTATTGTCGGAATTGCAACATCAATTTCCACCCTTAAACCAACACTCATAATACTAAACTCTGTTGGAATGATTGTATTTTTCTTTATTAGTTATTCAATATACCACTTTATCGCCAAATTTATATTCGGTGGACAAGCAACGGGGATCCAGTATTTTAGGGCAATTAGTAGTATTTTTGTTATTTATTGGTTAGCTTTTATTCCATCCAATATTATTACGGGAATTGTAATGGTTCTTGGAGGGTTATGGTTACTGGTGGCAAATGTATTCATATTGCACAAAACACATAAATTATCCACATTTAAATCAATTATTTTAGGATTGCTGCCCTTGATACTCCTCATATTTTTAATTATTTTATTTGGAATAGCTCTTTTTTCTTCTTTTGCATAATTATTAAAAAAACAAAAAACCAGATGATTTTTTACTCACAAATCAATCACACCGTCTTTAGTTAGAGCAGCAAAGCGTACTCCAACAGGTAAATTAATTAAAGCTGAGACAAGAGCCATGTGCTCTTTTCCGTCTCCTGAAGCAATTGAGAGTGCAACTTCTAAACCATCAATTTGACCATGAAGTTTTTTTGAAAATTCTTCACGTAGTTCTTTAATTTTTTTATTTAAATCTACTTTAATAAATTCGAATTTTTTTTCATGAGTAAAAGACTTAGCAAAATCATCGCCAATTAGAATAATTTTCTCCCAATCACCATATTTCATAAGGCCTGATACTTGCGCCCATGTTCCTTTTCCGCTTGATAGTAGTGCAACCAATTCCATTAGAGATTAATATTTTTATTATTTTTAAGAATTGTTGTAATGGAAAAACTTTATAAAGCCAGTTAAACCCTATATTTTATCCGTTTGAACCATATCGTAACAAGATATGTTCTATGCTTGTTTACGCATAATTTGGGAGGATAAAACTAAGATGGATATTAAACAACAATTAAAGAATGCTTTAGTTGAATTAAGAAAGGAGAAAGTTAGAAAGTTTGATCAGACTGTAGAACTAATTGTAAATTTGCAAAAATTCAATATTAAAAAAGAGAATGTAAATTTAGTTGTTAGTGTTCCAAATACTATTAAAAAGAAAAGAATTGCTGCATTCTTGGAAACAAAAAGTTCAAATGTTGACACAATAACTGAGGCTGAATTCAAAAACTACAAAAACAAAAAAGCAATTAAAAATTTAGTTAAAAAATATGATTTTTTTATTTCTCAAGCGAAATTAATGCCTAAAGTAGCTACCTCTTTTGGTAAAGTGCTAGGACCTGCTGGAAAAATGCCTTCCCCACAGCTTGGAATTTTAATGAATGTTGATAATAAACAAATAAGTTCTCTAATAGAAAAAATCAATAAAAGTGTTAAAATAAGAACAAAAGAAGCCAGCATAAAGCTTTCCATTGGAAAGCAGTCAATGAAAGATGAAGAAATTCTAGAAAACATCAACACAATTTATAATACACTAATTAAAGAACTTCCAAGAGACAAAGAGAATATAAAAAATATTGAAATTAAATTCACAATGACTAAACCAATAAAAATTAAGTTAAGATGAAACCTAAAACAGTAGCAAAAATACCTGAAAAGAAATTAAAAGAAGTTGAAATTCTAAAGAAATTAATAAAAGAAAAAAAGACTTTTTTGATTGCATCAATAAAAAATATTCCTGGATCACAATTTCAAGAAATCGGAAAAAAACTAAGAGGAAAAGCAATAATTAAAGTTCCTAAAAAAAGCTTAATATTTAGGGCAATTGAAAAATCTGGAAATGGAGAAGTAAAGAAGTTAAAAGAATATATTAATGAAAGTTTTGCTTTACTTTTTTCAGATCTTGACACATTTGATCTTGCAGCTGAATTATTAAAAAATAGAAGTCCAGCTAAAGCAAAATCAGGTCAAGAGGCTCCAGTTGATATAACAATTGAGGAAGGACCAACAGATTTAGTTCCTGGTCCAGCAATTAGTGAGTTGGGTGCACTAGGTATAGAAATCCGGATAGAAAAAGGAAAGATTCATATTAAAAAACCAAAAATAATAGTTAAAGAGGGAGAAAAAATAAAGCAAGCTGTAGCAGATGTCATGGCAAAACTTGATATAAGGCCATTTTCAATAGGTTTTATTCCATTATGTTCATTTGACACTATTGAGAATAAACTTTACACTGAAATAAAAATAGATTCTGAAGCAATAGTTGAAGAGTTAAAGTATGCTTTTGCCAAGGCCTTAGGCTTTGCAGTGGAAATTGATTATATCAATTCTGAAACAATTAAAGTAATGATAGGTAAAGCAACAGCACATGAAAGAAGACTAATAAGTATAATTACTGGTGAGCCAGAAATGGTTGCACCTGTGCAAGAAGCAGAAGTTAAGCCTATAGAAGAAAAACCTAAAGAAGAGAAATCAGTTGGGTCTGGTGCAGCAGGACTCGCAAGCCTATTTTAATACTCAAAGGAGATAAATAAAAAATGGAATACACATACGGTGCACTTTTATTGCACAAACTTGGTAAAGAGGTTAATGTTGAAAACCTCACAAAAGTTATTGCAGCTACTGGAACAGAAGTTGACGAATCAAAAGTAAAGTCAATGATTGCCAGTTTAAAAGATGTAGACATAGCTAAAGAGCTAGAGAGTGCTTCTGTGGTTAGTGCAACCCCAGCAGGAGGTAGTACTCCGGCTGAAGCTAAAAAGGAAGAAAAACCTAAAGAAGAGAAAAAAGAAGCTGCAGCTGAAGGATTATCTGCCCTTTTTGGTTAAATTTAATTTTGGCAAGATAATTCTTCAGATATTTCTAGTTAGAACTATATTATACTAATATATTATATGACAATAATTTTTATATTACACAATTAATTTTCAGATCCATGGATAAAACAGGTGTTTTTGGTGTGGTTGCTGCAATTTTTCTTTTATCAGTATTATTTTTTCCTACAGGAGAAA